>Ga0209625_1000057_pt1 | contig 23543 bp, 22 predicted proteins | sample JacPin_JW_Ref_M2_FD_187960 | JGI IMG/M metagenome (GOLD analysis project Ga0209625, IMG submission 187960) | Forest soil microbial communities from Algoma, Ontario, Canada - Jack Pine, Ontario site 1_JW_Ref_M2 (SPAdes) (version 2) | ecosystem: Environmental > Terrestrial > Soil > Boreal...
CCGAACGGCGGCAATTCTGCTCGAGAATATGACCCACGCGCTGCAGCACCACGTCGCCTTCCAGGTGCCCGTAGAAGTCGTTTACAAACTTGAAGCGGTCCAGGTCCATCAGTACCAGTGAGAAGGGGCGGTTCGCGCGCGTCGAACGCTTCCATTCCTGCGAGAGCGTTTCCATAAGATAGCGATGAGTCTTGACGCCCGTAAGCCCATCGGTAATAGCCTGCTCTTGCGCTTTTTGAAATGTAAGAGCGTTGTGCAGCGCGCCGGCGAAAAGGTCGGCGAGCGTGCGGAGGAGGAGAACTTCCTCATCAGGGAAAGTGCATTTCTCGGAAGATTCAACGTACAAAACGCCCATTAAACTTTCCCCGTACGTTACCGGCAACGCAATTGCTGATACGCTTCCCGGCACGATCAGCCGCGGCGTGCTGACGTTCACTTCGCGGACGATTGCGAGCTGCCCGCTTCGGGCTACCTGGCCGATGAGGCCCTCGCCCAGCAGAATGCGGCGCCCGACCGCGTCGTGCCTCGCCCCCGCTTCCGCCTGAATCACAAGCTCCTTCGCGGAATAATCGAGCACGGCGATTCCGATGTGATCGTAGGTGAGCCCGTTCTCGATTTCCGACGCGATCTTCGCGAGCATTTCCTCGGGGTTCAGAGTGGTAATCGCGTGGCTCGAAATATTATTCACCAGGGTCAAATGGCGCGATTTCTTCTGCTCTTCGGCGAACAGGCGCGAATTCTCAATCGCGATGCAGGCTTCGCTCGAAAGAACACGCAGCAGCTCCACGTGGCCTTCGTCGAAGGCGCGTTCGTTGGGACTGTGCACGGCCATCACGCCGATCGCGCGGTCGTATAAGATCAGCGGCACCACGCAGATCGAACCCGCATCACGAGCGGGATTAAATCCGAGCCGCGCAGTCTCTTCATGAAAGTGATCGCGGATCAGCAGCGGTTGTTTTTCCCGAACCACGAACTCCACCAGATGGTTCCCTGGCGGACGAGTCCGTTTCACCTGCCGCTCGCCATCCACCACTTCAATCTCGAATCGCACCTCTTCGGATTTACCGTCATAAAACGCGATGAAAAAACTGCTCACGTCGAGCAATCTGCGAATTTCCGAATAGATCCGCTCGAAGAGAATGTCCGGCTGCAGCGTGGAGCTAAGGGCCCGGCCAATTTCATTGAGGATGTGGAGCTCTTCGGTGCGCCGCGCGGTTTGCTGAATCAAGTAGCTGTTCTCGACGGCCATGCCGATCTGGTGACCAAGCGCGAGCAAGAGCCGCAGCTCGGCTGCGGTGAAATTGCGGTTGTCGGGAGTCCCGAGCAACAGAACTCCGAACACGCGTTCCTTGGCCTGCAGGCTGATTCCCACCACCGTGCGGAGGCCTTGGTCGAGCAGCATTTTCCGGAGATGCTTGAACTGTTCTTCTTTTTCGAGCGCCGTCCAGCTCGAATCGGTGGAAAGGTTGCGCAGCACGGCCAACCCGCCCAGGCGAGCCACAAGGTTGACCACGTACTCGTCGAGATCATCCTGCTGTGCTGCGGAGCAAAACGCATCGCCCATGCCCGTGACAACGACAGAGGTGGGCCCTTGCGAATCGCCATAATGCAAGCACAACGCACCGGCCGGAATGCGGACGACGTTGAGAACACGATCGAGGGCCTGCGCCAGCATTTTCTGAATCTCGCCGCCGACGAAGCTCGACGTGGCGAGGTTCAGGTTCGAAAGCGCCAGCATGTTGCGTTCAACACGGCGCCGCTCCTCTTCGTAAACGGCCATCACCATCAGCACGCCGGCGAAGAGCTCAGGCAGCGCCATGAGTGGGAGCAAATCGATATTCGCGAAGCGTCCCCCGAGTCGCGGCTGGAAAATCGTGGTGACCCGAAGCAAGCCCCAGCAAACGAACGTAATCGCGAGCAGAAAATCAGCCCTTGAATCTTGCTTGCGGCCTTCCTCCCAGAACGTGCGCGCGACGAAGAAGAACAGCAGCGTGACCCACAGGCCAACCGGCGCGTGAATCCAGCCGCGGTCGAAGGCAAGCGCATAGACTGCCATGACGGCCGCAGCGGCCAGGATCGCGCGGAAATGCACACTCATTTGGCCGTACAGTCGCGCGGAACAATAAAATGCAAGAGCCGCGACTGCGAGGAGCCATTCGTTCGTCGTCGCAACCCAATTCGGCAACCCGACAAATGGCATCAGTAAAGGCGGGACAAAGTGAGCCGCAATCAGGAACCAGCCGATCGACCATGCGAGCAGATATTCCTGCCGTTTCTGGAGGTAAACGTAGACGAAAAACACCCCAAGCAGGAAGGCGCTCGCCAGCAGTACGACCGTGGTCGGATTGAGTCGGCTCAACGACTTAGCGCCTTTTTCCTAAACGGGGTCTCCACCGAGAATATCAGAAAAATTGCCAGCCTTCCGGCGACGTGTATAGCCAAGTTTCGTGGAGGTCAACGTCCGGTGAATCTCGGTTCACGAGCGCAATCGGCACGAATACAGGCCGCGCCCAAACGTGCTGCGTCAAACCCAACTATGACGCGCCCGCGTTCAACGGTCAACAGTACCCTCGTACCAACTCCCGTTGTTTCATCTGTTTCCGCGCCTCTCGCTCGATTTCGAGAAGCCTATCCGTTAAGATGTATGGTTTCCAAATCGGGAAGGGAACATCCTGAATGAATGCTTTGCAAAAACCTCGCGTGCGTTTCGCTCCGTCACCAACGGGCTATCTGCACGTGGGCGGCGCGCGCACTGCTCTCTTTAATTGGTTATTCGCACGGCACGAAGGCGGTACGCTTCTCCTGCGGATTGAAGATACTGATGTGGAACGCAATCGGCCGGAACTGGTTGAGGGCATTCTTGAGGGCCTCAGATGGCTTGGAATTGAATGGGACGAGGGACCGTACTTTCAGTCGCAACGGCTGGAAATGTACCGAGCGGCCGGCGAGAAAATTCTAGCGATCGGCGCGGGTTATGCGTGCTATTGCAAGCCGGTGGCTTACGGTGGCGCCGACGCGGCGCCAGAGGAGCAAGAGGGCGAAGGCGACGATGAAACACCGAAGTCGGAGAAGATCGCCGGCTGCAACTGCCGCGATTTAAGCGAGGCCGAACGAGCCGCGAAAGAAGCGCAGGGCATTCCGCGAGCGATTCGTTTTAAGGTTCCACGCACCGGGACGACGAAATTCGAAGACGCGGTGTTCGGGCCGCGCGAAGTTCAAAATGCGGAGATTGAAGATTTTGTGCTGCTGCGTTCGTCGGGGCTGCCGACCTATCAGTTGAGCGTGGTCGTGGACGATATCGACATGCGCATCACGCACATCATTCGCGGCGCCGATCACCTCTCGAACACGCCTAAGCAGGTGCTAGTCTACAAGGCTCTCGGAGCTGAGCCGCCGATTTTCGCGCATGTGCCGCTGATTCTTGGCGCGGATCGCACCCGACTTTCGAAGCGACATGGAGCTACGAGCGTCGGCTCGTACGCGGACGAGGGATTTCTGCCGGAAGCGTTCCGAAATTTTCTGGCGCTGCTCGGCTGGTCGGCTGGCGGTGACACGGATTACATGCGAACGCCAGAATTAATTGAGAGATTCTCGTTGGCGGGCGTGAGCCGCACGAACGCGATTTTTGACCGCGCAAAACTCGAATGGTTCAACACGCAGTACCTACAGAAGCCGCCGGTGGAAGAAATCTTGCCGTCCGTTGAGGCGGAATTAAGGCGTGCCGGATTGTGGAAGGAAGCCTGGGCGGGCGCGGAAAGGGAATGGTTCGCGCGCACGGTAGACTTAATCCGGCCGCGAACGCGGTTGCTGCACGATTTTTCGGGATGGGCGCGAGGATTTTTTACGGACGATTTCGACTATGAGCCCGAGGGGCGCGCGAAATTCTGGAAGGACGAAAAAATCCCGGGTCTCATCGCGAAACTTACGGATGCGCTTGCCGCGATACCCGAATGGAATCACGACGCTTGCGATGCCGCTTTGCGCGCGGTGGCCGCAGCCGAGGGTGTGAAAGCCGGTCTTCTGATCAATGCGACGCGCGTGGCGATTGTGGGCCGCGCTGTGGCGCCCCCGCTGTTCGATACGATGGTTGCGCTGGGGAAAGAGCGGGTGATTGCGCGGCTGCGGCGTGCATTGCCTTTAATTTCCGCGAAGTAAAATCCTGCGATTTCAAGCTGTCCGCAAGAAAATAGATCTGTTCGAGTTGTTTCGATGGCAGAGGCCGTTCGTTGTTCAAGGAGAGCTGAAACCTGAGCTACTTAGGGGCCACGAAAACATCCGCGTGCGCGGCGCGCGATTTTGCGCCGGCTGCGGCGACTTCGAATTTTGCGTCGACCGGAACTTTTACGGGTTGCAGGCAGGTGGTGTCGTTGCAGGCCTGGTAGCGCAGGGTGATGGGAATCGTGGTCGCGCCGAGCGCCGCATCCGGGCGCTCCGTTAATTTGAGCCGCAGGATCACTTTGCCGGTGTAAACATTCAATGGCTCATTCGGTGAAAATGAGAATTTTTCCTCATGGCCTTCGGGATAGATCGTATCGGCGAGGTCGAAGCCGGAGGGAACCTGTGGCGTGAGAGTGGTTGCGATCAGATAGGGATCGGTGGGCTTGTGAGAGTTCATGTGAAAGCCTTTTGCGATCTCGACGACCACTGCGATCTCAAACGATTTTCCGCGCGGCACCGGTTCGAGAGAAACGAGCGTTTGTGGTTTCACGACCGCCGCAGGACTTGGGAGCGCTTCTTGCTCTATTGCAAGCGCACTTCCGGGAGAGACAAATATCGCCTCCGCGGCGATTGCGATGAACAAGCCAAAAGTTAAATGAAGGAGGCGAGCGCGCATTTGAGCTTAGACTTGAACCGGCTCGCCGAGTTTTTCGCTGAGGATTCGGCTCATCACCTGATTCAGCGTTTCGCCCGTCTTTTCGAGAACAAACGCCTGCGCTGAATCCGACCAGCCAAGTTTGAAACTTGTCGTAAGCGCAGAGATCCAGATTTGCCGGACTGGAGTATTCGGGCTGATGACGAAGCGGGTCTCATCCTCGTCTTCAAATTCGATTTCGAGCTTGCCGGCGCCGCCTTCCACTTCAAAATCGTGCTGGTCGCCGATTTCGAGCAGGCGCTTGCGCAGGGATTCGAACGCTGCGTCGCACTTTTTCCGAAATTCGTGCTCATCCATAGGTTCTTGGCGTCACGGCTTTCGCTTCGTGACTCTTGCAGATTACAGCAGATTCACAGGACGGAGCAAGGAAACGCGGCTCGCCCCGGAATCAAAGCAATGCATGAACTTGTTTTTCGAGTTGATCGCGGTTCGCCAGGCCGATGAATCGCTTCGCGATTTCGCCGTCGCGCGTGATCACGACCGTTGTGGGCAAACCAATCAATCCGCCGAACTTTGAAGCGATGTCGTCGTTGCCCAAGACAATCGGATAATTCATTTTCATCTTCTGGCCATCTACGTCGAACTCGGTACTCTGGACGTACGGCTGGACGACGCTTTTGCCTTCATCGTCCATCGCGGCCCCGAGGATCGTGAAGCCTTTGTCTGAATTCTTCTGCTGCAACTCGATCATCCAGGGGATTTCCACCTGGCAGGGTTCGCACCAAGTGGCCCAGAAATTGAGCACGACGACTTTGCCTTTCAGGCTTGCGAGCGTGACGTCCTTTCCATCTAAGTCCTTGAAGGTGGCATCCGGCGCAGTAGGCAATGGACCTTTGCTCGCGCCATTTTCCTGCGCCGATGCTTTAAACCAATTCTTCGAGTTGCAGGCGACCAAACTGGCAGCAACTGCGGCGACCATGACTACGAAACAGAGGATCTTGAAAACCTTCATCATTCGCGACACTCCAATCACCATGAAAACCGGTTCAAGAAAGTGAGCTTGCCCGAGAGCCATGTGAGCCGGTTGAGAAACACGAGCCCACCCACGGCGAGCAGCAAAGCTCCGCTGAAGACCTCCACCGTATGCAGATGGCGCCGAAATTTCTGATAGAACCGCAGGAAACCGCCGATGCCAAGCGCCGTCACCAGAAACGGAATCGCGAGCCCCGCCGAGTAAGAGGCCAGCAGAAAAATCCCCTGGCCGACCGTCTCGCGAGTAGCAGCGATTGCGAGGACGCCCGCAAGAATGGGTCCGATACAGGGCGTCCAGCCAAACGCGAAAGCGAAACCCATCAAGAATCCGCTGAAGGCGCCGGGCTGGCTACCGAGTTTGCGGAAGTGAACATCGCGATTGAGCCAGCGCGTGAGCGAGGGGCCGAGGAGAAAAATCAATGAGACTGAGAAGAAGTGCACGGCCTTCAGCCATCCGCCGAACAGTCCCGCATGTAATGTGAGCGCGATTCCAGCGGCGACGAGCAGTGCGCCAATCAGCAGTCCATCACGTATCGTGATCTTCGCCAGCCAGCCGACAAGATGCAAACCGAAAAGAACGATCAACGAGCCAGCAAGGGGCGCCAGCAGGCTTCGATTGCGGACAAGGAAGGTTCCGACCGCGCTCGCCGACGCGCCGAACGAAACGAAAACTATCGAGAAACCAAAAACGAACGCCAGAGCCGATACGAGCAAGCCTCCGCGCGGTGCATTCCCTTCCTTGAGTTGTTCGACACCAATGCCCGACAGCATCGAAATGTAACCCGGGACGAGCGGCAACACACACGGCGAGAGAAACGACACGAGACCTGCAACGAACGCCGCGAAGATCGAAACTTCCATCAGTTAGATACGCCTTTTTTACGGGGATTGGATGCTGATCCCTCACATGCTCAGAATGGGACTTATAATTTTCCCACATCCGTTAGACGCACGCCCGCGCTTTTTGTGCTGCTGGCGGGCGAGGGGAAAACCGACACATGGCGGAAAGACGTGACAATAGGGATCCGTGCCCGCCATCGCTGTGTCCGTAAGTGATTGACAATAAGGGACTAAGATAACTCGATTGCTGGCACCCCGAATGCACTTTAGCTGAACGGCGGGCCCGTACGCTGGAGCCGGGAACGGCAAAGAAATTTGCCGCAAGCGTGAGCGGGCCCGTTACTTCGCTCTTTGAAGAATCCCACGTGGCGGGTTCTAGGAGATTGCAATGACGCCAAATCAAGTGACCGCGATACGCGTACTCGCGGCGTTTGCCGCCGTCGTGCTCTTCACAGTCGGGCACGGCGCGCTCGTAGCGGACGCAACAGCTATTCTGCTGACGATCGCAGCGATCGCTCTTGACGGAGTGGACGGGTACATCGCGCGAAAGCGAAATCTTGCGACGCCGCTTGGAGCGCAGTTCGATATTTTGGGCGATCGAGTGGTCGAAAATCTTTTCTTCACATTTTTTGCCGCTACCGGATTGATTTCTTTTTGGATTCCGGTGCTGTTCTTCGTGCGCGGGACGCTGACAGATTTTCTGCGCGGCTTCGCAGCGCGAAGCGGACGCAGCGGCTTCGGACGAAACTCGATGATCGAGACGTGGTGGGGACGAAGCCTGGTAGCTTCGCGGCCGAGCCGCGCGGCGTACGCCGCGCTGAAGTGCACGTGCTTCTGCTATCTCGGATTGCTGCTGCCGCTGCCGCAGCTTCCAGTTTTCGATGCGAATTCGCGGCAGTGGCTTTCGGGAGCCGGACAAGCTTTGGTGATGGCGACGGCAGCATTCTGCGTGGTTCGCGCGATTCCTGTGATTTGGGATGGGCGCCGGTATCTGGCGAGCGGCGGCGCTACCGCGGCACCCGCCGCCGCTAACGTGACGCGATGAATGCGCCGGGAAGAATCGGCGCTTTCTTTGATCTTGACGGCACTCTACTAGCGCCGCCGTCGCTTGAGTGGCGGTTCATCGGCTATCTGATGGCGCGTGACGAAATCAGGACTGCGAACGTGGCCAGATGGGCCGCGCAGTCAGCCAAGACTTTTCTGGGAAGTGGGCGCGGCGCGGTGCTCGCCAGCAAATATTATCTCGCAGGAATTCACGAATCTGTTGTCGGAGGGTGGGAGAAAACAATTGCGCCTGGATCGCTCGCATTGCTCGTCGATGGAATCGATCGTGTGCGCTGGCATCTCGAGCGCAGCCACAGAGTCGTGCTTGTCACCGGGACCCCTGCGCCGCTTGCGCGCGCCATCGCTAGCCATTTGCCATGCGGTGTGGAAGTGCGCGCAACGGAGCTTGAAATAGGGAACGGCCGCTTTACCGGACGGGTTTCTGGCGCGCATGTGAGTTTTGAGGAGAAAGCGCGAGTGATACGAGAAGAGGCGGCTGCGTGCGATCTGGACCTCTCTCAGAGCTTTGCGTACGGAAACGAAATGTCGGACGCAAAGATGCTCGAAGCTGTGGGGCATCCTGCGACCGTGAACGCGTCGTGGAGACTAAGACGCAAGTGGCGGAAACGGGGCTGGATTGTTTACAGCTGGACCGATTCGTACAGCTGGAGCGATTCGCGTGAGGAAAAGAAACGACCGACAAACGGTGCTCTCGCTCCGAGGGAGGCTCGATGAATTCATGCGATCCGGTGGCGTCGCGCGAAATACCCTCTGAAGATACCGTGGAAAGGCCAGCGCCCGTGCGAGCTCGGACCGCGGACAATTCGTCGCGATCTTTCGACGATGTCCGGCGCTCGCTCGGCGCATTCGAGTGGGTTACGTTCGCCTATCTAGGCTGGCTGAACGTGTTGTTGGCGCTTTTTCATCGCAACGTGGCGCACGCAGCGCAGTATTTCGTGATCCACTGCTGGATCGCTCTCGGAATCATCTGTCTCGCATGGGCCGCCGCACATTCGCGGAATCGAGTGCTACGTTTCGCACGCGATTGGTATCCACTGCCTCTCTACATATTTTTCTTCGAGGAGCTTCAAGGTCTTGTGCACGCGATTTTCCCGGGCTGGTTTGACTGCTGGCTGATTCAATTCGATTTCAATTTCGCTGGCGTGCATCCTTCCGTGTGGCTGGCACGATTTTCGAGTCCGGCGCTCAACGACTTCATGCAGCTCGCATACATGACGTATTTTCTATACCTGGTACTCCTTCCGGCCATTCTGTACGCACAAAAGGATCGGATGGGTTTCTGGAACGTGATGGTATCGACGGCTATCGCGAACTATACGGTCTATTTCATCGCGGTACTTTTTCCGATCGAGAGCCCCTATCACGCGCTTGCAGCGATGAATGCCTCGCCGCTCACGGGCGGATATTTCACGGCAGCGATCGAATTCATCGAGCGATTTGGACGCGTGCACGGAGGCGCATTTCCGTCGGCACATGTGGCTGGCTCGGCGGTGGCAATGCTTGCGTCGTGGCGTTACCGGCGCTGGCTCTTCTGGGTCTGCCAGCCGTTTTTCATCAGCATGTGCGTATCGACTGTTTACGGCCGCTATCATTATATTGCGGATGTGTTGGCGGGAATTGCTGTTGGAGCGCTTGGTTTTGCGGCGGGAAGCTGGCTGATGGAGCGACGAGGCGCATTGGCGGAGATTGCAGAGTGAAATTGGCAAGGAAATCGAGACTTACGCGAGCTGCGGATGGCGCTTGTGCCATTCAGTGGCGTCTTCGTAAGCCAGCGCGATTCGGGGTGGAAGACGCCTCGGGGAGAAGATATGACCAAGTTAGGACGCGCGACCAATACCCGGCTCATGTCGCTCCCTCGGCCCTCTTTGAGTTCGGCGCAAACCTTGGTCAGTTGATCTGAAATGGAAGCTACATACTGCTCGGCAACTTCCTGAAGCTCCCTTAGATTTTCGAGGTCGGCGTTATTGCATGTCGCTGGATGCATTACACGGAACAGGGTCATTCGTCGGACAAATCTGGATGGTGCGTCTTCACGTGATATTGCCCCGAGTGAAAGATTAGCGGCTCGCCTTCCCGCCACCGGTAGTGAATCACTTCACCGAGAAAGATAACGTGATCGCCTCCGTCGAATTTTCGAACTACGCGGCAGACAAAGTGAGCAGTGGCGCCTTTCAACAGCGGACAGCCTTCGATGCTGTCGCTGCAGTCAATTTCGGCGAAACGGTCAGGGACCTGTGCGGAAAATCGGCGGGAAAGATGATGCTGGTCCGACGCGAGGACGTTAATCGCAAAATGCCTTGCTTTTGTGAAATCTAAGTACTCAGTAGAGGCTTTTCCCAAACTCCATAGCACCAGTGGCGGATTCAGCGACACAGATGCGAATGAATTTACGGTGAGCCCGATGCATCGGCCACGCTTGGTGCGCGCGGTTACGATCGCCACCCCGGTGGCAAATTGGCCCAGAGCGTTGCGAAAATCCCGGTGATCGAAGGCGTGCGATCGTTTCACGGCTGATTCTTGATTATCTCACCGCCTTTCATGACGAAGCGAACATGCTCGAGAGTAGAAACTTCGGCGATGGGATCGCCCTCTACCGCAACGATGTCCGCAAATTTCCCCGGCTCGAGCGTGCCGACGCGATCGGACCACCCAAGGAGATCGGCGGCGTTCAGAGTGGCAGCTTGAATTGCAACTAGCGGCGGCAGCCCCATTTTGACCATCGTGGCGAATTCTCCCGCGTTCATTCCGTGCGGGTAGACAGCCGCATCAGTGCCGAAGGCGATCTTCACGCCCTCTTTGAAGGCGTGCGACAGATTCTGTTTCGCGATAGGCAGGACCATATTCATTTTGTCCGTCATGCTTTGGGTAAAGCCGAGATGCTGATAGTTGGCGGAGAGCCAATCTTCGAGAAAAACGGTGGGGACGAGATAAGTGCCGCGCTGTTTCATGAGCGCGATGTCTTCGTCATTGATATAGCTGCCGTGCTCGATGGAATCGACGCCCGCGAGTACGGCATTCTTGATCCCTAACGCACCGTGCGCGTGCGCGGCCACTTTGCGCCCGAGGCCGTGCGCAGTGTCAACGATGGCCTTCATTTCTTCGGGGCTGTACTGCTCGAGGGCGGGATTATCACCTTCCGAAAGCACGCCGCCAGTCGCCATGAATTTGATCAGGTCAGCTCCGTACTTGATGTTCTCGCGCACTTTCGTCATAACCCCGTCAATTCCATTTGCCACGCCATCGTCTGAATAGTTGAACTGGGGCGCGAGAAAATTTTGATCTCCGTGGCCGCCGGTGATACTGAGCGGCGGCCCTGACGCGAGCATACGAGGACCGGGAACGTCGCCCGCATTGATTGCGTCGCGCAAGGCGATGTCCGCATATCCGCCGGCGCCGACGTTGCGTACCGTGGTGAAGCCGGCTTCGAGGGTTATGCGAGCACTCCGCGCGCCGATCAGCGCGGAGCGCGGATAGGAAATGTGCAGACCACGCGGCCCTATCATGTCGGGCGACATGGTGAGGTGCGTGTGGCAATCGATCAGGCCGGGAAGAATGGTGAGATACGATAGATCGATTGTCTTTGTGCCGGCGGGAAGTTTTTTGCTGACGTCTGCAGCCTTGCCAACCGCTTTGATTTTTCCTGCTTCGATCCAGACGATCTGATCCGTGGCGTAGTTTCCGGTACGGACATCGAGGATTTTCCCCGCGTGAACCGCGATGTCCGCTGCCGCGCCGGCTTTTGGTTCCTGAGCGCGTGTCGCGATGACCGCAAAAACCAGAACACAAAACAAAATTGCAAAACGCTTCATTCAATCCTCCGAGACTGAGCGATTCCACTCCTCGTTCAGTTGTCAGGCGGAGCTCGCGCCGCGCATTGTATCGCCCCTGGGCCGAAGCGCTCGGGACAATTCGCAAAGCTAATTCGTTGCGTCGCCTAATTCGATTTTTGCTTGACACGCCACCCAGCGACTGTATGATTATACAGTGCGTTGCATAATCACGCATAAGGTTTGATGAGCGTACAAAAACGATATCGGCAAGGACAGATCCTGAAGCTCCTCGCGGCTCACGCCGTGGCGAGCCAGGACGAACTCCGCCGCCATCTCGGCCATCTCGGCATGCGGGTAACGCAAGCTACGCTCTCACGCGATTTGCGCGAATTGCGGCTGGTGAAAACGACGGGCGGCTACCGGCCACTGTCCGCTGCAGCTGCGGAGGAAGCAGCGCCGCAAGCCACTCTGCCGCGGGCGCTCAAAGAATTCCTGCTCGACATTCGTCCGGCGCAAAATATGCTCGTGCTGAAGACTCCCCCGGGCGGCGCACAGCCGCTGGCCGCGGCCGTGGATTCCGAACACTGGAAGGAAATTGCGGGCACGCTCGCCGGCGACGACACGGTCCTTCTCATCACTCCTTCCCGAGGCGCTCGGGCGGCGGTGCAAAAGCGCGTGGAGGAACTGCTCCGATGAACGACCCGTTACGGGTCGCCGTCGTCGGAGCAACGGGCTACGCGGGATACGAGCTGGCCCGGCTCCTTCTTCGGCACCCAAAAATCGACAAGCCAACATTTTATCTGCGCGACGGAAACGCGAGCGTGCGTTGCCTGACGGAGCTGTATCCGCAGCTGCGCGGTTGGGGCGAGGCGCCGTGCAAGCCGCTATCGGTCGCGGCGATTGCGACGAGCGGTGCGGATGTGGCGTTTCTTTCGACGCCGCACGAAGCATCGCTTGAACTGGTACCCGAGCTGCTCGCGGCAAATCCGAAACTGCGAATTGTGGATTTGAGCGGTGCGTTCCGCTTTCATGACCCGGAGACCTTTGAGAGCTGGTACAAGCTCGCGCCAGCCGCAAGAGAAATTCTGGAGCAGGCCGTGTACGGGCTTCCGGAGTTGTATGCGGAATCGTTGCCGGCGGCCCGGCTCGTTGCCAATCCCGGCTGCTACCCGACGTCTGTGATTCTCGGATTGCGGCCTCTCGTCGAAGCCGGCTGGATCGATATGGCGCGCGGGATCGTTTGTGATTGCAAATCGGGCGTAAGCGGCGCGGGAAAAGAGCCAAAGCGCGAGACGCATTTCGTTGAGGTGAACGAGAATTTTCGCGCGTACGGCTTGTTCACGCACCGGCACACGCCGGAAGTCGCTGAGCATCTGGGGCTCGCAGAGCGCGACTTTGTTTTCACGGCGCATCTGCTGCCGGTCGGACGCGGAATTCTCTCCACTTTATATGTGTGGATGAGGCCGTCACGCAATGTGGACGAAGTCGAAGCGCTCTACCGAAAATATTATACGGGGCGGCCGATGGTGCGATTGCTGCCGGCGGGGCGTTTACCGGAACTGCAGCATGTGGCGCACACAAATTTCTGCGACCTCGGATTCGCGCTCGATCCATCGGGCGAGCGGCTGGTGATTGTGTCCTGCCTCGACAATCTTGGAAAAGGCGCGGCGGGGCAGGCGGTGCAAAACCTCAACGTGATGTTCGGATATCCCGAAACGGCGGGATTGATATGAGGCTGTTGATAAAAATTGGGGGTGCGCTGCTCGAACGCGAAGAAAGCGTGCGAAGAATTGCGCGGCAGATAGCGGAGCTCGCGCGCGCGGGCCACGAGATGCTGATCGTTCACGGCGGTGGGAAGATTTTTACGGCGACGCTGGCGCGCATGGGAATCGAGAGCCGTTTCGTGAATGGTCTGCGCGTGACGGATCGCGAAACGCGCGACGTGGCGGTGATGGTTTTTGGCGGGCTGCTCAATAAGAGGCTGGCCGGGGCAATTTCGCTCGCGGGTCAGCCGGCGGTTGGAATTTCCGCGTCCGATGCGGCTTGCTTTCTGGCCGAGCCGATGCAAATAGATGAAGACGAATGGAGCCTGGGGTTTGTTGGTTATCTGACCGGTGTGAATCTCGATTTCCTGCGCTCGCAGTGGCGAGCCGGTGTTGTGCCGGTGGCTTCGTGCCTTGGACTGGGAGCGGACGGGGAAATTTATAACATCAACGCCGACCACATGGCTGCTGCGGCGGCTGAATTCATCCGCGCCGACCGGTTGATTTTTCTCACAGACGTAGCTGGTGTGCTCGATGGCGACAAAGTGTTGCGCGCGCTGCGTGGTGCCGAAATCGAAGATATGATCCGGCGCAACAAAGTTTCGGGTGGAATGATTCTCAAGCTCGAAGCGGCGAAGCGAGCGCTCTCGGCAGGAGTGGCGGAAGTGCGGATCGTTGGCGGCACGGCGCCGCGCGCGCTCTCGAGCGCTGCGAATGCTGTGCGGTGTTCAGGGACGCGGGTGCTGCCGGCCTTACGAGCTTCGGCAGCGAAAGCGGCACAGGGAATGGCACGATAGAAATGGCTAAAAAGAAAATAACGGCGAAGGGCGGCTTGTCGGCGTCGCGCGCGCGCGCGGATGAAGCGCGCCATTTGATGAACACGTATAAGCGACCACCGATCGTATTCACGCGAGGCCGCGGTTGCCGCTTGTACGATTCGAATGGACGCGAGTATCTGGATTTTCTCGCCGGTATTGCGGTGAATGCGCTCGGGCATGCTCATCCGCGGCTTGTGCGCACGATTCGACGCGAAGCGGGGCGAGCGATCCATACTTCGAATCTGTTTCACAATCCGTTTCAAGGGCCGCTCGCGAAAAAGCTCGCGCAGTGTTCGGGGCTCGACCGCGTTTTCTTCACAAACAGCGGCACGGAAGCGATCGACGGCGCTCTGAAGCTCGCGCGGGCCTATGCAAACGCGAAGGCTGGCGCGAGCAGCGGCGGCAATAGCACTGGCGCGAAAAAGACGAGGATTCTCGCGCTTGAGAATTCGTTTCACGGGCGCACATTCGGCGCCGTTTCGATTACGTACGCGACAAAATATCGCGAGCCGTTCGCCCCGCTCGTTCCCGGCGCGGATTTTGTGAAGTTCAACGATGTGACCGATCTCGAGCGAAAGTTTGATGATTCGATATGCGCACTTGTTGTCGAGACGATCCAGGGCGAGGGCGGAATTTTTCCGGTCAGCGGGGAGTTTTGGCAGCTCGCACGCGAGCTCGCCACCCAGCACGACGCCGCGTTGATCGCCGACGAGATTCAGTGCGGCCTCGGCCGAACCGGCCGGTACTTCGCATATCAGGCGCTCGGCTCGCTGCCGGATGTTGTCACGGTAGCAAAACCGCTGGCGGGCGGATTGCCGCTGGGTGCATTTATTGCCAACGAAAAATTTGCGGCGGCGTTCACGCCGGGTATGCATGGAACCACCTTCGGCGGGGGCCCGCTCGTTTGCGCTGCTGCGCTCGAATTCCTCACCGTCGTGGAGGAAGAAAAGCTGATGGAGAACATCCGCGAGCGCGGCGCAGAACTGCGCGCTGGGATTGAAAAGCTCGCCGGTAAATTCGATTTTATCCGCGAAGTTCGCGGCCAAGGACTCATGCTTGGGGTGGACCTGTCGATGGATGGCACGCCGTTCGTCGCGGAAGCGTTGCGAGGCGGGCTAATTATCAACTGCACCCACGACCACATTTTGCGCCTGCTTCCGCCCTTCATTATTAAGCGGCGCGATGTAGCCGGGTTTCTCGCGAAATTCGAAGCAGTACTGGCACGAACAGCGAAATCGTTGGAGAAGTCCCGATCGAAAACACACAAAACTGAAACGCATACGCAGTCGATGGCCGTGGCTGCAGCGAGGTAAACATGAACGCAACTGCTACAACTCTTACGCTCACGAACGATCTCCTAACCGGAATGGAATGGGGACCCGCGCAGGTGCGCGAGCTTTTCCATCTGGCTGGGGACATTAAAGCACGGCCGGATCGCTATCGTGGCGCGCTCGAAGGAAAATTTCTGGCGATGATTTTTGAAAAGCCGTCGCTGCGCACTCGCGTGACGTTCGAAGTGGGGATTGCGAGCCTGGGCGGTACATCGGTGTTTCTCGACCACACCGCAACACGGCTCGGAGCGCGCGAATCGATTCGCGATACGGCGAAGAACCTCGAGCGCATGGTTCACGGAATCATCGCGCGCGTATTTTCACAGGAATCGCTGGACGGCCTTGCGGCGCACGGCGGCATTCCAGTGATCAATGCGCTTTCCGATCGTTTTCACCCGTGCCAGGCGCTGTCCGACTTTTTCACGCTCGAGGAACGCTTCGGCGGTTTGCGCGGCCTGAAATTCGCATACGTCGGCGATGGAAACAATGTGTGCCATTCGCTGGTGGCGATCGCGGCACGCGTTGGCGCGCATATTCGCGTGGCGACGCCGGCCGGGTACGAGCCCGATTCGGCGGTAGTCACGGAAGCGAAGCGTGTGGCCCGCGAGACGCGGGGGAGAATTGAAATTATTCGCTCGGCCGAAGATGCGGTCGCAGGCGCGCAGGCTGTTTACACCGACGTATGGGCAAGCATGGGGCAGGAAGGAGAATCCGCGGCGCGTGAAGTCGCATTTGCCGGTTACCAGGTGAATGAAGCTCTATTTTCGCAGGCCGCTTCGGATGCCGTCTTCTTGCATTGCTTGCCGGCGCATCGCGGATCGGAAGTCACAGACAGCGTGATCGATTCGGAGCGCTCGATCGTCTTCGATCAGTCGGAAAACAGGCTGCACGTGCAGAAAGCGATTCTGCTCACCCTGTTGAACTAGGATTCGCGGCGCTATCATCGCGCGAGGAGAACGACTTGCCGAAAAAAGTTGTGCTGGCGTATTCCGGAGGGCTCGACACCTCCATCATCATTCCGTGGCTCGAGGAGACGTACGGCTGCGACGTGATCGCGATGATCGGCGATCTGGGCCAGCGCGAGGATTTGGAAGCCGCAAGGCACAAAGCTCTCGCAACTGGCGCAAGCGCGGCATACGTGGAAGATCTCCGCGAAGAATTTATTACAAGCTATATCTGGCCCACACTGCGCGCAGGCGCCGTTTACGAGCACAAATATCTGCTTGGAACCTCGTTTGCGCGGCCGCTGCTCGCGCAACGTCAGGTGGAATTGGCGAGAAAACTCGGTGCCGATGCGGTGGCGCACGGCTGCACAGGAAAAGGCAACGACCAGGTTCGCTTTGAGCTCGCCGCGAAGGCGCTTGCGCCGGAATTAAAAATCATCGCACCGTGGCGCGAATGGAATATCAACTCACGCGAAGACGCCATCGCATATGCTCACGCGCACAATGTTCCCGTCGAGCAGACAACCAAAAATATTTACAGCCGCGATCGCAACATTTGGCACTTGAGCCACGAAGGCGGAGTGCTCGAGGATCCGGCGAATGCTCCGGAAGAATCCATGTGGCAGTGGATAGTTTCCCCGGCCAAGGCTCCCAATCAATCAACGACCGTAGAAATCGGATTCGAGTCGGGAATCCCCGTTTCGGTGAATGGCAAAGACCTCGGCGCAGTCGCGCTCATGGAGCAATTGAATGAAGTCGCGGCGGCGAACGGCGTGGGACGAATGGAGATGGTCGAAAACCGGCTCGTAGGAATTAAATCGCGCGGCGCGTACGAAACGCCTGGCGGCACTCTGCTGGTTGCCGCACACCGCGAACTCGAGTCGCTCTGCCTCGATCGCGAGACGGTGCATTACCAGCAGATGGTTTCGTTGCGCTACGCCGAAATGGTTTATTACGGAATGTGGTTCACGCCGCTGCGCGAATCGCTCGACGCGTTCTTCGCGAAGTCGCAGGAGCGCGTCACAGGCAGCGTGAGCTTGACGCTTTTCAAGGGCAATCTGAGCGTGGCGTCGCGCCGTTCGCCGTTCTCGCTGTATCGCACGAACCTGGCAAGTTTCACGATGACCGGCTACAACCCGAAAGATGCTGAGGGCTTCATCAACCTGTTCGCGCTGCCGATCACCGTGCCGCAGGAAGCAGAGATTCGCCGCAAAGCCGAGGCGGGATGAGCAGCACTCCCGAACAGAAAAAAGAACAGAAGATGTGGGGCGGACGGTTCGAGCGCGGCCCAGACGCTTCGTTTTATGAATTTGAGCGTTCGTGGCAATTCGACCGTCGCTTACTGCCGCAGGAGCTCGCGCTCGACCGCGCGTGGGCGCGCGCAATTGCCGCAGCCGGCATTCTGAACCACGAGGAATGCACGCGGATAGTCGCTGCGCTCGATGAAATCGAAAAGCGCGCGAAAACCGATCCAGCATGGCTCGAAGGTTCGAATGCAGAGGATGTGCACCATTTCGCCGAAAGCGCGCTCATCGAAAAGCTCGGCTCCCTGGGGGCGAAGTTGCACACCGGCCGCAGCCGCAATGAAATGGTTGCCACCGAGTTTCGGATGTATGTAAAGGACGCGGCGCACGAACTCCAGCAGGCGATTGCAGCGTTCGGGGGCGCCGTGGCCAACCAGGCTGAGAAGAATATGTGCGTGCCGATGCCGGGCACTACGCACATGCAACATGCGCAACCATTGCTGCTTTCGCACTGGCTCCTCGCGCACGGTGAATCGTTTCTTCGCGACGCAGAGCGCCTCAAAGGCGCCGCAGCGCGCGCGGACTTGTGCCCGCTTGGATCAGGCGCGCTCGCCGGATGCGCGTTTCCACTCGAGCGCAAAGCGATTGCTCGCGACCTGGGATTTTCTGGCATCACCGCCAACAGCCTGGACGCGGTGGGTGATCGTGACTTCGCGCTCGAATTTCTCTTCGCGCTCACGACGCTGGCGATGCACCTATCGCGCTTGGCTGAGGACATGGTGCTCTTTGCGACGCCCGAATTTGGCTTCATCGAGTTGCCCGACGAATTTTCGACCGGGAGCAGCTTAATGCCACAGAAGAAAAATCCCGACGCGTGGGAGCTGATTCGCGGCCAGACGGGGCGGATTTACGGCGCGCTATTCGCGCTGCTGACGACCTGCAAGGGGCTGCCTTCGAGTTACCAGCGCGACCTGCAGGAAGATAAAGAAGCGGTGTTTACTGCGCACGATCAGGCGCTCGCAATGACGCAAATTGCCGCGGCAATCCTTGCAGCCACAAAATTTAACGAAAGGCGTCTGTGCGAAGCCGCACAGGATCCCGCACTCGTCGCAACCGAACTCGCGGATTATCTGGTTGCGTGCGGCGTGCCATTTCGCGAAGCGCACGAAGTGGTGGGCAAAGTGCTGCGTGCGGCGGAGCAGGAAGGCAAATCGATTCGCGAGATGCCGATCGAGAAACTCAAGGAGTTTTCTCCAGCGTTCGGCCGCGATTTGGCAACCGTGCTTACGCTCGAATCGGCGCTTGCGCGGCGGGCCGTGGCCGGAGGAACTGCTCCGGCGGCGGTTCGCGCCGCTCTCGGGGAATTTAAGGCGCGGCTTGAGAAGCTCGAGGACAGCCGATGAAAGCGCGACGGGCTAGATTTTCGGACGCCCACGCGATTTTTAAATTGATCGCCGGGTACGCCGAGCAGGGATTGCTTCTGCCGCGCGCCGAAGACGAAATTCAGCGAAACATAAGCCATTTCCTCGTGCATGAAGATAAGAAGCGCATAGTGAGCTGTGTGGCTCTCGAAACCTACGGCGCGGACCTGGCGGAAATCCGCTCGCTCGCAGTCGATCCGGAGCTGCGCGGCCGGCGTGGTGGGACGAAGTTGCTCGAGTTCGCACTCGCGGAAGCGCGTCGTCGCGGGATCGTTCGCGTTTTCGCGGTAACACACGCACCGGATTTTTTTGTGCGCCAGGGTTTTGAGCCTACGTCGCGGCACGCGCTGACGGAGAAAATTGAACGGGATTGCCGCACATGTCCGAAGCGGCGCTCGTGCCAACTAATTGCGGTGGTCGCCACCTTGCTTCCCGAACGCGTCGCTCTGCCGATTCTCGGTGATTCGGCATCCCCTATTTCGGCAGCATGACCCTCTCCGTAACATCGTCACAAATTCCTCGCGGGTTTTCTTTTTCCTCCGCCGCTTGCGGATTGAAAAAATCGGGGCTCGACCTCGGGCTGCTTGTGAGCAAGACGCCCGCGGCGGCCGCCGCGATGTTCACGACCAATCGGGTGCAGGCTGCTCCGGTTCGCTTATCGCAAATGCACTTGCGGCGATCGCGCGGAAAAATGCGAGCGGTGGTCGTTAATTCAGGAAACGCGAACTGCTGCACGGGCTCGGATGGATACTCCGCCTCGGAAGCGACATCCCGGAAAGTGGCGCGGGAGTTGGCGCTCGATCCTTCGCAAGTTCTAGTGTGCTCGACCGGCGTGATTGGCCTGCCGATGCGCGTCGAGAAGATCCTGAAAGCGGTTCCCGCGCTCGTGCGTACGCGAACCGGTGAGCCCGAAGCCTTCTCACAGTTTACGCGGGCGATCATGACCACCGATACGCGTCCCAAATGGGCAGCGGCAAACTGCAGTGTCGGCGGAAAAGCTGTAAGGATTCTCGGTTGCTGCAAAGGTGCGGGAATGATTCAGCCGAACATGGCGACGATGCTCGCGTTCCTTGCAACGGATGCGGCGATTTCGCCAGCGATGCTATCGCGCGCGCTTCATAGCGTCGTTGCGGACACGTTTAACGCGATCACCGTTGACGGCGACACCTCGACGAACGATACCGTAGCGATTCTTGCGAACGGCGAGAGTGGCGCGCGAAGAATCGCGCGCGACGGAGCAGATTTCAAGAAATTCCGCGCGGCGCTCGAAGTTGTTTGCCGCACACTCGCGCTAAAAATTGTCGAAGACGGCGAGGGCGCGCAGCGCGTGATCGAAATCGTGGTGCGAGGGGCGCCATCGGATCGAGCGGCCGCTCAAATCGCGCGCACGATCGCGAACTCGCCTCTCGTAAAAACGGCTCTCGCTGGCGCCGATCCCAACTGGGGCCGCATCCTCGCAGCCACCGGACGAGCCGGCGTATCATTCGACTTCGAGCGCGTGGACATCAGTCTCGCGGGAATTCTCGTCTGCCGGCGTGGCGGCGAGCATCCATTTTCTGAGCGCGTGACGCACAAGAAGATGCTCGCGAAATACGTGCCGATCGTCGTGGAGATGCATTCCGGCAAGGGCAATGCGCGGGTGTGGACCTGCGATTTTACAGGCGAGTATGTCGACATCAACTCGAGCTATCGCACTTAGCCCGCGAGGCTAGGTTTCCCAATTCCAGTCCGCATACGTTTCGCGGAGCTTCATCTTCAAGAGCTTGCCAACTGATGTACGCGGAAGCTCGTCAGTGAACACAAAAGCGTCCGGAAGCTGCCACTTCGCGAATTTCGCGGCGAGAAATTCACGCAATTCTTCTGGCGCCACCCGCGCGCCTTCCTTCACCACGACGACCGCAAGCGGCCGTTCCTGCCAAATCGGATGCGCGACGCCAATCACGGCGGCCTCACGCACGCCCGGATGTCCCATCAGTTCGTTTTCCAAATCCACGGAGCTGATCCACTCGCCGCCAGACTTGATGAGATCCTTGTTGCGGTCGACAATTTTGACATAGCCCTCGGGATCGATCGTCGCGATGTCGCCCGTCTTGAACCAGCCATCGCGGCTCCAGCGGTCGGCGGTCTCCGGTGCTTCGAAGTAGCTCGCCGCAACCCACGGTCCACGAATTTCAAGCTCGCCAAACGTAACGCCGTCGCGCGGAGCTTCGCCTTCCGGCCGCATCACGCGAACTTCTACAAAAGGCGCCGGCAATCCTTGTTTCACGCGGATCTTGTATTTTTCGTCCTCGGAGCCATGAGCCAGTGTGGACTTGAGGGTGCCGGTGGTCGCGAACGGAGTTGTTTCCGTCATACCCCAGAGATGCGTGATGTGGAATCCAAAATTGTCCATGCGACGAAGCAGCGATTCCGGCACGGCCGAGCCGCCGCACGTGATGCGGACAGGATGATCGATTTTCCAGCGCCGCGGCTCCTTTTCGAGCGCCAAAAGAACGTTGAACCACACGGTGGGCACAGCCGTCGCAATCGTGACGTGTTCCTTCTCGATCAAATCGAGCAGACTTTCGGCGTCGAGATGCGGCCCGGAAAAAACGAGCTTCGCGCCGACCATCGTCGCGGTAAACGGAACACCCCAAGCGTTGGCGTGAAACATCGAGGAGGCAGGCAGCACCACTTCGTTGTGGCTTATTGCGAATGCGTCTTCCAAACACTGTGCAAAACTGTGAAGCACAAGCGCGCGATGCGAATAGACCACTCCCTTTGGTTTGCCAGTCGTACCTGACGTAAAACACATCGCGGCCGCTTCATTCTCGTCGAGCACCGGATATTCAAATTCATCGTCGGCCGCGCTGAGCAAATCTTCATAGCTTTCATAGGTTCGCGGAATCGGTTGCCCACAGAACGGGACAACAAACACGCGCTCAAAATGAACTTGCGAGCGGATCGATTCGTAGATTGGAAGGAGCACGTCGTCAACGATCAGATAGCGATCGCGCGCGTGGTTCGCGATATAAGCAAGTTCGCTGGCATGCAGCCGAAGATTCAGCGTGTGAAGAACGCCGCCGGAAGCCGGTATGCCGAAATAAGCTTCGAGATGCGCCGAATGATTCCACATCAGCGTCGCGACGCGATCGCCTCGAGCGAGTCCGGCAAGCTCCAGCGCGCGTGCCAAGCGCCGCGCGCGTTGATACATCGCGCCATAATTCGTACGCGCGATCGTGCGGTCGGGCCGGCGCGAAACAATTTCAATCTGGCCGTAAAGTTTTCCGGCACGCTCGAGAATGGGCACGAGCGTCAACGGAAAGTCCATCATGGTTCCGAGCATGGCAATCTCCGCAGCTTGGGCGCATCGTACCACCGATTGCGGCGGCTTGGCCTATGAGCCTTAGTTAGAATTGGACAAAAAACCTGATTCGGACTCGCGCCGCATCCTCGCTACAGTCGGAGCCCTTGCGCGCGACGTGGTTGTTGACTGCGGGGGGCAGTTGCCGCAAGATGCTCGTACGTTACAGGGGACACCCCGGCCGGTCCGCAGAAAAAGTGGTATTTGCAGCCTGGACGCGAGCGGAGGTTCCGTTCCCTCAGTTGCGCTGATGTGTCCCGTGCTGGCAGGGACCAGGAGAACGGCCGTGAAGAAATTGTATGTTGGGAACCTCTCATTTAAGGCAACAGAAGAGCAAGTGCAAGCGCTGTTTGCTGAAATCGGCATACAACCGGATTCCCTCACGCTGCTCCGCGATCGTTTCACAGGACAGCCGCGAGGCTTCGGCTTCGCCGAGTCGATGAAAAATCGCGGCGGCGTTCTTTCTGACGGAATTGGATAGTGGCGATTTATCGAAAATTTCAAGAATTGCCGAGAGGCTGCGGTGCTTGGTCTGGTCTGCAGCGGTAACGCGGACGAAAGTCGCGGACATGCCGTTTTTCCAGACTTTTTCGGCGGAGAGGGTCCAGTTGGGAATCTGCAAACCTTCCAAACCAGAACGCAGCAGAGCCAGGTCGCAACCGGCGTCGAGGAGTGCCGCGAGCGTCATGTCGCCGCTGATCCCGCTAAAACAATCAAAATAGGCAAGTTTGGTCATGCTTCACAAACCAGAAACGAATCATTCCTTGTTGATACTATCGGCGGCAGAAAAGCGTGTCAAACCGTGCGGATTGCGGGTGGTGGGTCAGTTTGTCAAACTGACCCACTACCGGATTGCGACGGAGGCGCGTTACTTTGACCGCGTTTCTAGCATTTTCTATACTGTGTGATTCTTGATTCCGGACAAAACTGAGGCCACGTGTATTTAACTCTGCTGCAGAAGCTGAAACAAGCGCTGGCCGGACATATCCTCGCGAAGTATGGCGTGGAGATTGCGGTTGCGCTCGAGAAACCGCCGAAATTGGAGATGGGCGAAGCGGCAACGGCGGTTTGTTTTGAGTTGGCAAAACGGCTGAAGCGCTCGCCGCGGAAGATTGCGCAGGAGATTGCGACAAGTTTGCCAAAGATGGCGGGTGTTTTG
>Ga0209625_1000058_pt1 | contig 23463 bp, 17 predicted proteins | sample JacPin_JW_Ref_M2_FD_187960 | JGI IMG/M metagenome (GOLD analysis project Ga0209625, IMG submission 187960) | Forest soil microbial communities from Algoma, Ontario, Canada - Jack Pine, Ontario site 1_JW_Ref_M2 (SPAdes) (version 2) | ecosystem: Environmental > Terrestrial > Soil > Boreal...
ATTACCGGCGGGAACCGTGATTTCCATGCGCTACCGCTACGACAATTCCGATGAAAATATTCGTAATCCCAATGTACCGCCGAAACGCGTAGTGGGAGGCAATCGTGCCAGCGATGAAATGGCGCATCTCTGGTTGCAAGTGTTGCCGCACGGCACTCCTGGCACCACCGCGGACCCGCGAAGAATTTTGCAAGAGGCCATGGCGCAGCACAACGTCGACAAAAATCCGGCTGACTTTGAAGCGCACTACAATCTCGCCGCTATGTTGCAGGGACGTGGCGATTTAGCCGGCGCCAAAAAAGAGTACGCGATGGCGCTGAGCATCCGCCCTGAGGATGCCACCGTGAATAATGCCATCGCAGGTGCGAATCTCGCCGCCGGTCACCCCGATGTGGCGGTAACTTATCTGCAGACCGCGCTCCATTCGCGCCCGGATTATTTTGACGCGCACTACAATTTGGGAACCGCGCTGGCCATGCAGAATAATTTCGCAGCAGCGGTGGAAGAATTTCGCGCCGCGGTGCGCCTCAATCCACAGGATGCCAATGCCGAAGCGAATTTAGGAGCGGCGCTTGCGGAATTAGGGAACTGGAACGAAGCGCGCACGCATTTGGAAAAAGCGTTGGCCATCAATCCCGCGCTCACCAATGCGCGTGACAATCTGGAGCAAGTAAAGCGCGAACTCCCCAATAACCAATGATTCGTGACGCTAGGTCTGAACTGCGCCAGATTAGACCTGCCGATCGATCCGTTGCGCCTGTTTTTCCGCCTTCAGCGCCAATTCCATCGCATAAAAGCAATGCTCCTGATTCATGGCCGTGTCACTGCGATCCAACACATCGTTGATCAGTTGTTCTCCATACGTCAGCGGCACGTCCTGGCAGTCGATATAACGAGTGCCCTTCTGATCCACGTGGAAAAGATGGCTGCCGAGATTTCTTCCTGCGATGTCCACGTTCTTGCGAATCTCCAGGTAGCCATCCGTGCCGAGCACAAAAAGCCGCCCGTCCCCCCATGTGGCGAGACCATCAGGCGTAAACCAATCCACGCGGATGTAACCTGTGCCGTGATCTCCTCGCAGCATCACATCGCCAAAATCCTCCACGCCCGGATACTGCGGGTGGTTCAGGTTGCCGATCTGCGAGGCAACGATTTCCGCTTTTGTGGAGTTGGTGAAATAAAGAAACTGGTCGAATTGGTGCGAGCCAATATCGCAGAGCACCCCGCCATAGCGCTCGCGCTCAAAGAACCACGGAGGGCGTTGCGACGGATTCATCCGGTGCGGGCCAGTGCCGATGGTTTGCAGCACGCGGCCGATTGCGCCGGCTCTCACCATTTCCGCGGCGCGAACCGTCGCGCGATTCTCAAACCTCTCGCTGTACATAATGGAATAAAGCCGTTGCGTCGACTTTTGCGCGCTCCTCACTTCGGCGAGTTGTTCAAGCGAAGTCATACCAGGCTTGTCGACCATGAAGTCTTTTCCGTGGCGCATCACTTCCATGCCCAGCAGAGCGCGATCAGCGGGAATTGAAGCGCTCAGAATCAGCTTTATGGAGGGGTCCTCGAGTATTTCTTTTTCACTACGAGCCAGTTTCACCTCCGGATAATGCTTGTTGAAGTTGGCGGCCAGCTCCGGCTCCTTTGCGTAAAAAGAGACCAGTTCCCCGCCACCACGGCGCGCCGCCTCCACCTGCACATAAATATGATCGTGATTGACGCCGATAACCGAAAATTTCAGGGGGCGCTTCACGCGTGAGTCCGATGTAGTCCGGCTGCTGGTGGCCTGCACAACCCGTAACGGAAGGCCAGCGCTCACCATCATACCCGCAGCGGCATTGCCCGAAGTCTTGATAAATTCCCGCCGGTCGACTGAATTCTTTTTCATTTGGTTTCCCTCGGAAAATTATGCCGTAACTTCCACCTTCTTAAGTCCCGGCGCCAAGATTCGAATCACAGCCATGGCTATCAAATAAGCAGTGGCGGCCATAGCAAAAAGCGTGACATAGCTTTGCGTCAATTGTAGGACCTTTCCGACCGTTACAGAAAAAAGCACCGCGCCAACCGAGCCCATCATGCCGCCGATGCCAACAACCGCACCCACAGCGCTGGGCGGAAACATGTCCGAGGGAATGGTAAAAAGATTTGCCGCCCATCCTTGATGTGCCGCAACCGCAAGGCTGAGTAATGCCACCGCGGCCCATTCCGATTTCAGGTGCCCGGCTCTAAAAATGGGCAGCACCAGACACGCACAAATAAACATAGCGGTCAGGCGTGCTCGCGCGGGATTAGCCGAAAAGCGAAACAGCGCAGGAAGCCAGCCGCCCACAACGCTGCCAATCGCCGAAACGTTATAGACGACGATCAGCGGCAAGCCAAGATGCGACAGGTCCAGATTAAATCGCGAATGGAAAAACGAAGGCAACCAAAAAAGATAGAACCACCAGATCGGATCGGTGAGAAATTTCGCAATCGCGAACGCCCAGGTTTGTCTGTAACTAAGAAGTTTGAACCAAGGGATTTGTGTTTCAATTTGTTCCCCTGTACCACTGCGGATGTGCTGCAACTCCGCGCCAGTCAGCCCAGGATGTTCGGAAGGATTGCGATATTTCTTGAACCACCAAAGGATCCAGGGAATGCCAAGAAGTCCCGTCACGACGAAGGCGGTGCGCCAGCCGTAGCGAATGGTGATCCACGGCACGGTGGCGGGAGCGAGAATCGCGCCAACATTTGTGCCCGCATTCAGCATTCCTGTTGCCAGCGAGCGTTCACGTTGCGGAAACCAATTCGCCACCGTTTTAATGGCGGCCGGAAAATTGCCTGCTTCGCCAAGGCCCAGAAAAAAACGCGCCACGCCGAAGCCCAGAGCGGAGCGGGCCAGCGCATGAGCAATGGTGGCCAAACTCCACACGCCCATAAACAACGGATAGCCAATGCGCGATCCCAAACGGTCCACCAAGCGGCCCGCGCCAATCAGTCCGATGGCATAGGCCAGCTGAAACGCGGCAATGATGTAGCCATAGTTCACTTCGGTGAGCCCGATATTTTGCTCCAGCGTAGGCTTGAGCAAGCCGATCACCTGCCGGTCCATATAATTGATGGACGTGGCGACGAACAGCATGGCGCAGATCGTCCAACGAACCCGGCCCAAGCGTGGCGTTACAGCGGAGTTTTTTTCGTGTTGCTGGCGGTTGCCTGTTTGAAATTGACTCATGCCATGGGCAATATTCAGAGACGGTAAGTGCGCAGGAAGGATACTAATGATTGTTCTATTACGCGGAACTTTCTTTCGCTAAATCATTCGGCAATGAGCATGCCACATGCGCGCCGCCCTAACTGCACTTGGGTTCTTTGCCGCCGCCCGCAGCGATGATACTAACGGGCGTAAACCTGCAGTTTGAAAAAAGAAGACTGGCGTCATGATTCGCGAGCGCAGCAATGTTGGCACCGGCCCCAACACCTCACCAGCGGAAAGGACTTGGACAAACCTATCGCACTCGCATATCTTCCGTATTCCGAGGTCTGCGCAACGTTCAGCGTGCTGTACTCCCCGCGCAGCGTGAAAAACGATGAATGCACCCTCCCTAAGCCTGCGAGGTAAAATAGCGGTCGTTGTCGGTGGCACGTCCGGCCTGGGACGCGCTATATCTCTCGGACTTTGCGACGCTGGCGCTGCGGTGATCGCTTCCGCAAGAAATAAAGACAAAGTCGACAGCGTCGCTGCCGAACTCGAAGCCAAAAATTGCGCCACTATGCGCGTTACCTGCGACATTGCCAGTCGTGCATCCCTGGAAGATTTGCTGCAGCAGGCGCTCCAGCGCTTTGGCAAAATCGACATCCTCGTGAATTGTGCCGCAAAACTTCGCCGGGCGCCGACTCTTACTTTTCCGGAAGACCAATGGAACGATATTCTGGATACCAACCTGACCGGCACGTTGCGATCGTGTCAGATTTTTGGCAAGTACATGCTGGAACGAAAATACGGCCGCATTATAAATATCGCCTCGCTCAATAGTTTCGTTTCCTTGTCGGAGGTTGCCGCTTACGCGGCGAGTAAGGCCGCAGTGGTGTCACTGACGCGATCGTTGGCGGTCGAATGGTCGAAACATGGAGTGCTGGTAAATGCCATTGCTCCAGGCGTATTTCGTACAGAATTGAATAGCGCATTGCTGGACGGCACCGAGCGCGGCCACGAATTATTAATGCGCACACCGATGGGACGTTTTGGTCAAGTCGACGAAGTTGCAGGCGCCGCGGTTTTTCTGGCCTCCGATGCGGCTTCATTCATTACCGGGCAGACGCTGGTGATCGATGGCGGATTTTTGGCAAGTGGTGTCAACCAGTAGAGCGAGGCACTTTCTTACGCATCAATTGAGCTAAGTTTAAATTTAATTGCGAGAGGTGAACATTGCCGTGGTTTTGGCGCGAAGCAGACGAGTTGTCGCGGGCCGAAGTCGACGCGCTGGCGCTTCGCCTCCTCGATGAAGCGCCAGACCGCATCGGCAAACAACTTCGCAGCGTGCTTTTGCTGCCGCCAGATCTTACGCGCGCACACAGCGGCTCCGGCAAGATAACCGAAACTCTTTATAACGCGCTCGCGCCACACTGTGATGTGCACGTCATTCCTACGCTGGGCCAGCATGTTCCTCATACCACTGAACAAAATCTCTGGGTGTTCGGCAGCATCCCCAATGAGCGCATTCATATTCATGACTGGATTACCGGAGTCACCAGAGTGGGCGTCATCCCCGGCGATATGGTTTCAAAAAGCACCGGTGGAGCCGCCGATTGGGATATTCCAATCGACCTGAATAGTTCTCTGATGAGCGAAAACTGGGATCTCATCATCAACATTGGCCACGTCGTGCCTCACGAAGTTCTTGGCTTTGCCAATCACAACAAAAATTACTTCATCGGGCTGGGCGGCAAAGAAACAATCTGTGCGTCACACTTGGCCGCGGCAATTTATGGTATCGAGAATAATTTGGGTAAACCTATTACTCCGCTGCGCAGTTGTTTCAACTGGGCGGAGCGGGAATTTCTGGACCGTTTGCCGGATGTTTATTTTCAGGTGGTGATGAAGCGCAGCCCCGACAACCGCCTGGTCACTTGCGGCGTTTACGTCGGGGATGATCTCGAAACGTACTTGATGGCCGCGAGCGCCAGTAAAAAAGAAAACATCACCATCGTGGAAAAACCCATCACTAAAGCCGTCGCGGTCATGCAGGCGGATGAATTTCACAGCACCTGGGTAGCAAACAAAGCGGTGTATCGCACACGCATGGCGTTAGCGGATGGCGCCGATCTGTTGATCATCGCGCCGGGATTGCAGCGGTTCGGGGAGCAGGAATCTGTCGATCGCGTCATTAGAAAATACGGATATTGCGGCTCCCCTCGAACGCTTAGGCACTACAAAGAAAATTCCGATCTGCGGGAACTGGCTCATGCCGCCGCGCATCTGATCCATGGATCGAGTGAAGGGCGATTCACCATCTCCTACGCGCCGGGTCATTTAACGAAGAATGAGATCGAACAGGTGAACTATCGCTACGTGCCGCTCGATGAGGCGCTCGCCAAATATCCACCCGCGAAAATGAAAGAGGGTTGGAACATTATGCCCGACGGTGAAGAGGTATTTTTTATCAGCACGCCGTCTTCTGGACTCTGGGCCACGCAAAGCCGATTGGACGCGCGCCGGGACTAATCAATCAACGGTTTTTTGCTAGACCGCTCGCTGCGTTAACGATTTTCTACAATTCAGTCCTCACGCGTTTCCCGGCGCGGCAAGCGTCATAAGTCGCTTGCACCAACGCCAGGCTACGGCGCCCTTCCTGTCCATCGCATCGCGGCCTCGTATTCGTGCGGATAGCTCGCAGGAAATCTTCCAACACGGCCTGATGACCCCGCGAATCGCTGACGATCGGTGAGGACGAGCTAAGATTCTTGTCGGCTTCCGAACTTTTCAATAAATCCGGGGCCGGATTCTTTAAATCTACGGTCAGCAACCTATCGTGCTCGATGATCAGCGTGCCCTCCGAACCGGCAAGCTCAAGTCTTCGCGGATAGCCAGGAAATACTGAAGTAGCCGCCTGTAATACTCCCAGCGCTCCGTTGGCAAATTCCAGCATGGCAATTAGGGTGTCCTCCGCCTCGATTGTATGCAACGCTGTTTTGCATGTAGCTTGAACAGCTTTCACTTCGCCGAATATCCACAACATGAGATCAAGCGTATGTATCGCCTGATTGATCAATGCGCCGCCACCGTCAAGGGCCCAAGTCCCTCGCCATCGCGAGCTAGAATAGTACGCTGGCGGGCGATACCACTTCACCCGCGCGTCCGCGAGAATCGGTTTGCCCAACACGCCTGCATCCACGGCATTTTTGACCGATAAAATATCTGGCTTGCAGCGGTCCTGAAAGAAAACTCCCAGCTGCACGCCGGCTTCGCGTGTTTCAGCGATAAGCGCATCGGCTCGCTCGACCGTAATGTCGATGGGCTTTTCCGTGAGCACGTGCAGGCCGTGTCGCGCCGCCGCTATTCCCAGCTCGGCGTGAAGCCCAGACGGACTGCCTATAGCCACCACCTCCATCGGCCGATGAGCAAGAAACTCCTCAAAATTGATGTACGGTTTTCCCCCGTATTCGCGGCACAAGCGGCCGACTTTCTCCGCATTGCAGCCGAAGACCGCCACAATTTCAACGCCGGGAATCGCGCGAGCAGCACGGGCGTGCGTCTCGCTGATATTTCCCCCGCCTATCAGTCCAAGGTTTGTAGTCATTTGCGAAGCGAAAACGTAAGAGCAATACCATGAAGCCGTCCACGTTCGCGAAGGAAAAGTTAAGTACGACCAGAGTGAACGCCAAGCCGCAGTTAGTAACATCCGTTGAACGGCATTCCTAATAGCATACTCGGAAGATAATCAGCCGTATTCAGCCGTATCCTTAACAGATGGTCTACCTTCACTGTCTAAGCACGGTGTAGTAATTCTTGTGCGACAGCTCCGGCCGAGCTGCGGCAAGATACGGCAAATGCGCCTAATTCTATTTGCAATTACCCTAACGTTCTCTCTGGCAGCCACGTCGCGTCCGATGGCGACTGACTCCTCGCAAACAATCGAGTGGCTGAAAGATCTAAATGACCAGGAGACGTTCCGCGCCGTTAAGCTCACCGAAGCGGAGCAAAAACAAATCATCGATCAAGTGGAGGCAACCGCTTTCGATACGCCTGATTCCTGGGAATCGGAGTTGCGCGTTCGTCGAGTTTCACTCGGGGAATCGGATGGACTGGTCATACGAGCCACAAAGATGCTTTGTGGTGGAACTGGAAATTGCGAAACGTGGGTATTTCGCCGCTCCCAGGGAAAGTGGCTGAACCTGTTCGATCGCGAAGCTCCGGTCATTTCGGGATTTGGATTCGAGCATGAGGCGAGCGCCGGTATTAGAAACCTGCTAGTGAGCGCGGAGCGCTCCGTGGGAAAAGAAAACCGCATATTATTTAAATTTGACGGAAATTTCTACCGGCAGAGCGAATGCTACGAAGTCGACCTCGGTAGCGCCGGAGACGAGACCACTCATAAAGTAGCCTGCAAATAATTGGAAGATCGGGAGCAACCAGAACTTTGCAAAACCCAAAACACATAAATCTGCCGGCAGGCTGGTGTGCAAATGAGCTGGAAACTGCCGGAACTATATGTCGACAATTCCCGGCGACCGTATTTCGTCGGCGTCATTTCCCCGCTCGTGGCCTTCGCCGCCTGGAACACTTACGAGCGTTGGAATTCCTTGCCGCGAAATGAAGCGCAAGTCCGCTTTGTCGCTGTAGCGTTGATAATTTTATTCGCCATTTGGTGTGCGTTCGCAAAAGAAACCTAGCACGTGGACCGCAACAGCATTGAACAGCGGGTGGGGGTCAAAGCGTGGGCTTATCGCCAACACTTCAAGGACGGCGCGCTGGAAATTGTGCTCAATCATTGGACAAGATATGGCGTCCCATGTTTTCGCATGTATGTCGTCGTCGAAGGCCAACGTCGTTTCTTAATCGAAAGAGATCAAGCCACTCTAGAACAGTTGGCTGCGTTTATATCCTCGTACACCACTTGGCCCATTAAGGAACCAGTTGGCAGAACCTGAGAGGAATGAATTTTTCTGGGATCTCTATAGCCCAAAGACTAACTTTCACATTGTAATTCCGTCCAATTAACGTGAGGTTTTTGCCCAGTTTTGGACTTACCCGACCACTGTTATAAATGTTGTGAAACGGGAAGGTGAGTAGTGGGTGAACTGATTCAGGATGTACGTTTCGCGGTGCGAACGCTTAGGAAAAGTCCCGGCTTCTTGAGCATAGCGCTGCTGACTCTCGCGGTAGGTATCGGCGCCACCACCACGATATTCAGCGTGGTGGACGCCGTTCTTCTGCGTCCGCTGCCATTTCCGGAGTCAGATCGGCTTGTGGCCGTCTATCAAACCTTACCCAGCAAAGGTGTGTTCAACAACGGCGTCTCTTATCTCAATTACCTCGACTTTACGAGACAGACACGATCTTTCGAGCAGCTCGCTGCAATCCGTATGCATGATTTTACGCTGACAGGGGAAGGCGAACCCGTCTTGGTGCCTGCCGGCACCGTGACATCGAATTTATTTTCCATGTTCCGAGTGAAGCCCCTGCAGGGTCGCACTCTGACGACCGAGGACGATGAACTCGGCGCGCCACCAGTCGCGGTGATAGGTGAGCGACTGTGGCGTTCACGGTACGGCGCTGCCGCGATCATTGGAAGATTTATAACCCTCGATAACACTCCTTACACCGTCGTTGGAATCGCACCCGCTCAATTCAAGACTCCCCCAGAGAATCCCCCTGCGGAATTGTGGGTGTCGCTCACACACGATCCTATTTTTGGCGACCTTGCTCCGCGGCGCGGTGGTCACTACCTGAAGGTTGTCGGCCGCCTCAAAAACGGCGTACAGATCGAACAAGCTCAAGCAGAATTGGTAACCATCGAAAGCCGCCTCGCCAAACAATTTCCCACTGAGAACGAAGGTTGGTCGGTGCGATTAGTTCCGCTGGTCGAAAGTTTGGTCTCCGATGTGAGAACCGCCTTGTCCGTATTGTTGGGCGCCGTAGGACTCGTCTTCTTGATTGCCTGTGCCAACATGGCCAATCTGTTGCTCGTTCGCACCAGCGCACGCTCGCGCGAGATTGCCATTCGATCCGCGTTAGGCGCCGGGCGCGTCCGACTGGTACAGCAAATTTTGACCGAGTGTCTTCTTCTCGGTCTGGCTGGCGGCGCGCTCGGACTCGCACTGGCAGTCGCTAGCATCCGCGGAATTCGCGCCTGGGTTGCTTCTGATCTGCCCCGCGTTGGTGAAATCCAAATTGATATGCGCATGCTGCTCTTCGCGGCGTTGTTTTCGCTGCTCGCTGCGATTGCGTTTGGTTTGGGGCCTGCGTTACATACTTCCAATGCGAATCTTTCCGACACTTTAAAAGAAGGCGCCTTGGCCGTCGGAGAAACCGGCGGCAAGAAACGCCTGCGCAATTTGCTGGTGATCTTTGAAACGACCCTCTCGTTTATATTGCTCATCGGTGCCGGATTATTGGGCCGAAGCTTCCTTCATCTGCAAGACGTGAAGCTGGGATTTAATCCTTACCACGTGCTGACCGCCGGCATTTCGCTGCCACGCGCGGAATATTCCAAGCCAGAGCAATGGTTAAGTTTTTATAACCGGCTCGTTGCGCAGCTGAAGAACCAACCAGGAGTGGTAGGCGTCGCCGCTGCGCTGCCGCTGCCCCTCGAGGGAGGCGGGCTCAATTTCGCATTTCAGATTGCCGGGCGTCCCGCGGAAAAGGGCGGATCCGATCTCAGTGCGAACTACACATCGTTGAGCAAAGACTATTTCCAGGTATTGGACATTCCTTTGATTGCGGGACGCTCGTTCGACGAGCGAGATACGCAGAATTCGCCCAAAGTCTGTCTCGTCTCTTCCACTTTTGCGCATCGTTTTTTTTCGGGTGAAAACCCTCTCGACAAAGTCTTGATTTTCGGTTTTACCAAGGGCGAGGCGCGCAAAATCATCGGCATCGTTCGCGACGTGAAGCGTGACGGTCCTGCTTCGCCTTCGCGGCCGGAAATGTATGTGCCCTTCGAGCAAGATCCGTGGTGGGCTGCGTACATTGCTATTCGCACCGTCGGCCCGCCCGTGAGCCTGAGTTCCGCTATTCGAGAACAAGTCGCGGCGCTCGACCCCAGATTGCCGATCTCGGAAATTCAGCCGATGACGGAGATCGCCTATGAATCGGTAGCCCAACCGCGTTTTCGGACTATGCTCCTTGCACTCTTTGGCAGCACAGCGCTGCTACTCGCAATCATTGGAATTTATGGTGTTATTTCCTATAGCGTCGGGCTGCGCCGCCGTGAAATCGCAATTCGGCTCGCACTCGGGGCGGAAAAAGCGGATGTGCTCCGTTTGATTCTTCGACAGGGATTGGGAACTACTGCTGTAGGACTCGTAGCAGGAGTTCTCGGCGCCCTCGCGCTTACGCGATACCTCTCCCAATTGCTCTTTGAGGTCACGCCAATCGACCCGCCAACTTATCTCGCGGTCGCTTTGTTGTTATTGGGAGCGGGATTGCTTGCGTCCTGGATACCTGCGCGACGGGCCTTGATCGCAGATCCGGTGCGCACGTTGCGTCACGAATAGCCGGAAAGCTTCAGCCAGAATAGCCCGAATACGCCACCGAGAAGTCCACGACGAGAATTCCGTTTTGCGAAAGTATGAATTATCACAGCGCGTTTCTCATCGCTCAGGTTTTATTTGGTTTCGGATTAGGAAAGGTGAGCGCTCGCACTCGTCCGATCTTTACCCAACAAAACACAGTAAAGCAAAAACGCCACAGCTGACATCAGGACTGATAAAGCCCACAGAAAGCCCGTGTTTCTGAACGTTCCCGGAGCGTGGATCTGACCATGACTGAGAATCACGAATAACGCCAATAAGGCCAAAGGGCCAATAACCATGCCTACAATGAGCCGTACCAACCCAGGTAAACGAAGAATGGAATTGGCGGGCACAAACAGCGCAATTGGTAATCCCATCATGAGCCATCCCAAAAAAGAGAAAAAACCATAGATAGCGGAGAGTTGAAGCGCCAGCGAAATCTGTTGCCCCGGTTGGTCCATATGAGCCGCCAACAAACTTGAGCGAATCCGCATAGCGTTCAGCAGGAGGAGAATCAACAGAACGATATTACTGGCTAAAAGTGACACCAGCGCGTAGCCAATTTGTTTCAAGCGGACAGCAAATTTTTGATTCATAGGTGCTTAGCCGTCCACACTTACGGAAACCGATTTGGCCTCCAGTTGTGGGCTTCTCCCTAACAGCGCCCAGAACGCCACGGCCGCCATCAATGCAACCACCGCCACGGTTCTCAGGACCGTGGGATAGCCGAACCGGGCGAAGGAAGCGCCCGTGGCAGCGACCGCTCCCGCTTGCACTAAAGAAATCACGAGGAAATTCAAAGCTGACGTCCCCGCGCGCTCCTCAGGTTCCACACTGCTCATCAGTAAACTGAACATCCCGGGTTCGCCCATCCACAAAAAGCCTGTGAAGATCACGTAGATGACTGCGGCCGGCAATGTTCCTGAAGTTGCTGCCAGGAATCCGAGCAATAGCGCAGCAATAAGTTGTGAACAGGCCACTCCAGAAACGATGCCCAGTTTACGAAATAGCAAGGGAGCTGCAAGAATTCCGAGCACCTGAATCAAACTCGACAATGAAAAGATATTTCCCATCTGCACCAGAGGAGTATGAAGGTGCTGCGAAAAATAGACGCTTGCCAGCGGACTGAGCGAGCCGGTGACTACGCTCCACAAAGCCAGCGCCGGCAAGTAACGCAGTAAAAACGGATTGCGCGGATAAACTTTTGGCTTCGCCGCGGGTGCGGACGCCTCAATGCGAAGTTTCCCAAGCGGCACCAGCGCCAGCGCAACAATGCCAGCGCTCATCAGCAAGACAATTCGCTTTGCCTGGACTTCTGACAGCGCTGAACCGAGATGCATAAAAAGTCCTGGCAAACGGCTGGCCGTCAAATGGCCCAATATGCCCACCGCGATTCCAGTAGAAAAAACCAGGCTGAAGCCGAATGGCCGGCTCTCTTCATCGGTCAACAGCGCCAGGGCTGGAGAGATAGCGACCGCCCAGATGGTAGTGAAAAATCCACCCACGAGAGCGAGCCCAAGAACCGCCGATTCAGGCGCAAAGACGGCTCGCGCGGCGGAAACTGCGGAGACCATGGCAATGCATAACAGCAGTGCTTTTCGAATGCCGATCCGCTGAATCAACATCCCCGCGGGAATCGTGCAGGCGATGCTTCCAATATTCATGGAGCTCACCATCCATCCCAAAAACTTTTCGTTAAAGCCCAAGCCCAGCAGGTAGAGCGTGTAGATAAAGAAAAACATGGTCATGCCCAGATCGAAACAAAAAGCTGCCGCGAAGAATATCCAGAATTGAGGACTCAGGTTTTTGCGAGATAACTGGTAGCCCAGACCTCGCCAAAGTGTCACGGGCAGAGGCGCAAAGTGCAGCGCGCCGCGGGACAACAACCATTTCGTAAATGGAATGGCCTTCCTGCCAAAATCTCCGATGCGCGCAAGCACATTTTTTCCACTCGGGGATTCGACCGCTCGCTCATCGCCAAAAACCGACCGAATCGTCGGTACACGAATGGGTACGGGCGCTACCCGCTGTAGGAAAACAAAACATTTGTCGCGCCGGGACCCGAGAAGATTCAACTGCAACCACATGCCGTCTTTTCTATGCTCAAACCTCTTGGAGCTGGTCGATTCCAGAAAATGACGAAACCAGGAATGCACGGGCTTCGGCAGGCGCTGTATTTCCTCCTGCACTTCTGCCGGCAAACTGCACGCAAACCATTCTGCAGCCAATTTGAAAGAGATGGCTTCGAGTTGTCTGAGCGAATGGTGCTGAAGGTCTTTCCAGCGCTCCCAAAAGGAACGATCTTCCGCATTTACGTGTAGAAACCGCGCCACGCCATACACCTGTTCCGTGGCCGGAAGACTTTTTAGCAAATGGCGAAGCAGATTGATGGCGGTATAACCCAGGTTGTCTACTGGATCGAGCGCTGGAAAATGAAGCTCGTCGACGGTCCTGCTGATGCGCCGCGGCCAGAACTCTTCCAGGCCTTGCGGATACATACGGTTGGTGGCGGCGTCCCACCAGCAGAAATGAAGTTCAAAGCAAATCGGAATTTCCGGGTCGAAATAATTTCCCCGCCATTTCCAATCATGCGGAGGAATCAAATTGGGCAAATGGTCTGAAGGCACATGATTCAAATGCGGCGTCGTGTATCCGAGCGAAAGCAACGCGTCCCGTGCGCGATAAACTGATTCGGGCGGACAATAGAGGTCGATGTCCGATTGCGGACGAAATTTCGGATGATCGGTGTATCCCGGCCACAAAGAAAAGCCTTTGACCACCACATGATCTGCCTGCGCTTCTTGTATCGCTGCTGCAGCGCGGGAATATTCGCTTTTCATGCGTTCGAATCGCAACGCATTGTCCGCAAGCGAAACATCGATATGCTCGCGGACCCACAAAGGTAATTCGCCGCCCCACCGCTGCCGCAGCGGAATCGTTAAACGCACTACGTGCCAGTCCGCTAGAACGCGCTTCCATTCGGCGTCGGGCACATGTCGCAGGAGTTGCGGCTGCGGTTCTCGGAATTTCAAACCGCCCAAAAGAAAAGCAGGAATTTCACGCATCTTTCCGCTCTCCGGCCGTTATCAGCGCTCCTTTGGCTGTCGCCGGACCTTTACGGACTAACATTTCAAGCAAATGAAGCGCCGTGTCCATGTGCTTGTAGCGCATTTCAAAAATTTCCGCGGTCAGGAGGTTTCGCAGCGTCGCGTAGTGAGCGTTTCGATCATGACTCTCGCCATAACATATAACCTGTTCAAACCATTCCCGGGCGCGCTCTTTCGGAAAGCGCAGCAGGCCGTCCGGTGAGGAGTCGAAGCGATTTAAAAACACAATGTAGTCCACGGAACATTCCGAAATGGTTGAAATTTCAATGTTCGTCGCGGTAGCCACTTCGATAGCCAATTTTCCGGTTGCGCGTGGAGTTACTCGTTGATTGGCCAATTCCGGAAATAAACTAACCGCGGATTCCCGGAAGCGCATCTGAAACGGGTTCCCGGTAACGCGCCGGCCGGTGCGCTTTCGCAGCAGGCAACTCGAATCGTCTGACAGAAACTTCCAGCCGTTTCGCGCACAAGCGTATGAGAGCGAAGACTTGCCTGCGCCGGAATCGCCACACAACAAAACCCCGCGCCCATCCAATTCCACGCAAGCTGCATGAATGGGCGTGAGGTGGAACGCCTGCAACAGGATCCAAGCTGTTCCTTCGAGAAAGCTATAGCGAAGGTAGGCCCGATTTTGTGCCACTGCCTCGGTCACCCAGCCAAATGCGAACCCCTGACGGGTATCCGAGATCATAAAATTTTGGCCGTCGGCGATTTGCATAATTAGATTTCGCCGTCCACGGCAAATTGGCGGCGCCGGGCATTCCTTTTGACCGGGCAAAACTCCTAACTGGATTTGTATCGGCGGTTCCGAAGAGGCTTTTTGAAACAGGCCCCAGCTTTCCTGTGCGGCCTCCAAAACCAGGGCCGAGTTAGTAATGATCTCTACCGGAAATCCAACAAGATAAAACGTGGCGCGCAGCGGCAAATCAAAATCGAACAATAATGGATCACCCGCTGATATTTGAAGTTCCATCGGTCCGTTGCTCTCTCCTCAGCAATAATTTCCAGTAGCCAGAAAACAATGTTCATCTCGATTGTGAGATCGTCGTTGCTACTGGCTCAGCTAAAACTTAAGTTTCAATGCCAGTTGCACAATCCTCGGGTTTCCGTCCGAGGTAATCACGCCGAACGCGCCTGGGCCGGCCGCAAAATCGTTTACCGGCTGGCCAAACTTCGGAGTATTCGTGAAATTAAAAAATTCCGCGCGGAAATCTAAAGTGGTTCTCTCGTTGAATGGGAAGCTCCGCTGAATGGCGAGATCCAGATTGCGCTGGTCGGGTCCACGTAGAATGCCCACACCGCAGTTACCAAATCCGGTGCCGTCACCGATCAACGGGGCCGCCGCGAATCCGGCCGGATTGAAATAGCCGTTGAGCCGGTCGGTAACGGAACCGCCCGAAGCCTTGCCAAGCCCGGTGCATTCTCCGCGACTGAAGCCGACCAGATTTCCAGAAACAGTTGCCGCCGTGCTGTCGATCACCGTTATGGGCAGCCCGGACTGCAGCACGATCACTCCAGAAAATTGCCAGTGAGAGAACACTGGATGGATAAACGCGGGACCGAAAGTTAAGTTCGGCATCTCATACAAGAAGCTTCCCACGAAGCGATGCTTGCGATCGAAATCGGTTGGACCATAAGAACTCTTCGGATCAGTTTGATCGTTACCCAAAAAATCCAGGTTCAGCGAGGAGATGCCCCCGGTACCGCTGGTGTAGTCCAGCGCTTTCGAAAAAGTGTAGCTGGCCAGGAAGTCCAATCCGTGCCCCATCCTCTTCGTCAGGCTGGTTTGCAGTGAATTGTAGTTGGCGCTGAAACCCGTCTCGCAAATGTACGAGCCGCCGGCGAGCCCTTGAAATGGCACTCGCTGTGTAAGATTCTCGCTGGTGGTCGTAGTTTGACCATTTACCGGATGATTGGGCGTGGCGATCTGCGCTTGATTGATCTGCATGCATCCGGTCTGGTGCGAAGTTCTTGAGCCGACATAGCCGATTTGCCAGAGTAAATCCTGTGCAGGTTCAATCTGTATATTCAGGTTGTATTGCTGCGTGTACGGACTACGAAGGTTGCGATCGATAGCGGCAAGAAAGAGTGCGCCGCCAGGAGTCCGCGGAATAAAAATGGGATAAGCCGAGTTCGGCGGCAACGGAGGATTAAACGGTTCCTGGAATGTAGCGACCGCGTTTAACGGTCCAAGTAGTGACTGCGTGAGTGCAAAGGGCGGGTGCCCCACATTTTGCAAGACCAGCTCACCCGATAGTCTTTCGTAATAAATTCCATAACCACCGCGTAAAACCGCGGACGTCTTGGTCGGCAATCGAAACGCAAATCCCAACCGCGGCCCCAGGTCCTTATAATCGGCATTCCAGAATCCTGAGTTCGGCGTCCTGGTTACACCCGCAGGCACCGCGCCTTGAAAATTTGCTGGGACGAGAAAGCCCGTAAAACTTCCGGCCGCCGGTACCTGCGAAACCGCCAAGGTGGGATCGAAATTCGAAATACGGCCATGAATTTCTGTTGGCGGGCCAAAATATTCGTACCGTAATCCGGCATTGATTGTTAGCCTGGACGTGAGGCGAACGTCATCCTGAACAAATCCGGCGAAATCCGAATATCGCTGATCTTTTCGGAACAGTCCCGAAGCGCCCACGCTTTCTAGAACGTTGCTCTGCGGGCTGCCGTTCTGCGCGGCGCTTTCGCCCAACAGGAAATCTGGAAAGCTCTGGAAAAGTACGAAACCCACAGTGGTAAAAGGCGGCTCCAGAATTAACTGGTGTCGCTTGGCTTCACCGCCCATGCGGATGCTGTGTTTTCCGCGAACCAGAGAAACGGTGTCCTGCCATACAAAAGTGTTGGTGTTTTGGAAAAAAAATGGTTCGCCGGAGGGACCGATGGTGAACAAGTTTTCAATTTGTATGCCGGGGATTTCCGGCAGCCCGGAAGGCGTGGCTATACCTACCTGCGAAGCGGAGATGGCGGACACCCCGGTTTGCGATCCGTTGAAACGAATGTAGCCGAATCGCGCCACATTTGTCAGGCTGGAGTTGAAGGTATGCGTGTCCGAAAGCACGAACATATCGTTGTGTTCCGGCTGATGCGTGCCCCATCCGGGAACCGTGGCGGCGAATGGAGTGAACGGTTCATCGGTAATTTCGCGAGCATAGAAAAATCGGCCCGAAAGTTGATTGCGCGGTGAAAAATATTGGTCGAGATTTACGCTGAACTGGTCCTGCCGGTAGTTTCCTGGGAAAGAATACGTTGACTGTCCAATTCCGGTGGGAAGAATCGTCTGCGGGTTTGGAATCGCGAAACTCCCATCCGGCAATTTGAAATTGAGCAGCGCCAACGCGACTGGGTTGATATTGGAGCCGTCCGGGCTTATGGCTACGCCGCCAAAGGCTCCGGTCTGTCCTCCAAAAAGTTTTCCGAGGGTTGCCGCTGACCGATCATTCGTGAGCGCCGGAAGAAATGTGCTCTGCAAAGCGCCGGGAGCTTGTCCATTTTTTTGCAGCGTGCCTTGATAGGAACCAAAAAAGAAGGTCTTCTCTTTACGGATCGGACCTCCGATGGTGCCACCGAACTGGTTTTGTCGAAGGATTGGACGCGGCTGCCCGTTGCGGTTCAAGAAAAAATCATTGGCGTCCAGAGCGTCATTTCTAAAAAATTCCCAAAGATTGCCGTGAAATTGTTTCGTGCCGCTTTTGCTTACAATGTCGACGTTCGCTCCAGCGCTGCGGCCGTAGCCTGCATCGTACATTCCGGTTTGCACCTTAAATTCCGCGATGGTATCCGGAGCCGGGATGGCTATGCCTACTTCCGGATCGAATCCGGAAGCCGAGTTTTCCGACAAGTTGTTCGCATCAATCCCATCGAATTGAAAATTGTTAGCTGTCGTTTTGGCCCCGTTCACGGACACATTTTGCGTATTTCTTCCGAACGCTCCGGCGTTCGGTAGCTCCACCACCACCCCCGGCGATAGCGCCAGAATTTGCGAGAAATTACGGTTCGCTAAAGGCAGCGTAACGATTGTATTTGCATCGGTGGCTCTGCCCAACGTGGAGCTCTGCGTCTGTAGTAATTCCGCTTTTTCTTCAACCAGGATCTCTGTGGTGCTTTGACTCAGCTTTAACTTGAACTCCACATTTGTTATTTCGCTGGCAATGACCCGAATGGATTGCAGCTTTTGCGTTCCAAATCCCTGCGCCGTTACTTCAATCGAATACGTTCCCGGAGGCAGCAGGGCCCCTCGAAAAACTCCGTCGCCGGCCGTAGCTAACGATCTGGAAAGTCCAGTGTCTTCGTTGACGACCGAAATTTGTGCGTCGCGAACCATCCCTCCTGAAGGATCCGTCACAGTTCCAGTAATGGCTCCGGTGCCGGGAGCTTGGGCACGCAAGGGGTAAGCGCTTCCCGCCAAAATGCAAATCGCCCACAGGGTGGCGATTATAAACGTCGGCGCATTAGTACACGAAGTTGGGAATCGACCGTCTAACACTGGGCCGCAGCTGATATTTAGGCAAGCCAGCTTGTTGAGTTTCATCGAGCAGCCTCTCCAGTTGGAGTTGGTAATTCGCGACATTAGTCAACTGGGGCCGTTCGTTTGTCACTGCCGTGTCACTTCTTTGCATTCCTTATGTGTAACGCCGCGAATTTCCGCTGAAACCAACCCTCACCCGAAAAAAAATCGATGATCAACTATGACAGTCTCTTGACCTCTCCGTGACAATCGTAAATTTCTTCTCTCTCACAATGTGCTTGTCGGCCACCACGGGCTCGCGCTGAATTCGGAACAATCTGGGCGCACCCAGCGTGTGCGGATCATAACCACGCCAGAGGGGGAGTGGGAATGATGACAATCGCGAGATTTGCAGGTGTGTTCGCGTTAACTCTGCTTGGATTTACGACAGCGAGTGCTCAGTCCGCTAGTCCTATCCTTTCGGGTGGCGCCGGATTTTTTGGCGCCAGCGGCGGAGACAACACTTTCTTCCAGCCGGTGCTGGCACCCGTCCTGGCCATTCCCTTGGGAAATAACTGGCTCATCGAATCGCGCGCCGATCTGCGCGAAGTAGTTGCGCGGCAATTTGGAACCAGTGGGCCTTATCAAGGCACTTTCTTCGGCACACTCGAATATTTACAACTCGACTACAACGCTAATTCGCACCTGACTATCACGGCTGGACGCTTCCTCACTCCCTTTGGCATTTTCAATGAGCGGATGAGTGCCATCTGGATCAATAAATTTCAGGACGCTCCTGTAATCGCAGCCATCGGCACTGCCCAGGGATACAGCGACGGGCTGATGCTGCGCGGCGCTGCGATTTCCAACTCCCGGTACGCCGTTAATTACAGCGCATATTTCTCCACGCTGAGCACAATTGAAAACCTGCGATCGCAACGGACTGCCGGTGGCCGTGTGGGAGTTTTTATTCCAGGAATTCGGCTCGAAGTGGGGACTTCTTATCAACGAAAACTTCAGAATCAGCGCATGAATTCCTACGGCAACGATATTTCCTGGACCTCCGATCGCCTGCCTCTGGAAGTGAAGGGAGAATGGGCGCATTCCTTAAGCGGCCACGGCTACTGGATTTACGCGGCCTACCGGCTTTCGCAATTTGGCGGGGGCAACTCACCCATCGCCCGCCTCGAGCCCATCGTGCGCATGCAACAGTTTTTCCGTTCTTCCCGGCCGGTCTCCGGTGATTCACTGCCCTCCACAAACGTTCGCCTCCCTGGATTCGGGCTGAATTACTACCTTCCCCATGAAGTCCGCCTGAACGCCAGCTATGGACGCGAATTAGTTTCGAGGGGCACCGATGTAAACCAGTGGGAGTTCGGAATTACCTATCGATTCTTGTTTCCACTTTCGCGCGGAGATTCCAGATGAAACAACAGATATTAGTTTTACTTTTCTTAATCTGTTCGCTCTGCGTGTGTGTTGCCACCTTCGCCCAGACCAGCACCACGCCTGGTACAAAAACAAAGGCTTCGCGATCCAACGCAACTTCGTCAGACCCGGCGTCTAGCGAAGGCGAAAAACGGTTTCAGGTGAATTGTGGACGCTGCCATAACCCGCCCGAAGAACTCCCGCCGGCAGCGACCCGCGCCGTAGTGCGGCACATGCGCGTGCGAGCCATGTTAAGCGCCGAAGACGAAAAGCTGATCTTGGAATTTCTCAATCCCTAATTACTTGCTCTGGAGGAACAGATGTTTTTTGCACGATACGTACCATTTTTAGCGGCAGCGTTTCTTATGTTGACGACGCCCGTGGGGCATGCGGAATCGCCCAGGCGAATTGAAATCACTGCCCGAAGATTCACCTACAATCCATCCACCATCACTGTCAAGAAAAACGAACCGGTTGTTCTGGTATTGCGCAGCACCGACGTCACCCATGGTCTGAAAATTGAGGAATTCCAAGTTCAATCGGAAGAAATCAAAAAAGGGAAAGATACAGAGATACGCTTCACTCCTGAAGAAAGCGGCCATTATGTCGGCAAATGCGCGCATTTCTGCGGCAAGGGCCACGGAACCATGACGTTAAATATTGAGGTACTTCCGTGACCAACATGCGGTCGATCGTCAGGCTAGTTGCGATGGTCGGCGGCTGTCTGTCGTCGGCCATAATCGTGTTGGCCGCAATCATGTTGGTCTCTAAGGGTGTTCGCGCGCGAACGCCCGGTAAGTGGGAAACGCGAGCCATTTTGGAGGCGAAACAGCACGTGCTGGTGGGCGGCAAGGACCTCAAGAATCCTGTCCCGGTGACGCGCCAAAACATCGCGGAAGGCCGTGAAGATTTTTCTCATTACTGCTACGTCTGCCACGGCCTCGATGGCCAGAATACCGGTGTTCCCTTTTCTGACAGTATGTCGCCACCGGTGCCATCGCTGGCCTCCAAACGGATTCAAAAATACACCGACGGACAATTGTACTGGGTCATTAAAAATGGGTTATGGCCTACCGGCATGCCCGCATCGCGGGACATTCTTACCGACGATGAAATTTGGTCCATCGTGGTGTACGTCCGTAATTTGCCGCCGGCCGGCAGCTTGGGCGAGCCGTCGGCTTACGGAGACAGTGGTGAAACTTCATCGGTGAAACAGTACTCATCGGCTGGAACAAAAAGGTATTAGAGGTGATTGGCTTATGCACTTGATGCAACAGCTTTTCGTATTGTGAAAAGTAGTTGGGTACAACACCGGTTGTATTGAATTACGGTGTCGTAGGGCAGTGTTGAATCGCTCGGGCTTAGGAGGCTTGTATGTCGAGATTTTACCGAGCCTCAGCTGGGATCAGCGATCCACCGCGCGACAAGGGCATTCCGAAACAGGAGGCGATCGCTTTATCGATGGACACCGTTCTGGTCGTCGAAGACAGCCACACGATGCAACGCGTGCTGAAAAGATTATTTGAAGCGGACTCGCTGCAGGTGAAACTCGCTTCCGACGGGCCAAGCGGTTTGGAACTGTTCCGGACCCAGTCGCCCTGTGTTGTGGTCCTGGACCTGAAACTTCCAGGCATCTCCGGCAAGGAACTCTGCCGTCAATTCAAGGCCCTTGCAGAATCTGTTCCCATCGTGGTGCTAAGCGCGAATTGCGACGTGGAAGACAAAGTTGTATTACTGGAACTCGGCGCCGATGACTACGTAACCAAGCCTTTCAGTCCCAGGGAACTTTTGGCACGCGTGCGTCGTGTCATGCGTCGCGCTGGCGGCCCCGCATCCGCGGTGACTCCGGTGCAAACTAAGCCAGTGCATCACGAAGTGCTTACATTCGGTGATGCACGCGTGGATTTTACGAGTATGGAAGCCAGGCGCGCGGGCAAACCTGTCATCCTCACAACCCAGGAGTTCAATTTGCTTAAGTATTTGGCGTCCTCCGCGGAACGCGTTGTTTCGCGGCACGAGTTGCTTAACGAAGTGTGGGGCTATGAGAACTATCCTTCGACGCGCACCGTTGACAATTACATCCTGCGGCTGCGGCAAAAGCTCGAACCGGATCCCGCAGCGCCTCGTTTTTTTATCACTATGCATGGCACCGGATATAAATTTATTCCTGAAGGTACGACGGCCGGTTCGGCCTCTTAGGCTCGCCCTATCAAGGGCGCGAGTAAGCTGGCGTGCTTGGCGGCTCGTAATCTTGCCCATATTTGTTTTTGTGCGCCGGCGAAAAATTCGGATTCTCCAAAATATTGACGGCGCCTAGATCTCTCGAAGCGGCGGAGATAGTGATCGTGCGCGTGAGATCCTTCAGGTCTTCGGGCACGCCGCGTTCATACCATACATGCAACACGTACTTCCCCTCAGGCACGTTGGCAATCGAAATATTTCCGGAGCGGCCGGAAATTCCAAAGTACGGGGTATCCACCGCGATCACCACCGCACTCATCTCCGGATGAATGTTGCAGAACAGAAAACTGACGCCAACGCGGTCAAATATTACCGAGTTCGTTGCTCCGGCCTCGTACAGTCCTAGATCAAATCGCTTCCCGTCAAACAAGGAAAACACGTTGTGAAAGAATGGATCGTGGTTCGGAAAATCAACCAGCGACCCGACCGGAACGACCAATACGTGGGGATGAAATGTTTTATTGTGCTGCACCAGTTGAAATTTTCCGCGATTGCGGACCTCGTCCATGGACACGGCAACGGCAGGATCCACAGCTTTCAACCACACCACCACTTCCGACGCGTTCAAACCGCCCTGCACGTCCTGCTCGCGCTTCGCACGATTCTCCTCTTTGGGTTTTTCCGCGCTTCGAATTACCGCGTGGATCGTTACAGTTTGCTGCGCCATCGCGGGCGTCAGCCAACAGGCAAGCGCGGCGCACGCTCCCACGAGTAACCGTGATCTTCGAGCGAATCCGTGCGTTTGCACTAGAATAAATATCCCAGGCTAAGACTTGCGATATTGGCTGCGTTCACCCTGCTATCCAAGGTGAATGTTTTCAACCGGCGGTATTCCATCGAGAAAACAATATCCGATCTCGGTTGGTAAATAAAATTTAGGAGCCCGCTCTCGTTTTTCGCCAATGGAAACGGATATCCCGCTGAAGTTGCGCCAAAAGCTCGCAACTGTGTTGCGAACGGGTTGTCCAAACCAAAGGCTCCGTTGAACTGCAATTTGGGAGTTGCTGCAAATTTCAACTGCGCCCAGCCACCAATCGAATTCAGCCCATAGATTTGCGTCGCCGGGTCTGCGAACGATCCGCTCCAGACGGCAGTCTGTGCTAAACCGCCTCCCAATCCACCGATCCCGCGTCCGCGATAAAACTGACTGGTGAATTCGAATTTATTGCTCAACGGCACTTTCGCATCGAGCATGCCTGCCCAACTGTCCACGCTGCGACCGAAGCCCCATGCCTGTCTGCCGTAGTAGCCGCTCGCACCCAAGGTTAACGTCTGGCTGCCGACGGCCTGATTCCACGCTAATCGTAGCGCATAGCTCGGTTGTCCAGAACGTTCGCCCCACGACGCATTGCGGTCAAACGTCGACGGAGGCTTGTCTCCGGAAAGTGAATCCAGTATTCCTCCCTGCACCACCACGGTTTCTGAATCGGACAGGACAAATTTGTGTTCGAGACGAATCTGCGGCGTCCAGCTCCACAAGTTTCCCGAATACGCCAACGCCGGCGTGGCCAGCGTCGCAAG
>Ga0209625_1000059_pt1 | contig 23363 bp, 18 predicted proteins | sample JacPin_JW_Ref_M2_FD_187960 | JGI IMG/M metagenome (GOLD analysis project Ga0209625, IMG submission 187960) | Forest soil microbial communities from Algoma, Ontario, Canada - Jack Pine, Ontario site 1_JW_Ref_M2 (SPAdes) (version 2) | ecosystem: Environmental > Terrestrial > Soil > Boreal...
CGCAATGAATTCAGCTTCCGGCTCAAACACCACGAAGTCGGCATCGAAATCCTTGGCAATGCGGCCTTTGTGCGATTCGCACCCAGCAAGCCGCGCCGGACCTTCCGCCATCCAGCGCGCGATATCTATCAGCGTGAATCCACGGCCATTGGCCTCGGTCCACATCACCGGCAGCGCCAGCGAGAGGCTGGAAATCCCTCCCCAAGCCGTTCGAAAGCTCCGTTCGTCTAGCCGCTTCATCTCGGGCGGACAGGGAGAATGATCCGTCGCCACCAAATCAATGGCTCCGTCTCGAAGCCCTTGCCAAAGTTCTTCGCGATTCTCCCGGCCGCGGACCGGCGGCGCGCACTTGAACAGCGTCTGGCCGTCTGGGATTTTGTCGGAAGAGAAATGCAGATAATGCGGACAAGTTTCAACGCTGACTGGAAGGCCCTCCGACTTCGCAGCCCGCAACATGTCCAGCGCCTGGCTCGTCGCCAGATGCACGATGTGCAGGCGGAAATGATATTCGCGGCATAGGGAAATCATGAGCTGAATCGCGGAAAGCTCCGCTTCATCCGGGCGCGACTGCAGATACGTCGCGTACTTGCTCCAATCCGCTGCCACTAATCGGAGCGTTGCTGCGTCCACCGGCCCGGGCAGTTCCGCATGCACGAGGAGTGGCAAGCCAGTCCTCGCGAGATGCGGCAAGGCTGCACGGAGCTCCTGCTCATTGACCATGGTGAAGCCATCAATGCCGGGGTGAATGAGGAAGCATTTGAATCCTGGCACGCCCGCGGCTGCCAAGCTTTCGATGTGCTCCTGGTTGTCGCTCACAACTCCGCCCCACGCCATCCAGTCCACATAGCACTGGCCGCTCGCGGTTTTGCGTTTCACTTCGAGCGCATCCACGGTCGTTGTCGCCGGCAGGCAGTTCAGTGGCATGTCCACCAGCAGCGTGTAACCACCAGCTGCCGCTGCGCGGGTTGCCGTCCGGAATCCTTCCCATTCCGTCCGCCCGGGTTCGTTGACGTGGACATGTGAATCCACCAGCCCCGGCAGGATGGCAGCCTCGCCAAAGTCCTTCACGGGAATCTGCGCTGGCAGTTGATCCGGTGGAACAACATCGATGATTCGTCGGTCTTCGACGAGCACAGCTGCCGCTTTGATTCCGTGTGGCGTCACTACCCGTCGAGAGAGAAAACCTTTTAGACTCATGTTCTTGGCCTGTATGGTTCATTGGGGCGTTGCGCAACAGAAGCGTACCGCAACCGACTTCAACTCCCAAAGAGCCCTGACGCCCCGGTTTTCCGTCGCAAATTCACAGGCTGAACGTAAAGCAAATCTGTGATAATAGCCGTCGTTGAAAACACCCCTGCAACTTCTGGACGAATTCAAGGTGCGCTTTGGCACGGCCGCGAGCATTTACCGGGCGCCCGGCCGCGTGAACCTGATTGGCGAGCACACCGACTATAACGACGGTTTTGTGCTACCAGCCGCGATTGATTTCTATTGCTGGGCGGCAGTTGCTCCACGCCGTGACCGGAAGCTGGTCATCCATTCCGAGAATTTCAATGAAACGGTCGAGGCTGGCCTCGATTCCTTGTCACCCTTAGAGAAGAAGCACTGGGCCAATTATCCTTTGGGCGTGGCATGGGCGCTCCTTCAAGCGGGAAAGCCGCTCACGGGAGCAAATCTCTATATCTCCGGCGAGGTTCCCCTCGGAGCCGGGTTGAGTTCGTCGGCCGCCGTCGAAGTTGCCATTGGTTTTGCGTTGCTCAACCAGAGCGGGCTTGCCGTCGACCGCGCGGAACTGGCTCAGCTATGCCAAAAAGCGGAAAACGAATTCGTGGGCGCCCACGTTGGGATCATGGATCAGTTTGTATCCTGCTTTGGGCGCGCGTCGCATGCGCTGTTGCTGGACTGCCGCTCGCTCCAGTATGAATTCGTCAAACTTCCTCCGGACCTCCAGTTGGTGATTTGCAACACCATGGTCCGGCACGAGCTGGCTTCCGGCGAGTATAATGCCCGCCGCGCGGAGTGCGAGGAGGGCGTTCGAATCCTGAGGATAGTTTTGCCGGAGATTCGCGCGCTTCGTGACGTCACGATCCCTCAGTTGGAGAAGCACGTTCGAATCCTGCCCGCAAAAGTGTTTGCCCGCTGCCGCCACGTCATTACGGAAAATGAGCGTGTAAAAAGCGCGGTCGAGGCATTTCGCAGAGGAGAAAGCAAAGCGCTGGGGCCGCTGATGCAGGACTCGCATCGCAGTCTCCGGGACGACTATGAGGTCAGTTGCAGGGAACTCGATCTGATGGTGGAAATTGCCATGGCGCAACCGGGCCTGATTGGCGCGCGTATGACCGGCGGAGGATTTGGCGGCTGCACCATCAATTTGGTGGAGTCCGCGGCCGTGGGCGAATTCAAGCGGAACGTGACGGCGGAGTATTCCTCCAAGACAAGTCTTACTCCTGAGATTTACGTTTCTCCGGCGTCCGAAGGCGCGCAGCAGATGGCCCTTGAAAAGAACAGGCCCGCCAAGTGACAGGAACGAAGGCCGAAGGGAACTGCAACGAGTCGCTAAGACCCGTCAAGCTACGACCTTGCCTATGAGTTTCGAGGAGCTAAATCGAGTTCCACACCGGCGTTTCAATCCGCTCCTGCGAGAGTGGGTTCTGGTCTCTCCTCATCGGACTCAGCGTCCGTGGCTGGGAAAAGTCGAGAAACTTCAGGCGCCTCCCGCAGTTTCTTACGATCCCAACTGTTACTTGTGCCCGGGAAATCGGCGCGCGGGTGGAGCGCAGACGCCGCGGTATTCGCAAACCTACGTTTTTGACAACGATTACCCGGCGATGCTGCCGGAGGTCGCTCCTCTCCAATTGGATACGGCCGGCTTGCTCGTGGGACACGGCGAGCGGGGAATCTGCCGAGTGATGTGTTTTTCTCCGCGTCACGATCTCACGGTTCCGCGAATGAGTCCGCAGGAATTGCGCGAGGTCGTGAATGGCTGGGTCGAGCAGTACTCCGCACTTGGGCAGATTCCCTGGATTCGTCACGTGCAGATTTTCGAAAATCGAGGCGAGATGATGGGCGCGAGTAATCCCCACCCGCACTGCCAAATTTGGGCGAATGCCTCACTGCCGAACATTCCGACCCGGGAGCTGGCGTCCTTGAGGGAATATCGCGCTGAAAAACATGCTTGCCTGCTCTGCGATTACCTGAAGTTGGAGTTGGAGCTAAATGAGCGTGTCGTCTGCCAGAACGACGGTTTTGCAGCGGTCGTGCCGTTCTGGGCCGTTTGGCCATTCGAATCGCTCGTGCTAAGCAAGCGCCATCTCGCTTCCATCGATCAACTCAGCGGCGCGGAGCGGGACCTCTTAGCCGAAATCATGCGCCGCATCACCATTCGTTACGACAATTTGTTTGAGACGGCCTTCCCGTATTCCATGGGATTCCATCAAAAGCCGACCGACGGCGCAGTCTACGAAGAATGGCACCTCCACGCGCATTACTTTCCGCCGCTCCTGCGGTCTGCCACGATTCAGAAATTCATGGTTGGTTACGAACTTCTCGGCTCCCCTCAGCGCGACGTGACGCCAGAGCGCGCGGCGGCGCACCTCGTGGAAGCGGGGGATACGCACTACCTTGACCGGGCGGGGGATAAGGGCAATCCCTAGATCAGATCGCGATTCCCTCAGACCCAGGAAAAAACGGCCCCGTAAGCGATTGCGCTTGGCACCCCAGTCGGGGACGTGTTAACGTCTCGCGCTGCCCCCTTGAGAGTGCCGGAAACGCTGGCACCGTGGATCTCCGGGAAGTGCCATGGCGATTCAAAGTACCTTGGAATATTCCGCGATTTAGAGTAAACGGCTACTCGTACTTTGCAGGCCCACAAACGAAACGATGCTGCTCCCTGATCTTCGCAAAGCGGTCCTGGAAGCAAACCTTGAGCTCGTGCGCAAGGGCCTGGTCCTGTACACCTTTGGAAATGCCAGCGCGATTTTTCGCAAGAAATCGCTGGTGGTCATCAAACCGAGCGGCGTTCCTTACGATCGCTTGAGACCTGCGGACCTGGTCATCACGGATTTGAACGGCAAGATTATGGAAGGCAAGCTGCGCCCTTCTTCCGATTTGCCCACGCACCTCATTTTGTATAAGGCATTCCCCTCCATCGGCGGCATCAGTCATACACATTCGGAGTACGCGACCGCGTGGGCCCAGGCGCGCCGGCCCATCCCCTGTTTGGGAACGACGCACGCCGATTACTTCCACGGAGCGGTACCCGTCACGCAGGAAATGACGGACACGGAAGTTGCCTCAAAATACGAAGAAAACACCGGACACGCCATCGTGCATGCATTTGAAGGCGTGGACTATTCCGCGATCCCGGCCGTGTTGGTGGCCAATCATGGAGCGTTTGCCTGGGGACCCGATCCCGCAACATCCGCCCACAATGCCGCTGTCCTGGAATCCGTCGCGCGCATGGCGTACTTCACTCTTGGCATCAATCAGCAAGCCGTCGCTATTGGTCGCTTTCTTCACGACCAGCACTACCTTAGGAAACATGGAAAGGCCGCCTACTACGGGCAGCCCAAGGAGAAAATATGACCGCCATGATGGCCTGGATTGCGCCGACAACTCTCGTACATCTCTCGGCAGTGGATCTCGGCATTATCGCTTTCTATTTTGCTCTCGTGCTGGGAATCGGCTTTTATCTGAAGCGTTTCGCCAACACTGGCGAAGACTTCTTCTTGGCCGGCCGCGAGATGACCGCGTGGGTGGCCGGGCTGGCCTTTGTCTCGGCCAACCTTGGTTCTTTGGAACTACTCGGCTGGGCCGGTTCCGCATACCAATACGGCATCCTCTCCGCGCATTGGTATTGGATCGGCGCCATTCCCGCCATGGTGTTTCTGGGCATCGTGATGATGCCTTTCTACTATATTTCAAAGACTCATTCCGTCCCCGGTTATCTGCAACTGCGCTACGGTTCGGCCACAAGCGCGCTCAGCGCTGTCACCTTTGCAATCATGACCATCCTCATGTCCGGCGTGAACATGTACGCCATGGCCGTGGTGATGAAGGTGGTCCTCGGCTGGAACATCAACTTCAGCATCTGGGTGTCATCGCTGACGGTAGGCATTTACGTTGCGTCCGGCGGGCTATTTTCCGCCATCTTCAACGAAGTTTTGCAATTTTTCCTGATCTGGTTCGGCGCGCTTCTCATCCCCATCCTGGGTTTGATCGAAACGGGTGGATGGAAGGGCATGGTCGCGCGCATTCAGCAGAATTTCCCGGGTCAGGATTACACTCACGCATGGAGCACGCTTGGCCGCTTTCAGGACAATCCGATGGGGATGCATTGGACGGGCATTGTGTTCGGCCTCGGCGCGGTGCAGGCCATGGGCTATTGGACCACGGACTTCCTCGTGGTGCAGCGCGTGCTTTCGGCGAAGGACATCCGCTCGGCCAAAATGGCGCCGATCATCGGTTCCTTTTTCAAGATGGCTGTACCATTAATCGTGATTCTCCCTGGGTTGCTGGGGCTCGCGGTTCTGCCAATGCACCTGGTTCCCGCGAGCAGCTTACAGCCCGGGCAATACAGTTACAACGAGGTGCTCCCGCTCATGCTGGCCCGCTACTGCGGGCCCGGCTTGTTGGGCCTTGGCATCACTGCATTGGTGGCCGGATTCATGGCGGGCATGGCTGGCAACGTGAGCGCCTTTGCCACCGTATGGACGTACGACATCTATCGTCCCTTTCTGCGTAAGACCGCGCCCGATCAGCATTACGTTTCCATGGGACGCTGGTGCACGTTGATCGGCCTGATTGTAAGCATCGGAACTGCCTATCTGGCGATGGGCTTTGCGAGCATCATGGATTACGTGCAGGCGCTGTTCGGCTTCTTCATCGCGCCGCTGTTCGGCACGGTATTGCTCGGAATGCTTTGGAAGCGTGTAAGCCGTGCCGCCGGGTTCTTGGGGCTGCTGGCGGGAACGCTTTCTTCCGTCACCATGTTTACGTTGATGAAATTGGATCATCGCTGGGTCGGTGTATTCGCTTTGTCTCCGAAGGCCCAGGGGCTCGCGCAAGACATGTACCAGGCATTGTGGGCCTGCGTCACCTGTGTGGTAGTAACCGTGCTCGTGACGCTGGTGACCAAGCCGCGGCCCGATGCGGAACTGAAGGGGCTTGTTTATGCGCTGACGGAAGTCGCGCAGGAAGGGCACACGAGTTTTCTGCACCGGCCGCTCTTTTGGGGAATTACAGCCCTCGTGATCTTGGGGGTTCTTCAAATCATTTTTTGGTGAGAATCCATGAACGAAAAACATCACATCATTCAAGTTTGGTTCTTTGTTGGCGTTCTCCTGCTGGTATACGGCTTTCTGATTTTGGCCAGCGGACTGGCGGAATGGTCGCATCCCCCCAACATAGTACTAGCCGAGCTGCACGCACCGGTGTGGTGGGGCGCCCTGATGCTTGTTCTGGGTCTGGTTTATTGCATCAAGTTCTCTCCCAAGCGCAAGGCATGACGATTTTGGCTGCTGGACCGAACTGGCGCAATGCATCCCCACGGAGAAGGTAAATGGCAGTTGTCGCCGGCGTTGATTTTGGAACGTTAAGCGTTCGCGTTTCCATCGTGGACAGCGAGCGCGGGCTGCTCGCTTCCGCCACCGCAGAGTATCCACTCCATCGCAAACGCGAAGATCCCGAATACGCCACGCAGTCGCATGAAGATCACATGCGCGCCCTGGCGGCTGCTACTCGCGAAGTCGTCCGGAAATCCGGTGTTCCCGCCGAGCAGATTCTTGCCATTGCTCTCGACACCACAGGTTCTTCCGTCATTCCGGTAGGCAAGAGTCTCCAGCCGCTGGATGACTATTATTTGTGGTGCGATCACCGCGCCAAAGCCGAAGCTGCAGAAATCACCGAAACCGCGGACCGTGAAAAACTCGCCGCCATCGACTGGTGCGGCGGCGTCTATTCTTCGGAGTGGGGCTTCTCGAAACTTCTCCATTGGCTTCGCCACAATCCCGCAAAGCGCGCGGAATTCGTCTCTGCGTTCGAACACTGCGATATGGTCGCCGCCACGCTGTGTGGAATCACCGATGCAAAGCGGGTGAAGCGCAGCGTCTGCGCCATGGGACACAAGTGGTTGTGGAACGCGTCGCTCGGTGGTTTGCCATCGGAGGATTTCCTCGTCAAAGTGGACCCACTACTGGCGGGAGTACGCGAAAAAATCGATGGTGAATTCGCGGCTTCCGATCAGCTCGCCGGCAGGCTCTCGCCTCATTGGGCCCAACAACTTGGATTGAAGGCTGGTATTCCCATTCCTGTCGGCGCCTTCGATGCTCATTGGGATGCCATCGGCGCCGGCTGCCACAGCGAAGACATTGTTAACGTCGTTGGAACCTCGACCTGCATCATCGGTATCACTCCATCCGTGCGTCTTGTTCCCGGCGTATGCGGCGTCGTCCAAGGCAGCGTTCATCCGCAGCGAACCGGCATCGAAGCCGGCCTCTCCGCCGTCGGCGATATTTTTCAAGCCATCGCCACCCGCGCCGGAACCGATGTGCAAACTCTTTCCCGCGGACTGGAGAACTATCGCGCCGGACAAACCGGCCTGCTCCGCATCACGTGGGACAATGGCGATCGCACCGTGCTCGTAAATCCAAATCTGCGCGGCATTACCTTCGGCTGGAATTTGCAGACTACCGCGCAGGACGAATTGTTCGCCGCCATCGAGGGTACCGCCTTGCACACCAGGGTCATCCTAGATCGCATGGAAGAACACGGCGTCATCGTCCGGCGCGTTATCAACGCCGGCGGCATTCCTCAGAAAAACGATGTTCTCAATCAAGTCTATGCGAATGTGCTGGGGAGGACCGTGCTCGTTCCCGCGGGCAACGTCGTCAGCCTCGGTTCGGCCATTTTCGCTTTCCTCGCGGCCGGCGTATTCAAGACCATCGAGGAGGCGCAAGACAAGCTCTGCCCTCAATATAAAGTTTTTAGACCCGAGATCCCCGCGCAGGCTGTCTATGGCAAGCTCTATGCGTTCTACAGCAAAATTTATTTTGCTTTTGGCCAGCCCCAAAGCGCCGAGTTTGGAAATCTACTCCCCGGCCTGATCCGATTGTCGGAGTCAGCGCATGCTGATGCCGCCCACTAGACCATCTATGGCTGGAATAGCGAATCTTCCTTCCGGCTTCACGCGGGGAATTTGGGGTTTCTTGGACCCCGGAGGCAATGGATGACCGAGCTGCGTTTCTTGGTCTCGCTGATCACCCAGGACAACGACTATCAGATGGAACAGGCCGCAGCCGCGAAATCCGCCGCTGCGGAACTCGGCGTTGAGGCTCAGATCGTTTATGCCGGCGATGATGCAATCACCCAAAGCACCCAGGTACTCAAAGCCATCCAGGCGGAACCCTCCCTTCGGCCAAACGGTATCCTTATTGAGCCGGTCGGCGCCACAACTTTTCCACAAGTAGCCGGGGCCGCCGCCAGGGTTGGTATCGGCTGGGCCGTTCTCAGCCGGCAAGCGGAGTACGCTGGCGAACTTCGCAAGACCACTCGCTCTCCCGTTTTTTCCGTTAGCGCCGATCAGGTGGAAGTTGGCCGGATTCAGGCTCGGCAGATCGCCGCTCTTCTTCCCAGGGGCGGCGCCGTGCTCCTCATTCAGGGACCTTCTGTCAGTTCCGTTTCGCGGGATCGTCACACCGGACTTCAGGAATTGCTCCCGCCCCACGTCCATGTCACCAGCCTGGGGGGCCGCTGGACCGAGGAAAGTGCCCACCAGAGTGTTTCCTCGTGGCTCCATTTGGCTGCCGCCCAGAGGCTGCGCATTGATCTGATCGTCGCGCAGAACGATGCCATGGGCATTGGCGCGCGGAAAGCCATCGAGGAAACCATCGTCGATGCGAACCGTGATCAGTGGCTCGGTATTCCCATCACCGGTTGTGATGGTGTGCCCGCGACGGGCCAAACGTGGGTCCGCACCGGGCAATTGGCCGCCACCGTAGTTGTGCCGCCCAGCACCGGAGAAGCCATGACCTTAATGACCCAAGCACTGCGCTCCGGGACTACCGTTCCCGAACATTTCTTCACCACTTCCTCGCCCTACCCTGCGATCGAAAAACTCATTCCACGGGCATCCGGCCGATGAACAATTTCTGCGAGCGAAAGAGAGAATCACCAAGTAAACTTACCGGGGCTTCTAGGTGTTGCGATTCGAAAGACTTGCGGTTGGAGGATTCGAATGAAACGAATGATAATGTTAATGACCTTCACGGGAGCAATGCTTATGACCACGCTGGCGCCCATTGGCGCAACTCCTCAGTCCGGGTCCACAACGAAGAAGTCATTCGGGAAAACTCCGGACGGCCAGCCCCTCGATCTTTATGTGCTGACCGCTAAAGGCGGCGCGGAAGCCTCCATCACCAACTATGGCGGAGCCGTTGTTTCCCTGAAGGTGCCGGATCGCAACGGCAAGCTGGCGGACGTGGTTCTCGGTTACGACAACGCCGACGGCTACGTGAATGACAAGAGTTTTTTCGGCGCACTCGTGGGCCGCTACGGAAACCGCATCGGGCACGCCCAGTTCGCGCTCGACGGCAAAACCTACACGCTCGCGAAGAACAACGGTGAAAACAGTCTGCACGGCGGCATCAAGGGCTTCAACAAGGCTGTCTGGACCGCCAAAATTATTCCTGCCAAAGACGGCCAATCGCTGGAACTTTCCTACCTCAGCAAGGACGGCGAGGAAGGCTTCCCCGGAAATTTGAAAGTGAGTGTGATCTACACTCTGACGGATTCGAACGCATTGCGGATCACTTATTCCGCGACCAGCGACAAGAAAACCGTTGTCAATCTAACCAACCACTCTTATTTCAATCTCGCCGGCCAGGGCTCCGGCGATATTCTCGGCCACCTGCTGATAATTCAGGCCGACAAGTTCACTCCCGTCGATGCCGGCTTGATTCCCACCGGCGAATTCCGCGACGTCGCGGGCACACCGTTCGATTTTCGCAAAGAGCTGGCCATCGGGGCGCGCATCGATCAGGACGAAGAGCAATTAAAGCTCGGCGGCGGCTACGACCACAACTTTGTCCTGCAGCGTTCGAATGACCCCGAGGAATCCCTGGCCGCCCGCGTCCTCGAGCCCGTCTCCGGCCGCATCCTGGAGGTTTGGACCACCGAGCCAGGCGTGCAGTTTTACACCGGGAATTTTCTCGACGGCAAAACCATCGGCAAGGGCGGCGTGACCTACCCGCGCCGCTCCGCCTTCTGCCTGGAAACGCAGCACTTTCCCGATTCCCCGAATCAGCCGAAGTTCCCGTCCGCGGTCTTGAATGCCGGCGAGCGCTACCACACCATCACCACTTACAAATTTTCCGTCAAAAAGTGACGGCCGGCGCCGGGCTGTCGGCGTTTAATGCCAAAGTTCAGGGCTGGTTAAAGCGAGAAAGGTTTCCATCGTCGAAGCCTTGCGCAACTCCAAAAAGCGCAGTAAGGTGCGCGTTGTACGTGAACGTTTACGGCATTTATCCCAAGGCCTAAAGCGGAGCCATGACCCAACCTTCCAGCACTCCCATGACACTCGGTGTCATCGTCGGAAACCGCGGTTTTTTCCCCGATCACCTCGCACGTTCCGGCCGCTTGGACATCGTCGCTGCCCTCACCGCCAAGGGCATCCGGCCGATCATCCTCGACGAGAACGACTCCAAGTTTGGCGCGGTGGAAACCCGCCAGGAGGCAGCGCGCTGCGCCGATCTTTTCAAGAAGCATCGCGAGCAGCTCGATGGAATCGTGGTGACGCTGCCGAACTTCGGCGACGAGCGCGCCATTGCGGAAACGATTCGTATGGCGAATCTTGGTGTTCCCATCCTGATGCAGGCCACGCCGGATACGCCCTCGCGCATGACCATCCGCGACCGCCGGGATAGTTTTTGCGGGAAGATGTCCGCCTGCAACAACCTCGCACAGTACGGAATCCCTTACTCGCTGACGACGCTGCACACCGAGGCTCTGGATTCAGAAACCTTTCGCACGGACCTGGACTGGTTTCTGGCCGTCTGCCGCGTCGTGAAAGGCCTCAAAAAATTACGAATTGGCGCCATCGGCGCGCGCCCGGCGGCATTCAACACCGTGCGGTATAGCGAAAAAATTCTCGAGTCCGCGGGAATCTCCGTCGAGACGCTGGACCTCTCGGAAGTTATGGGGAGGATTGCCCGGCTGAAGGACGACGACGGCAAGGTTGTTGAGCGCCTCAGGGGCATTCGCCAGTACGTCTCGACGAACAGCATTCCGGACGCCGCGCTCGTCAAAATGGCCAAGCTCGGCACGGTCATCGACACCTGGATGCGCGATACCGAGGTGAACATCAGCGCCATTCAGTGCTGGACCTCGCTCGAAGAATATTTCGGCGTGGTACCCTGCACGGTCATGAGCATGATGAGCGACCAGGGTCTCTCCAGCGCGTGCGAAGTAGACGTCGCGGGCGTGATCGGAATGCACGCCTTGCAACTGGCTTCGCAAACCGCCAGCGCTTTGCTGGATTGGAACAACAATTATGCCGACGATCCGGACAAAGCGGTGTGCTTCCACTGCAGTAACCTGCCGAAACATTTCTTCAAGGAATTCCGCATGGACTTCCAGGAAATCATCGCGGGGACCGTCGGCAAAGAGAACACCTTTGGCACCGTGGTGGGTCGCGTGAAAAGCGGCCCGATGAGCTTTGCGCGGTTTTCCACCAACGACCGCGAAGGGAAAATCTCCGGCTACGTCGGCGAAGGCGCTTTCACCGAGGATTCCCTGGAAACCTTCGGCGGCGCAGGTGTCGTCCGCATCCCCCAGCTGCAAAAGTTGCTGCGCTTCATTTGCGAGCGCGGCTTCGAGCATCACGTCGCTGCCAACTTCTCTACCGTCGCCTCTGCCGTCCACGAAGCGGCCACCCGCTATCTCCATTGGGACATCTACTGGCACAAGCCCTGATCGCCGGGAGTTTTTCCGCTTGGCCTGAGTCGCATAACCGGACATGTCCGGTTTGCGACGCTTATCAGGCACATGCCAATCAGCCGCGCGATATCCCTGTAACGGCTACTCTGAGTGGTTATTGTTCGGCGCTATAGGAACGACGCAAGAACCCTCTCCCCCTGGGGTTCCTGCCGGCACAACCCGTTTCTTCACTAATGGACCATGCCTTCTCGCATGCCAACCTTAAACAGATTCCCGGCTTGCTCGGCCACAACCGGACGGCTGAAATAATAGCCTTGTCCCTCGGCGCACCCGTGGTGTTGGAGGAACTTGAGCTGCGCACGGGTTTCGACTCCCTCCGCTATTACCCGCTGTTTCAGGCTCCTGCCGATATTGATCATGGCGCTGACAATAGTCGCGTCTCCCGGGTCCGCCGTGATCTCCTGCACGAAAGATTGATGGAGTTTCAGCGCGTCCGAAGGAAAACGCCGCAGATAAGTAAAGCTGGAATAACCCGTGCCAAAGTCGTCGATGGCAAGCTGCACCCCCATGGCTTTCAGCTTAACCAGTGTGACCACAGCGGCCTCCGCGTCATGCATCAGCACGCTCTCGGTCAGTTCCAGCTCTAGATTCTGAGGCTCCACTCCCGTCGCAATCAACACGGCCCGAACCCCTGACAGAAAATCCTTGGCGCCGAATTCGGCCGCGGACACATTCACCGCTACAGGCACAACGCCCAGTCCCGCATCGCGCCACGCTCGCGCCTGTTTGCATGCTTCCAACAGCACCCACTGTCCGATAGGCAAAATCAGCCCACACTCTTCCGCGATGGGCACGAACTGCGCGGGATACACCATTCCCCGCTCCGGGTGTAGCCAGCGTATCAGCGCTTCCACCCCCGTGATCTGCCCTGTCTGAAGATTGAATTTAGGCTGGTAGTGCAGCAAAAATTCGTTCCGCCCCAGCGCGCAACGCAAATCTGCTTCCAGTGATTGTCGTTCCGCAAGTCGGGCGTGCATGTCACGCCGGAAGAACTGAAAGTTATTGCGGCCGTGTTGCTTGGCTTCGTACATCGCGTTATCCGCTCTATTCATCAAGCCTTCCGCGTCTTGGCCGTCACTGGGGTACGTACTCACCCCGATACTCACGTTCATATCAAGACTTTTGCCATCGATGATATGCGGCGCCGCTAAGGCCCTGAGGATTTTTCGCGCACTAAAGGCTGCGTCTTCCCCATGTTCGACTTGAGAGAGAAGCACGACGAATTCGTCCCCGCCTAGCCGGCTTACCGTGTCCGACCGCCGGACGCAGGCCATCAATCGCCCGGCTACCGACTGCAGCAGTTTGTCGCCTACACCGTGGCCCAGTGAGTCGTTGATCTTTTTGAAGTGGTCCAAATCGACAAACATCACCGCGAGTTGCTTGCCCTGCCGCTCCGCCAGCGCAATCGCTTGCGTCAGCCGGTCGTTGAAGAGCACGCGGTTTGGCAAATCCGTCAGGACATCGTGTTGCGCTGAGTGCGACATTTCGAGCGATTTGGCCCGGGCCGCGCTCACGTCGTGGAAAGCCACAACCGCCCCGGTTATACTCCCGTCCTTGTCGTGGATAAGCGTAACTTTACTTTCAATTCCAAATTCGAGCCCGTCCCGTCGAACCAGAATACAGTTTTTACAGTTGGCCATTTCCTTCGCGGCCTTACCTTCGTGCATTGCGATTTCCGCGGCATCGCCAGCCGCTGCGCCGCTGACGCTATCGATGAGCCGGAGCACGTTCCCCATGGGACGTCCCAGTGCCTCCTCCCGGCGCCACCCGGTCATCTCCTCCGCCATGCGATTTAGATACGTGACGTTGCTATGTAAATCCGCGCGCAGTACCCCCTCTCCGATCGAATCGAGCGTCACGTTGGCGACTTCATTTTCCAACAGCATTGCTTCGGACGTGCGGCGATGCATCATGGTGTGCACGGTCCGCCTTAACCGATACCCGTCGGCTTGATTCTTGACCAGGTAGTCTTGGGCCCCGCGCTGCACTGCTCTCCTGGCTGTTTCCTCTGCATCGGCCCCGCTCAGGATCAAAACTGGAACGCCAGGCGCGGCCTGAAAAATCTTGTCGAACGTCTCGACGCCGTGGCTATCGGGTAGTGTCAGGTCAAGCACCACCGCCCCAACCCCGCCTCGACGCAGCCGCTCGATCCCGCTGGAAAGTTCGGTAACCCACTCCACGCGGAACCGTTCGTCTGTTGCAGAACCCAATTCGTCTAGAATTCTCGCCGCATCGCCTGCCTCTGCTTCGATGAGCAAAACGCACTCGTCGCTATCCTTGGTATTCGTCGGTGTCGCGGTTCTAAGCTCTAGGCTTGGCATCTGGCCCGATCCTCCAAAAACGCGTTACTTGCCCTTGGCCGACTTCTTGGCATCCGCTGCCATAAAGCGCAGCATCTGCTCCTTCAATTGCGCATCCACCTCGTCCGCGATCGTCACGACATCCGGAAGCAGCGCGCCGAATTCCAAATTCTTCACGTTTTTGTGCAGCGTCGAAAAAATGGTAACCTGCAGTAGACGAGACTCCTCCACCGCCATCGCTACCGTGTAGCCTTGTTTGCGCCGCAAATCCCCGTGGTCGGCCGCGGCCTTCGAAATCGGGGCTTTTGTCCCCGCGTCCAGACGCAACCGCGCAATCACATCGTGCAGAAGATGAGGAAGATGGCCCGTGCGCTCTTCAAAGTTCAGCGGGATACATTTTAGGTCTGGCTCCTGCTCGACTCGAACAAGCCAATCCGCAATCACCGTCTGGAGTTCACGCTCGATAATGTCCGCCACACTCTCAATTTTGGCTGCACCGCCGCTCCCATTGGGTCCCGTCATAGACGCTACAGTTTTGGTCATTACATTCTCCCTGGTTCACTATTCTGGTTCATCGATCTTGCTGACTGGTGTGGCTGACAATCTCGTTTACAAAATTTGGTCCATTGTGTCGTCGTCAATTTCACTAACCAATGGTTCCCTGAATCGGTCTGCAAAACTGCCCTAAAAGAGTCACCCGCTATTTATAAGAGTTTTCTGATGTCCTAAGAATAACCGGCTGATTTTCCAACTTCCTATCCGCAGGGGGCGACCCCCTTATCAAAGGCGGAGGAATTGTGATCGCTTCCGCTTTATTAATTCTGTGGATCACCGCGTGACAATCAAACGCTCCATGCTTATAACGGACTCCTGCACCAGGTCACCGGTGCATTCTGTTAACCACCCATCCGACAGGCATTATTTGCGAGTCCCGATTCACAGGGACCATCGGGACTGTTGGCGGGCGTGCGCGAGGGGCGGGCGGCGGGGAGTTACCGCTTTGCTGCGGTGGCGGCGAGGCGGGACTGCATCTCGCGCGTCATGTGTGGGACTATGCCGAGGAGACGTTCGATGAGCATGAGCTGGCCGCGGTGGTGCATTTCGTGTTCTTTCACCGAGAGAATCATCTCGAAGCGGCACTTGGAGGTTGGGGTCATGCCCGGGGCCATCTGCACCCGCTCGGCGAGAAAATCGTCGGTGAGTACCTGCAACCATCCGGCCCATTTCTCGCCGGAGCTGCGGAGCATCTCGATAATCTGGTCCTTGGTGCGGGGTTCTTTTTCCTCCGTCGCCAGGCGCTTCATGATCGCGGGGAAATCGAATCCTGCAAGCGTCGTTCTGCGTTCGGTGGCGTGAATCTGGTACTGGAAGTTGTGCGACAGCGCGATATGGGCCAGCAGCTCGCCAGGGCTGCGGGTATCGGGGGCCGGTCGAAAGGTGTATTTTTCTTCGGGAAGGTCCTGCGCGATGATGAGCGTATTTTTGCGGACGGTGCGGAAACTGTCGGCCAAGTCTTTGGCGGAGTAGCAGTTCATGGGACATCGCTCCTAAGTCGAGTGACAAGTTGCCCTTGGAAAGGTCAGGGACCGAGGTTGCATTTTAGCACGCCGCGACGATTGATGTTATGGGAGCGGCAGCGGCAAGAAACAGAGTCAAAGACTCAAGCCGTTCAAGCCAAGCGTTGGGGCACTGAGCGCGAGTCGGCGGACTATTTGGGCACCCGAGCTCTTAATGGTGCAAGGGGATGGGTGGAAAAACCTTTGGCTTCGGGGCTGCGAGCACTCCAGTCTTCGGGAGGAAAGGAGATGCGCCAGAAACGAGGGGAAGGCTCCAGGAACTCCACGGCTACTTCGGATTTACCCGTGCGGGACTCCCCGGTTTCCACAACCTCGCCCCGAAGTTCTTCGCCCGATTTGACGTTTCGGATGGTCACCAACTGGCCGCGGGCGACGCTTTCGTTCAGATGAATCAGTGCGCCATGAGCGTTGACCACGGAGGTAAAGGTTTCCTCGGAGAATCGGTGTCCATTGGGCAGATTACCGGTAATGACGATTCCAATGGAGAGCATGACACGATGGCTGCGCCGCTGATTCGTATTTTTCTTCTGGCGGATAGGAAGGGAAGTCACAAGTCTTCTCCTTGTTTGCCCGTGCGTGGAAAGGGCGAATTTCCACGCCTTTTGAGGAGCAATTTGCGAACCAATGCCCAACGATGAGAAAGGAGTTTACAAGAACCTAACAATTCCTCCGTCGGGCTAGGATCGGGCGACCCGCTGCGGCCACCCTTGCCGAGGGTGGCATGCTGGGCGATGGCGCTCCCTCCCCAAGCCCGGCCTTGTAGGGATCGCCGGAAGATGAAGCTGGCGTCGAGGACGCTTCTAGTTAACAATTCAATGTCATGAGCGGATTTGCCGGAATGCGAGTGCTGGCGCTGGAGAGCCGCCGCGCCGTGGAACTCGCCAAATTGATCACCAGCTATGGCGGACAGCCCATTGTTGCGCCTTCCATGCGCGAAGTGCCGCTGGAATCCAACCAGGAAGCGTTACGCTTTGCGGCGAGACTCCTCGCCGGCGAATTTGACATGGTCGTATTTTTGACCGGGGTTGGCACACGCGCGCTGCTGGGCGTTGTGGAAAAGGCCCACGACCGCGGCGCGTACGTCGCGGCTCTTCAGCGGGTGATAGTGGTGGCGCGCGGACCGAAGCCCGTCGCTGCCCTGCGCGAAGTCGGCATAACTCCTGCCATTACCGCCCCCGAACCTAACACTTGGCACGAGCTTTTGCGCGCGCTTGACGATGCGGGTAAGGCTTCGCCTGAGCGCGGTTTGCAAGGGGTGCGAGTTGCCGTCCAGGAGTATGGCGTCTCCAACCCTGAATTGCTGGCTGGGCTGAGGGAACGGGGCGCGCAAGTGACGCCCGTGCCGGTCTACCAATGGGCGTTGCCGCACGACCTGGCCCCCCTCCGGGCCGCAATATCGGCGATTGCCGAAGGAACTGTGAATGTCGTGCTTTTTACGACCGCAGTTCAGGCGGTCCATCTCTTCCAGGTTGCTGCGGAGATGAAGCTGGAAGAACCAGTGAGGAATGGTCTGAATCGCGCGATAGTGGCCTCCATCGGGCCAACTACTTCAGAGGAATTGCACCGGCAGGGAATCCGAGCCGATCTCGAACCCTCGCATCCGAAGATGGGTTACTTGGTGAAGGAAACTTCTGAGCAAGCAACGGAACTTCTTGGCCGAAAAAGGCAGAGAATTGCCTCTGCCGGTTGAAGGCAAACTAGTCTTGAAGAGACTTGTGCGAACCGGTCAGTTAGAGTTTGCCCCTGCGGCCGCTCCCATGGCCGACGCAGCGCCAGGAATCACCTCGAAATCGACCCCGGCCTGGGCGAGAGCTTCCGTCTCGTCGTCAGCATGAGCTGGTGGAAGCGCTTCGTTCGCTTTAAGCCGCACAACCTGATGGCCTTCTCGCGCTGCTGAGATGAGCAGGGAATGAATTTTTTCCCGGAGCCCGCCCGCCTGCATGCCGAGTTTGCGGACGTTGCGCACCTGCGCTGAGGCGGGAACCAAGTCGAGGATTTGTGGCGAAACCAAGTCGTCGTGCAATACGACCTCGGCGGCGCGAAGTACGTGCACCGCTTTGACGGTCAGGAGATCGGTATCACCTGGACCGGCTCCCATCAGATAGACTTTACCCTTCATGGCTAGAGCTTGCATTGGATTCAATCCCGCCACAGGCTTGAGCCGGCGGCTCTTCTTGCGGCGGCAGCTCGAACAAACCGTCTGCCGCTGACACCGCACTAGAACATTAGCACCGTGGCTGGCCAGTGGAGGTGCGGAAGAATGAATTCTCTGAATCGATATTTTTGATGGTAAATGAAGGGAAATGGCCGGGTTCTGGAGGAAACGCAAACACTCAATCGGAGCGATTCGAATGGCGGCGATTTCGGAGAAACGCTTCGAAGGCTTCCTCGCCGGCGTCCTCGTGGAGCAGCCGTTTCCGTTCTTCAGGATCCATCTTCGCGGAGAAGAGCTTGGCGCGGGCTTCACCTAAATGCGCGAGCCATTCTTCGTATTCCGGGCCGAACTGATCTTCGAGTTGTTTTCTGAGGCGCTGCGCGAGGGCCGGGCTCTGCCCAGCGGTGGAAATGGCGATCTGCAGTGCCCCGCGTTGCACGACGGACGGATAGTAGAAATCGCAAAGAGAGGGGACATCCACAATGTTGCAGAGCACGCCGCGCTGTGTTGCTTGAGCAAATATGCGCTCGTGAAGTTCCGTGGAGGACGTGGCTGCGACAACCAAAAACATTCCTTCAAGATCTTCCGGTTGAAAAGAGCGCTGCTGCCATTCGATGCTGTTCGAATGCGCCCAGGAGCGCACTTGCGGAGTCGCTTCGGGCGCCACCACGCGCACGCGACCGCTGGCCTCGAGGAGGCTGGCGATTTTGGATTCGGCGATGGTTCCCGCGCCGACGACGAGGCAGGGCCGGGCCGAGAGCTTGAGGAACATGGGGAAGAGCTTTGCAGGTTTCATGCTTTCACTCAGCGCGCTCCCCGCTGAAGCGTAAACATCAAGTCTAAAGTAAAATCTGACCTGTTATTGTACTCAGGGTCAAGGCGAGAGCGCGGGGAATTTTGATTTACGAGAGACGATCGGGAGTCAAGAGAGCAGTCATTTCGAGGACGCGGTGATAGTAGTCGCGCTGGGTGAGTTGCGAAGCGGCGGCATCGTCGATAATGAAAGTCACATCGGGATGGAGTTGGAGGGCGGAGGCGGAAACAGCGGACGTGATAGGGCCTTCGATGGACTTAGCGATGGCTGCAGACTTGGCCTGGCCCGTGGCCAGCAAGAGAATTTTCCGCGCCTCCAAGATCGTGCCGATGCCCATGGTGATGGCGCAGCGCGGACTCCCCTCGCCAGGCGCGAAAAATTTAGAGTTGTCGTCCATCGTTTCCTGGCTCAAAACTTTCAGGCGCGTGCGGGAGCCGATGCTGGAAGTCGGCTCGTTGAACCCGACGTGGCCGTTGCGCCCGATACCCAGAAGCTGAAGGTCGATTCCTCCGGCCTTTCGAATGGCCTCTTCATAGGATGCGCAGTAGCGATCGTAATTGCCGCGAATGGTTCCGTCGGGAATGTGAATGTTGCGGGGATCCACGTTGACGTGCGCGAAGAGGTTTTCCTTCATGAAGTGGTGAAAACTCCGAGGATGTGCGGCGGGAAGTCCGAGATATTCATCGAGATTAAAAGTTTGGACGCGAGAGAAATCAAGCGAGCCCTGTCTGTGAAGACTCACGAGATGTTTGTATACGCCGACCATGGTGCTGCCAGTGGCCAATCCAAGCGCCAATGCCGGTTTTTTGCGCACCGCACTGGCAATGAGTTGCGCGGCCTGGAGGCTGATTTCTTCTTCGTCGCGTTTCAGGATTACCAGCATGCGGCGTCCTCTCTGAACTGTGCTTTTCCCATTACCTGAAACAATGATGAGCGAGCGAAAGAAATTCGTCAGCTCTACCGGAAGCGGCGAATGACGAGATTGTGCCGGTCCGAACGATAGAAACCCAGCACGTACATGATGGCCTGGCCTTTGGTGGAGTAGATGACCTGGCGAATGCGCAGTAGGGGATCGCGGCGGGGAATGGAGAGGATCTCCGCGATCCTGGGATCGGCCGCGGTCGCGTCGATCTCCTCGTCGGCGTAGCCGAGCTCGATCTTGTAATTGCGTTCGAGAATTCCGAACAGGGATTCCCGGCCGATGGGGGCGTCCAAAAGCCCCGGGAATTCAGCGGCGCTCAGATAGCAGGTCTCCAGCGCAAAGGGCTCGCCCGCGGCGTGGCGCAAGCGCTCGATCTTGATGACGCTGGTAGTGGGGGGAAGGGAGAGTCGCGCGGACGCTTCGTTTTCATTGTCGAGCACTTTGGCGAAGAGCACCTTGGAGGCGGCGGTGAGGCTGCGGCTGGACATCTGTTCCGTATAGCTCATCAATTTATTGAAGTGAATTTTTGGAGCGGCGACAAAAGTTCCGATGCCGCGGCGGCGCTCGACGATTCCTTCGCGTTCGAGCGTGGCGAGAGCGTGGCGCGCGGTCATCAGACTGACCTGATGAAGCTTGGCGAGGTCGCGTTCCGAGGCAACGGCGTCACCGGATCGCAATTGGCCGGATTCGATGCGCTTGCGGATCCCGCTTTGGATTCTCTGGTACGCGGGCAAGCCATTGTTGTTCTTCCCCGACATTCTCTCTCCCGAGCTGGCTTGAATCTTCTTCGTGGGCATTTCGACGGAACCTATTTTTCTTCAAAGCAAGAACGATTTCGATTGCACGTCTCCAGCAAGCCCCGAAAAAAGCGCCGCGTTCGTACTAGAACCCTATGGTGTTATAGAGCGGAACGTAGCCGGTGCTATAGTCCGCTTTTCCGTATACCTATATAAAGCACGATTTAATGCTTGACAACAGAAAAATGGTGCTATATAGCTAAGCAACATTCGGCCATATAGCTGGCCAGGGGTGCGGGTTTCCAGTCGAGAATTTCAGCCAAGAGGAGAAGCGGTTGGACGGCCAACGGCTTCGAATCGGAGGAATCAACATGAGAAAGATGCTGTCTTTGGGGATGGGCCTAGTTTTTCTGGCGCCGGTGGCGCTGCTGTGCACTGCGAATCCAGCGTGGGGACAGGAAGTAACCGCGACGATTACGGGCACGGTGACGGATCCGAGCGGCGCGGCCGTCGCTGGGGCCACGGTCACCGCAAAGTCGGTAGAGCGCGGACTCACCTATTCGGCTGCGACCAACGAGTCTGGCATTTACCGCATCTCGCAACTGGCGGTCGGCGACTATGAATTGCGGGTGGAGAAGCAGGGTTTCCAGACCGCGCTTGTTCCAGCGTTTACCCTGGTGTTGAACCAGGCGGCGCGCGTGGACGTCGCTTTGAAAGTCGGACAGATGACCCAGACAGTCGAGGTGACTGGAGCCGCGCCCGTTCTGAAGACGGAGACCACACAGGTCGATACGATTATTAATTCGGCCACGAACGAAGCGATTCCTCTCGCCACGCGCAATTACGTGGAGTTGACGTTGCTGGCGCCCGGCACAGTCACGACGGATCCCGGCAGCCTCAATAACGGCGACAACACGGCCAGCGGCGGCCGCCCATTAATTAACGGGAATCGCGAGCAATCCAACAATTTCCTGCTCGATGGGATGGATAATAACCAGGTTTCGGACAACCTTCTTGGATACACGCCGGCTCCCGACGCCATCGAGGAATTCAACCTCATCACCAATAATGCTTCCGCCGAGTTTGGAAATTTCGAGGGCGGAATCGTTAGCGTGAGCCTCAAGTCTGGCACGAACAGCTACCACGGCGATGTCTGGGAATTCTTTCGCAACGACAAATTGAACGCGAATAGCTGGTCCAATAATTTCAGCGGCACGCCACGCGACAAGCTACGGTGGAACATGTTCGGAGGAACTCTCGGCGGTCCGGTCTTCAGGAACAAACTCTTCTTCTTCGTCGACTATCAGGGACAGCGTTTTGACCACCCAAGCTCAACCGGCTTCATTACAGCCTATACGACGGCTGAACAAGGGGGTGACTTTGGCGCGCTTTGTAAGAACGGATTCGCCGCGGGCGTCTGCAATGATAGACTTCCCGGTCCCACGAGCCCTGCTGGTACCGTATGCGCACCGGGAAGTAATGCCAACGGATGCTTAGTGGCGGACCAGCTTTACAATCCTTGCGCATCCTTTGCCGCTGCGTGCACTCCTTCTTCCACGCAAGCGAGCCCTCGCCAGCCATTCCCGAGCAACGTAATTCCTGTCGCGATGCGCAGCCCTGTGGCGCAGGCGCTGTTTGCGTCGCAGCTGTACCCGAAGACGATTAATAATAACTTGCAGCAGAACGCCCTGAATACGACCACTTCCGCTTTGAATTCAAACCAAGGCGACATCAAGGTGGACTACCAGATCTCCGATAAAGATCGCGTATCGGGCCGCTTCACGCGGGCCTACCAGATCGACCCCAGCACAAACTCGCAGCTGCTTTTCGCAAACGGCTCTTCGACGGCGCCCATCTGGAACACCGTAGGCGATTGGACTCGCACGATCCATCCTAACCTGGTGAATGATGCCCGGTTTGGCTGGAGCCATATCACGCTAAACACTGGGGAAAGTTTTGCTTCCAGCGTCGGAGCATTTGGCAACACCATCGGCATCGGGAATGGCAACCCCTCGGGCATTAGCGGCTTGCTCGGGTTAGGGTTCGGCAGCATTGTGGGCGGTGTTGGCAATAGTCTGGTCACCCAGAGCTTTGACGACCACGTGTGGCAGGCGGACGATTCACTAATCTACACGCGCGGCCGCCATTCCATAAAGGTCGGCTTCCAGTTCTGGCATGAGCCCATCAAGACTTTTTATTCGGGCAACAATGGCGAACTGGGATTTATGAACTTCAATGGCAGCTTTACCGCGAGCGCCTTCCAAAACGCTGCCACCAACACGGGTAATGGCAGCGCGGACTTCTTCCTGGGCCTCCCCGGCGAGTTCGGGCGTGGCCTTAGTTCCGGGAAGACCTGGGAACAGTGGAGCAATATTTATGGCGCCTACGTTCAGGATACCTGGCGCTTCAACGATCGCCTGACCTTGAATCTTGGCTTGCGCTACGAGGCGCATACGCCTTGGGTGGAAACCAATAACCAGCAGGTGAATTACGACCTCAGAACGCAACAGATCGTGTTTGCGAACCAGAATGGAGCCAGTCGGGCCCTGTACAATGGGGTTTATGGGGGAAAGGATTTCCAACCGCGCATCGGGTTTGCCTGGACGCCGGCGATGCTGGGCGGACATACGGTTGTGCGCGGCGCGTTCACCATTTCCTCCTATTTGGAAGGGACGGGTACAAACCTCCGCCTGACATTGAATCCGCCATTTACTCCGGCGGAAATTAATTCGACCACGGCGTCCGGTGCTTTACTTCCTCCCACTAACTCGACGCAAGGAATTGCGACCAGTGCATCGTCAGCCTCGTGCGACGCTTCGGCGGGGTACGCCTGTTACTCGGGAGCTTTCCTGCGAGTCTGGGATCCG
>Ga0209625_1000060_pt1 | contig 23354 bp, 19 predicted proteins | sample JacPin_JW_Ref_M2_FD_187960 | JGI IMG/M metagenome (GOLD analysis project Ga0209625, IMG submission 187960) | Forest soil microbial communities from Algoma, Ontario, Canada - Jack Pine, Ontario site 1_JW_Ref_M2 (SPAdes) (version 2) | ecosystem: Environmental > Terrestrial > Soil > Boreal...
TCAGATAACAGCGCCCTGGCGCGAGGAAGAAACGCCCGCCCCAGTTCCGTAAGGCGGACGGCGCGCCCGATGCGATCAAAAAGCTGTGCTCCCAGCTCTTCTTCCAGTTTGTGAATTTGTTGCGAAAGCGAAGGCTGGGACACGTGTGTTAGGCGTGCGGCGCGGCTGAAACCACCACTGTCTGCGATGGCGCAAAAGTAACGCAACTGGTGAAATTCCATTTTAGAGTCCTATAGGCAATACCTATCCATTCTATGTGAACAATGTATTGGATGTATAGGTCGCCGCGCCCTATTCTTCAGACGGAAGGAGTAACAATGTCAGAAAACAAAAAAATGACCACCGACGCAGGGCGCCCGGTAGGCGACAACCAGAATTCCTTGACCGTCGGGCCGCGTGGCCCGGTAGTGTTTGAAGATTTTTTATTGTTCGAGAAAATGGCGCACTTCAATCGCGAACGCATTCCCGAGCGCGTCGTGCACGCCAAAGGTTCCGGCGCTTACGGGCACTTTGTGTGCACCAATCCGTTGGCGCAGTACACCACTGCCAAACTGTTTTCGAGCGCTGGAAAGAAGACCCCGACCTTTTTGAGATTCTCGACCGTAGGCGGCGAGAAGGGCTCTGCGGACACCGAACGAGACCCCCGCGGATTTGCTCTGAAATTTTATACCGAGGAAGGGAATTGGGACCTAGTTGGGAACAATACGCCGGTCTTCTTCATCCGCGACCCGCTGAAATTTGGCGATTTCATCCACACTCAGAAGCGCGACCCGCAAACCAATTTAAAATCTGCCACGATGATGTGGGATTTCTGGTCGCTGTCTCCTGAATCGCTCCATCAGGTCACCATTCTGTTCTCCGATCGCGGTACTCCTAACGGTTATCGACACATGGACGGCTTCAGCAGCCATACGTTTGGTTTGATCAACGCGACGAATGAATTGTTCTACGTGAAATGGCACTTCAAAACCAAGCAGGGCATCAAGAATTTTACACGCGAAGGGGCCGACGATATGCGCGGCCAGGACCCGGACTATGCGCAACGCGATCTTTTCGAAGCCATCAAAAATGGTGAGTTCCCAAAGTGGCGCGTATGCCTGCAGGTTATGCCCGAAAAAGATGCCGACACATACCGCATCAATCCATTCGACCTCACAAAAGTGTGGCCGCACGGAGATTACCCGCTGATCGAAGTGGGCGAACTGGTTCTCGACCGCAACCCAGAAAATTATTTCGCGGAGGTCGAACAAGCGGCTTTTGATCCCAAGAATATTGTGCCGGGCATGGGCTATTCGCCGGACAAAATGCTGCAGGCACGGTTGATTTCTTATCCGGACGCACATCGCTATCGCCTGGGTGTCAATTACGATTCGCTCCCGGTCAACAAGCCGCAGTGCCCGTTTCATACCTACAATCGTGACGGCGCGATGCGATTCGACGGAAATTCTGGCGCGTCCGTGAACTACGAGCCGAACAGTTTCGGCGGTCCCACGCAAGATCCCGCGTTCAGAGAACGTCCGCGCCCCATCAGCGGGACTGTCGACCGGCACAACCACCGCCTAGACGCCGACTACTACACGCAACCGGGCAACCTGTTCCGCCTCATGAAGGCTGACGCCCGCCAACGCTTGATTGGCAATATCGCAGCCAGTCTGAAAAACGCACCGCAGCGTATCCAGGAACTGCAGGTGCAGCACTTCTTTCAGGCTGATCCTGGGTATGGCGCCGGCGTAGCAAATGCGCTGGGGCTGAGCGCCGAGAAAAGCAACAGCTCCGAAGATAAGTTTGTAGCGGCGGATTAACAAAGGGAAAGTTAAACCAGAAGCGTATCTAAAGGCGGCGCCTCATCCCGTGAGTAAATGGATCAAGGCGCCGCGCAGAATCCGCTCATACCGCTGCGGATTCAAAAAAGACAAATGTCGGCGCGCCGACATTCAAAATAATACTTTAATTATTGAGTAACTATAACAATTCAGTAATTGTGCCCCCATTGGAATGGTGCGCGTTCGAATGATTTTGGAAATTGTCGGCGGCAGTGTTCGAATGAAGAGGATTTGTTTGAGATTAATTTACTAGAAAAATCGTCATTGGTTGAAGTGCGATGGCTAGCTCCATTTTGCTGCCGGCAATTTGTCCATGCGCTTCGCCGAACAGGGTTGTTAATCGGGCGATGTCCCTGTACGAGCGTATCGTGGAGTGGAATTCTCAACTGATGAGGTTTCCTGGAATTATTGAAATTTAATCCGCTCCCCGAAAATAGGTAGATTCCGTTTGCAGGTATGCAGCTAACGGTCCTTACGAATCTCCCCATGAAAGTCTCAGGACTTCTTCAACGCCTCAGCTATTTCTACGGGCGGCCCATGACGTGCACATGGGCGTACGGCGATCCCGCCCACATGATGTACGCGCCCGTATCACGATGGCGGATTGGCAAACCGCTGGTTTTGGGATCGAATGGCCAGATGATCATCCAGTGCGGGCCAACAGTAATCGGTGGACTCGTGGTGTCGTAAGGATCAGAATCGCTTCGCTGCGTGGCGCCCGCGAGCATGTAGGTAATTCCAGGAACGGTGTTCGTTGGCTTTGGTTTGTGAGCGCTGAAATCAGCTGCCCACTGCATCGATGCGGCGTCTGCGCACATAGGTGGGTCGCCAATAACGTTTGGATTTCCCGGCATGCATGTGAAGCCGTTGTAACCTTCACGCAGGATCACTTTATTGCCTTGAGCATCTTTATCGATGATCCTCGCGGACTTAGAAATGTTGTCTGGTCCTGCCGACATAGCGCGAGCTATTTTTTCCTGTGTCGACTCATCGGTCTTCACCGGTACTCCGTTGTGCGAAGTCTTCGATTCGGCACGGGCCACAAGTCTGATTCCAATTATCAGAAGTAGAGCCATGGCCGTGATAGTGCTCGCCAAGAGCTTACTTCTCGAACTTTTCAACCTCATGTTCCGTCCTCCTCCTCTGATTCAGTTTTTTGTAACCAGCACCATGCGGAAACGAGCTTTGCCTTCCATCATGCGAGCGTAACCATCGGCAGCCTGTTCGAGAGCAACTGTCTCAATCATCGGGCGAATATTTTCGAGGACGCTGAAGGCTAAGGTGTCCTCGCCATCGATCGGTGTTCCCGTCAGGCTTCCGTAGACCGAGCGCCCTCCGAATACAAGCGGGAACGCATTTAATTGAACCTGGTCCTGCGGTACACCCACCACGATCAGTTTGCCTCGTACTGCCAGACCGGACACCAGTGATCCCATGGCATTGCCACTGGGCGCTGTAGCAAGAATCGCTCTCGCCCCGCCGATACGCTGCAGTTCCGTTGCGGCATCCTTGACGGCAGTATCGATGTAGACGTGCGCGCCTAAATCTTTCGCAAGCTTTTCCTTGTCGCCTCCACGTCCGATGGCGACCGTGCGGAACCCCATGTGTCGCGCAAACTGGATACCGAGATGCCCAAGACCACCGATGCCTTGCACAGCGACCAGATCTCCGCCGCGCAAGCCGGCGTTGCGAAGAGCGTTGTAGGTCGTAATACCAGCGCAGAGTAGAGGGGCGGCTTCCGCGGACGTGAGCTCATCGGGAATGGAAGCGAGGGCGCGCGCTTCAGCGATCATTACTTCCGCATATCCTCCATCCACGGTTACTCCCGATACCACGGGGTTCTGACAATTCACCATATCTCCGCGGCGGCACGGTTCGCAAACCCCGTCTTCTCCGGCAATGAGGCCGACACCAACGCGTTGACCGATTTTCCATCTGGACACTCCGCTGCCTACCGCGTCGATGGGGCCGACGACTTCATGTCCGGGAACGCGCGGCAGAGTCAGACCGGGGTAAACGCCGGCGATGGTGGCCGCATCGGTGTGACAGATTCCACACGCTTCCACGCGAATGCGGACCTGACCCCCTCCAGGCTCAGGAATTTGCCGTTCCACGACTCGAAGGACGCCGGGTGCGGAAACTTCCACTGCTTTGTATGTGCCTGCCATTTATATGAGCCTTTCCTGTGTATTTCGTTTGACTGCACGTAAAGCTGTCACCACTACCCTCAACCATAGTCACCTTGCGCATTCGAGCCGATTCGCGGGGCTTTCTTGCCGAGATTTCGAAAACCTTGCTTTCATCGCCAGTCTAATCTTGTTTACTCTTCGTGCGAAGGCGTGACCATCCATTCCGCTACTTTCGAGCCCTGGAAATTTCTTCACTGCGGTGCGCCGTAACGTCGATGAACACATCCGCAACGAAGGGCATCGCGGCGCGGATCTTGCGATCGAGATTATCCATCGCTCGACCCAACTGCTCGATATTCATGTCAGCTGATGGATGCACCTTGGCCATCACGACCACCTCTTCGGGCCCGGTATAAATGGCCCGAAGCGACAAAATCTGATCGATCGCCTCATCTTTCTCGAATATCGCCTGCAACTTCTCGAATTGCGAACCAGGTAGCGATCGCCCGATCAGGAAATCAGCGAACGGACGGGCCAGATTGAACGCCGTGACCGCCAGCAGTATCCCGATGACCAGCGACGCAAGTGAGTCCGGCAAGCTCGTTCCGAAAATCTCACTGAGAAGGAGACCGATTGCCGCCACGCAAAGACCGATGAGCGCGGTGCTATCCTCGACCAGTACAGCGCGCACAACCGGATCGCTGGAACGGACGAGGTAGCGCCACACGCTCAACTTATATTCTTTTGCTTGACGGCGTGCCTGCCGCATACCCTGCAGCCAGGACGCTCCGTCCGCCACAAACGCCACCGCCAAAATGATCCACGCCGTAAGACCACCAGGTACCGGGGGACGCGCCTTGATCTTCGCAATGGCCATCGCGATAGAGGCGCACCCGCCAATCAGAAATGACGCGATCGTGGCCATGAAGGCCCACAGGAATCGCTCGCGTCCATGGCCAAGGGGATGCTTTGCGTCTGCGGGCCGGCGGTCACGGTGAACACCGACGAGGAGAAAAATTTCGTTCACTGAGTCGGCGGCGGAGTGCGCGGCTTCGGCCAGCATGCCGGTGGACCCGGAGACCAGCCCGCCAATCAGTTTCGCAATCGCGATAACGATATTGGCAAAGAGCGCGATGGAAATGGTGCGGGCGCCCTCACCTTCCGCGGCCCTCCGAAGAGCTGTAGCGGAGCGTCGATGGGGCAACGTTCGAAACATTGGACGATCTTCTTCCTGGCGCGCCGATTAGCAGAAGAGAAAAGTTTGTGTGCAGAATTTGCCGATTTAGCGGACGGGCAGACGGTGGATATGCAACTCGTCATCGAAGCCCCTAGCATCTTTTATCTCCGGTTTGTCCGTGTCATCAAATGCTTTTGTTTAACGCGGGAGGCCGATACGTCGCAAAAGGTCCTCAAAGCGCGGGTCCGACCGCAAGGGATCGAAGCCAGGACGCAGCAGCACGCTTGGGTTAAATCGCTCTTGGTATCCTTTCTCTATCCAATTCATTGCTTGATCTCTATCCCCCAGAGCTGCATAGATCACGGCAATTTCCGGGGAATACGAGTAGCTAGGTTTGGAGCGCGCTTTCAGCTCGCCTAGCAGCTTCGCCGCTTCGTCTTTCTTGCCAGACACAGCATACGCGGCAGCAAGATTGGCTACGCATGTCGGGCTGCTCCCGGAAAGCCGGACGGCTTTTTGTAGCTCCGCAATCGCTTCATCGTGCCGCTGTTTTTCGAGGTACGCCAGGCCCAGCTGATTATGTGCCAGAGCAAAATTAGGATCCATTTCAATGGTTTTACGGCTTTGGCGTATCGATTCATCATAAGCATGCGCAATGACAAGGAGTTCTGCCAAATCGGCGTTGATGATCAGAGACAGCGGATCCAGATTTTCCGCCTTTCTCATTTCCGCGATGGCTTGGTCATACCGGCCCAATACACTCAAATGCCAGGCGTACCAATGGTGCGCGGTTGCGTAACCGGGGTTTAGTTCGATGGCTTTCTGGAACTCTTTCCCGGCAGAATCGAAATCCCACTCGAAAGCGTCCAGGCAGAATGCCAGTGAGTTGTGCGCTTCACCAAGCGTGCCATCCAATTCCAGCGCTCTGACCGCTGCGGCCCTTGCTTTGGGGAGCGCCTCCTTGGGGGTCATCGCCGCGTATTGCCAGTCTCCCAGCAAAGCATATGTATCGGCCAAGCCCGAATAGGCTTGGGCATATTGCGGGTCCTCGTCGATGGCCTGATTGAAATAAGCTAGCGCAACTTTCAATCCCTCCGCTGTTCGTTTATTCCAGAAATAGCGGCCTTTGAGATAGGACTCGTAAGCTTGCGGGTTGACAACCCTGACGTTTTTCAACGCAGCCCGTTCCTGTGGATTCAAATTGATCCGAATTTGATCTGCAATGGCTTTTGCCACTTTGCTCTGCAGCGCCAAGGTGTCCCGGACCTCACCCTCATAGCTCGCCGACCATAAGTGCTTGTCCGATGAGGCTTCGATTAACTGCGCACTGATGCGGACCTGGTCACCGGAACGAAGAACCGTACCTTCCACCACGGCATCTACATTCAGTTCACGAGCGATCTGCGGAAGAGGTTTGCGCGCACGTTTATACGCCATGACGGACGTACGCGAAATCACGCGCAACGCGCTGATCTGGCCCAAATCCGAAATCAACTCGTCAGTCATCCCATCGGCGAAGTAATCCTGAGAGGCATCGCTGGAGAGGCTTTCGAGTGGAAGCACCGCCAGCGAGCGGATAGCCGGCGACGGGTGGTTCCACCAATGAAGTTTCCAGCCCGCGAGGGACGCAATCAAAAGGACCAGCACAACTCCAGATAAAATCCGCACCGGAGACCGTAGTGGGGGTCTCGGCGGTGCGGGCTTGGCAGCGAGACCCGCGCCTGTATCAGCTTCTGCTCTGGGATGAGGCTTAGCGATGGGCTCCGGGCGCGGTGCGGGGGTCGGATCAACCACTTTGACTTCCGCCAGGAAGCGGTAACCACGCCGGGCAACCGTTTCTACGAAACGGGGGCTGTCCGCAGAGTCACCAAGCGCCTCGCGGATTTTGCTAATCGCTTTATTAAGCCCATGGTCGAAATCCACGAAGGTGTCCGCAGGCCAAAGTTTTTTCTTGAGTTCGTCGCGAGTTATCACGTCTCCGGGATGCTCAAGCAACATCGTCAGGATTTGCAGGGGCTGTTCCTGAAGGCGAACCCGCAGGCCGTGCTTGCGCAATTCGCCGGCGCGAAGATCCAGTTCGAAAACTCCAAATCGCAGCCGCACAGGGGCGTCAAGGTCTTCATGCATGAAGGAAAGCCGAGCGAAAGTGAGTGTACCACTCGGCGCAGCTAACGCGACCCCGGGGACATCTGTTTCTATGTCCTTTAAAGACTCTGAGTTATCAGGGGACCCGCATTCTAGCAGGGAAGAACTGCGCGTCCATTGATTCAATCTAAGCCGCCAACCATAGTGCGACCGTCACGCGAAGGAAAGCACGCCGCATTTCAGCAGGAAGGTTGGATTTCCATGCCCGAGGAAAACCAGATTCTGAATTTTGAGCAAGCCGTGTTGCCACATCTTGACGCCGCCTACAACCTCGCACGTTGGCTGACCCACAATCAGCAGGACGCGGAGGACGTTGTTCAAGACGCTTTTTTGCGTGCCGTGCGATTCTTTCCCGGCTTCCGGGGTGGTGATCCGCGGGCGTGGCTCATGAAGATAGTGCGTAATACTTGCTACACTTGGTTGCGCGCCAACCGCCCGCTGCAAAACGCTACAGAATTTGACGAAAACCTTTTCCCCTGTGATTCTGGCGGCCCGAACCCAGAAGAAGCCGTGTACCGAAATGATCAGGGCACTCTTCTGCGCAAGGCGCTGAAGAAACTGCCGCCAAACTTTCGGGAAGTTCTCGTCCTGCGCGAACTCGAAGAACTGTCCTACAGAGAAATCGCGGACATCACTGGTATGCCAGCGGGGACTGTGATGTCCAGCTTATCGCGTGCGCGGTGCCGCTTCCGTCAAAATCTGACCAATTTTATGAATGACGACGCCGCGCGCCATTCACGGCCAACGGCAGCCTGGAAGATATAACTGTGGCGCAAACTACCGATGAGTTGCCGAACCCGCAAATTTTTAGCGCAGGCCGGTTCAGAGGGCAGGCACCTAGCAAGCGTCACAGTCCGGGGGGTGCGACGCCTCCGGGGACGTTGGGTGGGAGCTTATCGACAATTTGCTCGGAGAGGCCGAACTCCTGGATCAGGGAGGTTTTGCGTTCGGCTTCGGTGGGTTCGGTTTTGGTTAGAGTTCCGTCGGCGGCGAGGTGAAATTTGCTCTTACGCCCCATGGTGATGATCGAGCCGGGAAAGTGACGGCAGACGAAAATGGCATCGTTGAAAAACCCGACTGTTTTCGTGCTGTCGTAACAAGCGAGGAATAGGGCTTGATCGACCGGGTCGTATTCGGGCTCGGGGCGGAACGGCAATGGTTGTTCACGGTTAAAGCCAGGAAAAGTGATGATCTCGAAGCCGCTTTCCATTGGCACGGCGCTTACATCGTGGATTCCGTTACCGGTTGACGAGGGCCTGCCGGATATTAAGGGGAGGACTTTGAACGAGGCCATCCAAGCGTCCACTAAATAATTGATACCGTCCAAGGTCACGAGAACGGAACCATGATTCGCGCCACGCGGATATCCTTCGACGATCACCGAGCCGACGATACGGCGGGCGTCAAAGCCGAGCGCATGCACCAAGGCGTACATCGCGCCATTGATCGGCCAGCATGTTCCGCCGGTGCCGTGATGTAGCCAGTTGTTAAAAAACTCGTTGGGATCTCCGCCGGGCAACGGAGTTGTTTGCGGACCCGCGAACCAGATCCGCTTTTGGACATTGTCAAAGGGGATGTTGGCGGAGACGGCCGCGTAGAGGGCGTTGAGGCCAGCGAGGTCGAGAGCCGGGTGTCGGTGCAGGCCAAGCTTCATCAGCACGCGTTCGACGAGCGACGGAGCGAGTGCTGGCTCTGAGATCACCGAGAAACCGCCGCTAGTTGTCACTTGGCAATCCCATGCGGCGAAGTAATTCTTGGAAGCGCGGTTCCGTGCGCAACGAATCGTAGGTGGGGTCCGCGATGACGCCTGGGCCTATCTGCAGAGAACGGTCTTCGTAAGCCGCGCTTAGCGAGTCGAGCGCTTTGTCTTTTGCGGCAAGACCTGCGTAGATACTAGCCACAAACCTCGGTGAAATATATTTTTGTTCGGACAATTTCCCTAGCCGATCGCGAACTTTTTCTGCCGCGGCCTTTTTTCCGGAGATGGCATAGATATATCCGAGTGCGGTAATTGCGTATGGGCTGGCAGAAACAGGCGCGGCCGCTTCTTCGCACTCGGAGATAGCCTCTCTGTACATGCCCTTTTCGAGATGCGCTAGCCCGATATACTCGCGTGTCAGCGCGAAGCTGGGGTCCATTTCCCGGGTCTTGCGCAGTTGCTCGATGGCCAGATCATACTGTCGTGCCAGGTAGTATGCCAATCCCAGATTTCTGTTAACGGGGAGCGAGAGCGGATCAAGTTCCAGCGCGCGAAGGTGCTCCGCGATGGATTCTTCGAACCGCCCCGTTCTCCACAAGGCGTACCCATGCCACTGGTGAGCAGTCGCGTAGTTAGGGTTTAGTGCGATGGCGCGTTGGAATTCTTTTTCAGCACCCGCCCAGTCCCAGGCGTAGTCCGATTTTATAAATCCCAGCGAGACGTGAGCTTCAGAGAGAGTGTCGTCAAGTTCCAGCGCCTTCAGCGCCGCATCGTTAGCGCTCGAATAACCAATTTTGGGCGGCAAGAAACCGTAATTTGCATGCATGCTGTAACAGTCGGCCAATCCGCAATACGCCAAAGCGTAAGTGGGATCTTTTGCGATTGCTTGCCGAAAGCATTCGATGCCCTTGTTGAAGCCGTCCTCAGTTCTTTTGTTCCACCAGTAGCGGCCCTGGAGATAGCCTCGGTAGGCTTCAGGGTTTGTGGTGTAGGTTCTGGCGAGACTTTTCTCCTCCTGGCCGGTCAAACGCATACGCAAGGCTTTGGTAATTTCCTTCGCGATTTTCTCCTGGAGCGCGAAGATGTCCGCCGGCTTACGACTGTATTGCTGGCCCCAGATGTGGCTGCTGTCTGTGGCATCGATCAGTTCAGCGCTGATGGCCAGATTCCCGCCGATCAACGTGACCCTGCCTTTCAAGACGGTGCGCACGCCCAGCTCGCGCGCTACTATTTGTGCATCGGTGTCTTTACCTTTGTAGCGGAACGCGGAATCGCGCGACATCACTTTCAGATTGGGCAAACGGGAGAGGCTGTTGATAAGACTCTCGGTGATTCCGTCGCTCAGGTACTCCGCGTTTGGATCCGCGCTGCCGTTCACGAAGGGCAATACTGCCAATCGCCCGCGCCACCAGGGGTGAGGAGTTGTTTCCGCGGACGAAGATGTCGTGATTGGCGTTGATGAAGGAGCAGCGATCTGTCCTACAGCTGCTGTTGAAGATACGGCCACGGCCCTGGAACCAGAGTCGATTTCGCGCTTCAGCCGCTTCAGGTCGGTGCGCAGGTCGGCTGCCGACTGATAACGCAGGGCACGATCTTTTTCCAGGGCCTTGTGAATGATTTCTTGCAGCTTCGCCGGAACTTTTGGATTGGTGCGCGCGGGTGGAACAGGTTCGCGGTTGAGGATGGCGTCGAAAACCACAGCTGGCGTATCGCCACGAAAAGGGAGCGCACCGGTAACCATTTCGTAGAGCACGACGCCGAAGGAAAACAAATCTGTTTGCGTGTTTATCTCTTCACCGCGGGCCTGCTCCGGAGACATATAGCTAATTGTTCCGAGAGTGCTTCCCGAACTTGTGAGGTGGTCCGGGTCTAGTTGTTGGGTAGCCAATGTTTCCGCATCAACAGACGGATTCTTCGCTGAACCCATCTTGGCAAGACCAAAATCCAGAATCTTGGCGTGGCCGCGCTCAGTGACAAATATATTCGCAGGCTTGATGTCTCTATGGACGATGCCTTTGGAGTGTGCCGCGTCCAAGGCGTCGGTGATTTCTATGGATAGGTTGAGCAAGTCTTCAAATTCGACGGGCCGGGCTGCGATGCTGTGCTTCAAGGTTTGGCCTTCGAGATATTCCATGGCGATGAAGGCTCTATGGTGCTGTTCGCCGATGTCGTAAATGGTGCAAATATTCTGGTGACTCAGCGCGGAGGCGGCTTGAGCTTCGCGCTGGAAACGAGCCAGTGCCTGTGGGTCTTTGGCCATGTCGTCGGGCAGGAACTTGAGAGCGACAAAGCGATGTAGCCGCGTGTCCTCAGCTTTGTACACAACGCCCATGCCTCCGCCACCAAGCGGTTCAGTGATGTGGTAATGCGAGATGGTTTGTCCGACGAGAGAGGCGAAATCCGGCATTGCGCAGACATCTTAGCAGAACCGCAAGTCAACGAATCCGCGGAAGGCGCAGCTGAGGGAAGGGGAAAAGTATTGCGATTGTGGGGCAGAATCGCAATCGGAATCATGAGCTCAAAATTTATTCAATAGTGCGCGAGAATGGGCGCGGCCAAGGCCGGTTGCTTTCGGGGTTTTTAGCTAACACGGATGTTTGCAGTTGCTTCCACACCAATACCCACGTCATTAGCAACTTGCTTCTCGGGACAAACTTCACGGGCGTTCAATGCCAGGCTTGCGAAATCATCTTCCACCGAAAAGACCACATCCCCACCATGAGCCAGGGCTTTCTTTTCTATTTCGAGGCTCGGAGCCGTGGTCATCAAAAAAAGAGGGAGATGCGGCATTGATTTCTTGAAATCATCGGTGATTTTAAGATTATGCACGCCATCGACGACGAGAACGGCTAGATCGGGGAGCAATTTATTGGCCTTTTGAATAGCCGCCGTACTTTGGGCGGTCTTACCACAAACCTGGAAGTCGTCTTGCGAATTGAAGAAGGCACGGAGTTTCTCGCAGAACGCAACCTCATCACAGACCAGGAACACGCGGATCATTAACGCCTCCTCGACAATCGGTTGCTGGACAAGCGAAAACCTTCGTTCTAGGAACCCGTACTGGCCCCGTACGATTCATCTATACCTAATGTTGTCCGATTGCTTCTCCCGGAAGGACGCTGGTGGGGAAGCCGGTGTGGAGTTATATAGGTCTGGTCCAGGCGGCGCACAATTCCCGATAATACGTACCGGGAAATACGTCTTCCTGGAGATAATATAGGTACATATCTAGTATGTACTTAGCCTGTTAATGGGGTGAACCGACGTGGGAAAGGTAAGCCGCGCCTGAAATCACCAGATGTGCTGCTCTCGAATGCGCACGGAGCGATGAGTCCGCTGTTGCCAGCGCTCTTCGAGTCGCCGGTAATGGGTGTGGCTCTGCTCGATTCGCAGTATCGTTTCCGCGCGCTCAATGGAGCATTGGCGACGATGAACGGTTTTCCGGTTTCAAGTGCAGGCCATATTGGAAAGAAGCTGCGCTACGTACTGGGCAATTCCGCACCCGAGGTCGAAGGTCTTGTGCGACAAGTAATTGAGACTGGTGAGCTGATCTTTAACCGCGAACTGCCGGCAAAGTCGCCAACAAGGCTGGATGTTGGACATTGGGTGGAAACTTATCTGCCGATTCGCGACCTGGAAAATCGTGTCACGCAGGTGGCTGCATTTGTCGTGGAACTGACCAGACTTAGAAATTTAGACGTTTCTCTGAATCACCTGATAGGTAATCTGCAGCACGTGAGCGCCGGGTTAAAAACGGAATCACAGTTCTTGGCGACAATCGGGCGCTCGTCGGATGGAACGGCGGGCTTGCTTCCGCGAGCTGTCGGGCTGATCGAAGATTGCATCGAGTATGCAAAAAGCATCACCGGCGGGCCACAGCGGTATGTTTCCGCTGGTGTTCCCGGGCTGCAACTCGATAGCGATAGAGTTCGCAGAATCGCGGTGAACAAGGCTGACGGAGGGATTCATGTCAGCGGTGAACAGTGGCGTCAAATGTTGTCTCAGCGAGAACATCAAGTATTGAAGCTGCTGGCGGATTGCAAAAGCAACAAAGACATTGCCGACGAATTACACATTAGCGTCAGGACCGCGGAAACATATCGCGCACGAGTGATGATGAAACTGGACCTGCGTTCTATGGGTCACTTGATTCGCTTTGCGGTGCAGAACAAAATTATCAAGGCATAAAAAATATTCACGTTCTGAGCCGCGTTTTCACCACCGTTGGTATGCCTGTACAATCGAACCATGGAATCAGTGAAACCATTACGTCTCACGGAATTGGTGAAGTCTGCCGGTTGAGCTTCCAAGCTAAGTCCAGCGGCGCTGGACTCAGTGCTTGGGAAATTAGCCCGGCAACACGATCCAAATGTTCTGGTTGGCTTTGAAACCGCCGACGACGCCGGGGTGTATAAAATTTCACCTGAACTCGCCTTGGTGCAGACCGTCGATTTTTTCACGCCGATCGTGGACGATTCTTACACTTTCGGACAAATCGCCGCGGTCAATGCCCTGAGCGATGTTTACGCCATGGGCGGGCGACCCGTCAGTTCGCTTGCCATGGTCTGTTTTCCTGAAAAAGGGGATCTGGAAGTTCTCGGACAAATCCTGGCTGGTGGACTTTCGAAAATGGTGGAAGCCGGATGTACCGTCGTCGGTGGCCACAGCATCCGCGATGAAGAAATAAAATTTGGCTATGCGGTCACCGGCACAGTCCATCCGGATAAAGTGCTCCTCAATGGCGGCGCGAAGGCCGGCGATTTGCTCGTGCTGACGAAAGCCCTGGGCACCGGTGTCATCTCGACTGCAATTAAAAAGGGTAAGGCGCAACCTGCATGGATTGACGCTGCCACAAAATCCATGACCACCCTTAACAAACTTGGTGCCGACGTTGCGTCAGAATTTTCTGGCGATGTTCATGGCGCGACCGATATCACCGGATTCGGCCTGGTCGGTCATGTCCGCGAGGTGGCTTTAGCCAGTAATGTCAGCATGCGCATTGATTCCGCCAAGCTGCCTCTGCTCCCTGGTGCCATCGAATGCGTACGGGCCGGCTACGTGCCGCAAGGGTTGAAATCGAATCGCGAGTTCGCCGAACGCAGCGTGAAATACGGCCCCGGAGTCGACGAGACAACCAGGACCATTCTTTTCGATCCTCAAACAGCTGGTGGACTGCTACTTTCCATATCCGCTAAGCAGGCCGATCCGTTTGTTCGAACACTTCAGAATCGCGGTGGCGACGCCACTATAGTCGGCGAAGTTTTGCCGCGAACCGATCCGTTGATCATGATTGTGTAACGCCGGCAAGTCCGCTCCTTTCGCTTCTGTTTCGCTCACAAGCTAGCAGCGCCGCGCATTACGGAAACTGGTTCTGTCATAGCGAACCGAACGGTACAATATTCAGGCTAAATGGTTGCGGGCAAGTTGCATTCAGTACGAAGGGCATTGAACCCGTAAATGCGCTCAGCAACTACCATTCCGTTTTTCCATAGGCGGGTTGTTTTCCAGCGAAGGGGTTGCGGATTGACATAGAGCCCGGCGAGTGTCAGTTCCCAAAGGGTGGAGATCTGTCCTTCGCGATCAATGACGGTCTGCTCCACTCGAAGGGATTCAACTTTGGCTATCCCCATTTCGAATAGCGTGATGAGGGGTTCAATGTGGACGGCCAAAGATCTCCAGGCATTGTCGCTCCCGATGAACAAATCGTGTCCGACCCAAAAAGCGACATCGTCGCTATAGAACGGATCAAACGCCTGGGCGGCGAGCAGAGACAGATCGAAAGGACCCATCATGAAGTCCGTGTGACAAAAATCCAGGAGAGCGTTGTTAAGTTGGTCCTCTCGAGAGTGTTTCAGTATCTCTTCCATTGGCGAAGTGCCTCGAGCAGTAAAAGCAAATGCTATCTGCCCTTACACACCTGTATCTGATGCCGTAAATATTGAACTGGATAGTTCATAACCTTCGCCTGGTCGCCGACATCGAATTTAACGGTTCGGGAAACGGGAGGTCGCGCTCCAGAGACGATCGCGTCTGATCCCCCTATATGTGTTGGAAGGTGCAGTTCACGATTCGAGGCCGAAAGGAAACGAAGTTATGGGCAACGAAGGCTCTTATGCAGCTCTCGGGCTGAAGATGTGGAAGGCGCAAATCGAACGGGCGGACCACCTTTTTGGAGGCCTTTCGTCCGCGGACCTTTTGCGGGAAATAGCCCCGGGCAGAAACAGGCTGCTTTATTTGTGGGGTCACCTTAGCGCGATACACGACGCGATGTTGCCGCTGTTGGGGTTCAGAGAGCGGCTTCATCCCGAGTTTGACGTGGTCTTCGTCTCCAATCCCGACAAGTCCCACGCGGCCATTCCTTCGCACGAGCAGGTTCGCCAGGCATGGCACGCCATCAACGGTGAATTGTGGAAGGGGTTTGAAAAAATGTCCTGGTCCGACTGGCTGGAGCGGCACACTGCCGTGTCGGTGGAAGATTTCGCGAAAGACGGTTCGCGCAATCGCTTCGCCATTCTGCTGAGCCGCACGAACCATCTGTCCTATCACCTCGGACAGGCAGCGCTCGGACTCAAGTAATTTAGCGCGCGAGCGCGGTGGAAAACCGGAGCACGAGATTGTTGTTACAACTGAGCAACGACGGAGAAAAACAATGCCCAAAAAACTCGAAGGGAAAATCGCTGTCGTCACCGGCGGCACAGAAGGGATTGGATTGGCTACGGCAAAGCTTTTCGTCAAAGAGGGCGCCTACGTCTTCATCACCGGCCGCCGTCAGAAGGAACTCGACGAGGCCGTGAAGGCAATTGGCGCCAACGTTTCCGGCATTCAGGGAGACGTTGCCAAATTGGCCGACCTTGATCGTCTTTACGAGACGGTCTCTAAGGTGAAGGGGAGAATCGATATTGTTTTCGCCAACGCTGGCGTTGGCGAATTTGTTCCCTTTGGGGCCGTCACCGAAGAGCATTTCGACAAACTATTCAGTATCAATGTAAGGGGAACACTGTTCACGGTGCAAAAGGCCTTACCGCTACTGAATGATGGTGGCTCTATCATTCTCAACGGCTCCGTCGCGAGTATTAAGGGGACTGCCGCCTTCGGCGTCTACGCCGCAAGTAAAGCTGCCGTTCGCTCTTTCGTGCGGACCTGGACTACAGATCTGAAGGACCGGCGTATCCGCTCGAACGTGGTTAGTCCGGGTCCGATCAATACGCCGCTGGCGAGCCGGCAATCCGCGGATGTGATTGCGCGCATCGTGTCGACCATCCCCATGGGACGCATGGGGCAGCCCGAGGAAGTTGCTAAGGCGGCGTTGTTTCTGGCGTCGGATGACTCCAGTTTTGTCACGGGTATCGAACTGTTCGTTGACGGCGGCAGAGCGCAGATCTAACCGAACGGCGAGAGATTTTTTTGGCGGGATCGCTCGGAAGATTGTCCCAATAGGAGCCTGCCGCGGTGCTGATTCTCATTTGTAAGCCGCCAGGCGAAGACTCAACTTAGCGGAGAGGGGTGCGGATTTTGTCGAGACGAAAAATTCTTCCCCACGCTTCAAGCAGGTTGTTTACCGCGGCAAGGCCGCGGCGCATATTTTTGCTGCAAAATATCTTCAAGACTCCCCAGAAACCGGGCGGTTCTGTTTGCGCGGCCTTCGCCGCACCCGCCAGCGCATCAGGAACAATCTGAGCAAATTTCTCCAGCAGCTCCGGTTCAATCGATCCCAGGATTTTACTCAGGATCAACAGATTGCGGATAGCACGAACGGCTTCCGGCGTCTTGGTGGCGTCGACGACGATTTCAAGAATCTTGTCGCGCCCCCCTAGCACACCGCGCAGCAACTCGAGGACGCCAGAGTTATGCAAACCTTGCAGCACTTCAAAACTGGCAAGCACTGCCTCGGCATGCTCGATGGGCGCCTGTTCCAGGCAAGGGCGCAGTTCTTCTCGTGGGTCGCGCTTGGGCAACTCGAGAGGAATCGGTTTAGCCATGGTTCTCCATCCTTAAGTTAATTCGTTTGAATTTGAACGAGCCCGTTACCTGGCACGCGATAATCCGGCCGCTTCCATTTCCGCTCGACTTCGACGCCGTGTTGCGGCGTAGGATGGCCGAAGCGATGGTTGATGCGCGGCAGCGGACTTTCGCCGACTTCCGGGAGGACGCGGAGATGAACGGCAGCTTCTTTGTACGCGGGCGTGTGCGTCACTGCGTCGGTGTGGCTGCTGGTCAGCCGGTTTACAGGACTCTCGACCGAATTCATGGGCATGTAGAGCTGTTTGCCATGCACTCGGTCGGTAACCAGGGCACGCACGCGAACCTGTCCGTAACGTGAGGTCAGTTGCACCCAAGTGCCGCTCTGAATCCCTCGTTGTTTCGCGAGCTCCGGAGAGACTTCCACAAAAGTGTCGGGGGTCTTTTCGCGAATTCCTTCGATGCGGTAAGTCAGGTTGCCTTCGTGGAAATGCTCAAGCAGCCGGCCATTATTCAGATGCAGGTCGAATTCGGCGTTGGGTTGGTCCGTCGGCTCTGTAAGGGCGAGCGGGAACAGCCGGGCTTTGCCATCCGGGAAGGCAAACTCTTTGGTATAGAGCAGCGGCTGATCCGTACCGTCGGCTGCAACCGGCCAGTGAAGAGATTTAAATCCCTCGAGTCTTTCGTAGGTCACGCCCGCGAACAAAGGCGTCAGGGAAGCGACCTCGCGATAAATTTCGCACGGATGCTGATACTGCCACTTCGCCCCGAGGCGGTTGGCGACGTCTTGAATGATTCGCCAATCCGGACGGCTGCCTTCCAGAGGTTCGAACACCTGGTAGAGCCGCTGGATTCTTCTTTCGGTGCTCGTGAAGGTACCTTCTTTTTCAAGACTTGGGCTGGCTGGCAGCACTACGTCGGCAAAATGGCAGGTGGCGCTGAAGAAGATGTCCTGCACGACGAAAAAGTCCAATTTCGAAAGGCCATCGCCGACGAAGTTTGCGTTGGAATCCACGAGGCTCATCTCTTCGCCAAACAGATACATGGCCTTGAGCTTGCCCTCATAAATCGCTTCGATCATCTCGTGGTTGTCGAGTCCCTTCGTCGAAGGCAATTGCACCTTCCAATTCGCTTCGAAACGCGAGCGGACTTCAGGATCATCCACGGATTGGTAGCCGGGAAGAAAATTGGGCATGGCTCCGTGATCGCTGGCACCCTGAACATTGTTGTGCCCACGCAACGGATACGCACCCGAACCCGTCTTCATGTAATTGCCGGTAATGAGCAGAAGATTGGATATGGCGGTCGAGGTGTCTGAGCCCATGGAATGCTGCGTCACGCCCATGGCCCACAGAATGCAGACACCCTTGGCTTCGGCAATCATGCGCGCGGCGTTTTTTAGAAGCTCTTCGGAAAGCCCGCAAGTGCGAGACGCAAACTCCATGGTGAACGGCGCGAGACTCTTTTTGTATTCCTCAAGTCCATTCACCCATTGATCCACAAACTTCGTGTCGGCCATACCGTTGTCCAGCAAATAGCGGCTGACTGCGGAAAGCCAAACGATGTCGGTACCCGGTTTAGGCCGGAAGAAGAGGTCGGCTCGCTTGGCCATTTCGTGTTCGCGCAAATCCGCAACGATAAGCTTTTGCTGGCGGAGCTTGTGAGCACGTTTTACGCGAGTAGCCAGGACCGGGTGACTTTCTGCGGTGTTGCTGCCAATGATGAGCACGAGGCCGGCGTTCTCAATGTCCCGGATGGAGCCAGAGTCTCCGCCATAACCTACGGTGCGAAATAGACCTTGAGTCGCGGGCGCCTGGCAGTACCGTGAACAGTTGTCCATATTGTTGGTGCCGATGACGGCGCGTGCCAGCTTCTGCATGAGATAGCTTTCTTCATTGGTGCATTTAGAAGAAGAAACAAAAGCGAGCGAGTCAGGTCCGTTCTTCGCCTTGATCTCTGCAAACTTGCGAGCCACCAGGTCGAGAGCCTCGTCCCACGAGGCTTCGCGAAACTTGCCGCCTTCGCGAATAAGGGGTTTGGTCAGCCGGTCGGCACTGTTCACGAAGTCCCAGCCAAATTTTCCTTTGACGCACGTGGAGATGCCATTCGTCGGACCCTCCAAAGGCTCAACTTTCAGAATGTGACGATCTTTCGTCCAAATATCGAAACTGCATCCGACACCGCAGTATGTGCACACTGTTTTCGTACGGCGGATGCGTGACTCTCGCATGTGCGATTCGGCTTCCGAAAGTTTCAGAATCGCTCCATAGCCGGTCTCCGGCTCGACGCCTTTCACCACATCAATCATTCCACTCAATGCTGTCTTTGGAAGCGCCGTGAAAAATCCCGCATGTCCGAGCATGGATTTCTCCATCAACGCATTGCACGGGCAAACCGTCACGCAGTGGCCGCAGGAGACACAACTCGATTCCCCAATCGTTGAGCCGCCGTCCCACAGCACGCGGGGATGAGGATCCTCCCAGTTAATCGAAAGAGTTTCGTTCACCTGCACGTCCTGGCAGGCTTCGACGCATCGGCCGCAAAGAATGCATTGTTGCGGGTCGTAGCGGTAGAACGGGTTGGTATGATCTTCTTCGTAAGGCTTGGAATGATACGGAATCAGCTGATGTTCCATGCCCAGCAATTTTTCGGTGTTGTGAATGGTGCAATTTCCGTTGTTGTTGTCGCATACGGTACAGTAGAGAACGTGATTGCTAAGAATCCGGCCAAACGCCTCACGCTGCGCTGCAGCAGCCTTCTCTGATTTTGTGGATATTTCCATCGCGGTGGACACGGTGGTCGCGCACGCGCGCGTGAGTCGCCCGTTCTTCTCTACCATACAGGTATCGCATGTCTGGATAGGGCCAAGCTGTGGGTGATAGCAGACCTGAGCAATGTTGATGCCCGCTCGATTGAGAACATCGATCAGGCGTTCACCGCTGCTCGCTTTGTGAACTACACCATCGATCGTTACCGCTATCATCGAAATTGTCCCTCGACTGCGGGTTAGATCCAGAACTTGTAACCCAGAGCAATATTAACGGTGACCGCCCAGGTGCAATACATAAGCCAGATTCCGGTGAGGCATTGGAACAGTGCGACAAGCCGTCCGCCGGCGCTCCATCCCGCCAATCGCGTGGGAACTTCGACGAGATAAATCAAGGTCAAGCCAATGAAAATGATCATGACCGGGATATCTCCGGCTCGGCAAAACACGTATGCTCCCAGCACCGAAACAAACAGATAAGCGATGGCCATCCATCCGTCCGGTGCGGCGCTTGATCCAACGTAGCGGCGATGCGCCATCGCGAACCAGTGAATCCCATACACGGTGAATGCCACGCCGGCCATGTACAGCGGTGCGGCGTTTCCGAAGACGTTAAACCACGTCAACCCCACCATGAGATATACGCCTGTGAGGAATTGGCAAAAACCCGGCATCCAGAAACCCCACATGCCCATCGTACGATCGACTTCGGGGCTGGCTTTGGGATAACCGAAAAGAACCTGCCCACCCCAGATGAAGTAGCCGGTACCGAGACCGAAAAAACCGATCGCAATGGGCCAAAATGGCGAACTCGCGAATGTAAGTGATTGCGGCGTCATTGTTTCCGACCTCGGACGTCATCCATTAACGCAATCCGTGCAATCTATATGACGGGCCAACGATGCTTGGCCGAGTTGCGCGTTCGCTCCACGTTCTACAAATAGTTGTTCGCGGAACATGCGGCTGCTCTTACCAGGCAAAGGCAAGTACTAACGCCATCGCCGAGTGTTCGGCCGAGTCAGTCGTTGCGCGATTGCCGCCGTCTCGTTCCGGCGCTACATCGTTCATCAACTGAAGCGAAATTCGCCCTCGCTCGTATTGAGCCTTGAGGAAGCCCTTCGCGTCGCCCGGGTCCTTGATTGTTTGCAATAACCAGTTCATTTCTTCTCTATTCATGACGCTCTCCTTGTTTGCCATTCGGCGTCACCTGAAGGAGAGCACGCGCGTTTCCATGTTTGGGTATTTGACGGAATTGCCGTTGTGGTTCCATCGAAAAGGGTTAGCGATGAAATGAAAAGTAGCAGCGGAACCGCTCAAGCGAAGAGGACCACGCTCTGACAACCTGTCAGAATGTTGGACGGAAGATAAGCATGACAATTACCCCGTCCTTCCTGTGTAGGCCTTATCGGCTAAGACCTTCGCGGGCACAAGGTCCGTTCGGGGGCGAGGGCTGGACAGCAGTCGCGTTGTTATTACCACTGCGGGGACCAGATAAATAAACGTCACGCACACCCACATCAGGGCACCCGCATACTCCTGGTCTTGAAGAGCTGAAATACCGAAATGCTGATTCCCGGACAGGTAGAACGGATACACCACGCGGTCGCAAAACGTAAGAAACGCTGAAAGCATGTCACACGGAAAGGTGGCAAAGAAAAGGTATAAAACAGTGGACCACCGCAGCGAGCTAGCCACGGCTGGCCACGGTCGGATAACCGGCCACCAGAAGAGCAGTCCAGTTCCGAAAAAGCAGGCGTATTCGAACTCGTGCCACGAATTGGAGCGCATGGCTAATTCGAACGCCGCCGGAACATGCCATCCAATGAGCGCGACTACCGCGGCAAGCCAGCAGAAAAGCGGATGTCCAAGAACGTGGCCCAACCGCCGGCCCATCTGCCGCATCGGGGACCAAGACAGAAACGCAGCTGAGGCTGCACGCACGAACCGCTGCGGTAACGCGTGCACAAATGATCGCAACGGCGCTCCGAGCAGAATCAAGGGCGGCGCCACGGCCATCAGCAGAACATGGTCCACCATATGGATCGAGAGCAGCTCATGGTGAAGCGTACGCAGCGGTGAACCCAAGGCCATCCACAGTGCCAACATCCCGCTCATGAAAGCGGCAAGCTGCCAAGGCAAAATCAGGTTTGGACTCCCGCTCCGTAAACGCAGCCAACCGCGTAAGTAGCCGCATGCTACCAGGAACAGGGCAAACGTAACTGGGTAGGAGATTGACCGTGGCGAGAACTCGGATTGGATTGCAGGTGTCATGGGCGACTTGAAGAACGCACAGCGACTAGTTCTGCCCGCTTTTTCCGAGTGCTACAGCTCGGGAAAGGTCGCGTGCCGGCGCCTGACCCGCCGGACGTAGCGTGTGCAGGAATGCCACGAGAGCGGTGGTCTGCGCGGGACTAAGATTTTTTCCGTAGGCTGGCATGTTTCCGCCGCCTTGGATCACCTGGCGTATCAGTTGATCCTGTGTAAGTTGTACAGCGACGGTGTCCAGGGCCGGACCACGCTCACCTCCCTCGCGCCCAAGGGTGTGGCAGTTATGACATTGCTTGGCTTGAAAAATGAGAGCACCTTGCCTTTCGAGGGCAGTCCTGTGGTGTAGGAATCGGGACGGGATGGGATCACTGCTCCATGCGTTCATGTGCGGACTCCATGGGGTATATCCCGCGAGATGCGTGAAGGTCGCGAGTGTCACGGCGACAAGCAGAATGGTGAGAACAGCAATCGGACGCCGGCGCCAACTCTTTTCTCCCTCGCCGGAGAGAAATGGGAGGAGCAGCAAAGCGCCGATCACAATGACCGGGCCGATGAGTAGAGCTGGCGTCTCCATCGACGGAGGCAGGAAAGAAAGCACAGCATAAAGCCACAAGAAAAAGTAATCGGGTTTTGGCGCGGTTTGGATGATCGTCGGGTCCGGCTGGCCGGTTGGTCCGAAGGGGCCAAAGAATATCGCGCAGGCGGCCACCGCCAACAAAATAAACGCGGCGAAGAATAAATCTTTCCACACCGCATAGGGCACGAAAGGAGCGCCGTCCTTGCGTGTCAATTCGTGATACTCGCTTTCGTAGGTTGCTTTTTTGACCAGGCGCCCGGGCATTGGCCATTCATTGATTCCGAGTTTCAGCACCAACAACAGATGCACACCCACGAACGCAATCAGCATCCCCGGTATCACGAACACGTGCAGGGCGAAAAATCGTGACAGTGTGGCGCCGGCGATGATTGGTCCACCAAGCATCAATTTCACGATGTCCGACCCTAGAAACGGGACACGACTGGCAATCGACGCTCCGATTCCGAGTCCCCAATACGCGTCTTGATCGAAACGAAGGACCTGTCCAGTGAAGGCCATGCCCAGGGTCATGAGCAGAAGAAAAACTCCTATTACCCAAGTAAGCTCGCGCGGAAACTTATAAGCGCCGAAAAGGAAGACTTGCACCATGTGGATGAGCACAATGGCCACCATGAAGTTCGAGCCCCACCCGTGCAACGCGCGGACAAACCAGCCCAAAGCCATGTCGTGATTCAAATATTGCAAACTGTTCCAAGCCTCGCTAGCGGACGGGACATAGACGAACGCCAGCATGATTCCGGTGACCAGTTGCAGAAGGAACACCACCAGCGCGGCGCTTCCAAAGACATA
>Ga0209625_1000061_pt1 | contig 23277 bp, 18 predicted proteins | sample JacPin_JW_Ref_M2_FD_187960 | JGI IMG/M metagenome (GOLD analysis project Ga0209625, IMG submission 187960) | Forest soil microbial communities from Algoma, Ontario, Canada - Jack Pine, Ontario site 1_JW_Ref_M2 (SPAdes) (version 2) | ecosystem: Environmental > Terrestrial > Soil > Boreal...
AAATGGCCATGGAAGCGATCGCGGAGGCCACCGGCAAGAACATAAGCGATTTGTTGCGGGCTAAGATCGAAACGCTTTTTTCGATCAGTTCCCAACTACGTCCGATTCGTCCCATGCGTGATGTGACCTCACAGTTGCGAAATTAAAGGACAGTGCAAGGCAGATTCCATCTTGTGGTTGAGTGCATTCAAACACTTTTCAATTGATAAAGCCATTGGAATCCTAGTTATACATTCTGAGGGAATCACTGAGATTTACATCAAGTAAGGAACAACAGAGCACGCAAAGAATCCTTGCGCTTTTCCAAAACATTCACTAATTCTTGGAACCTGGAAGCGCCTGTGCCCCGGAGAAGTTTTGAATTTTCTTCAAACCGGCAAGAGCGACGGGATCAGCCGGGTCCAGAAGTAAACAAGCCTGGAATTCCCCCTCAGCCGCTTTCCATTGCTGGCGGGAGAGGTAGATCTGCCCGAGAGAACGGTGTGCGCTGGGACTGAAGCGCTCAAATTCTAAGACGTGCCGCCAAGCCTCCTCGGCCTTGTCAGAAACTTCCTGCGAGTTGTAGATCTTGCCAAGAGCGGACCAAGCCGAAAGCTCGGAATAGATTTCGACGGACATGCGGAATTGCTGTGCGGCTTCGTCGAGACGCCCCTGGTCCAGATAGAACTGGCCGAACGCGGTGAGGGCGGCGGTGTCTGTAGGGTGAATTTCCAGGGCGCGGAGGAATTCGGCTTCCGCGGCTTCGGGTTTTCCCTGGGCCGCATAGATCTCCGCTAGATAAACGTGCGGGGTAGCATAGCGCGGGTTCAGTTCAATAGCCTTTTGCAGATAGGGAATGCCCTCGGTGTATTGACTTTCTTCAAGTTTGGCAAAGCCCAGATAGGCCATAGCCTCGACGCTGTCGGGTTTATAACGGAGCGCTAGATGCCACTCGCGTTCGGCTTCCGTGTGATCGCCATCCGTCCATTTGAACATGCCGTTTTCCACATGCATGTGCGGCGATTCGGGAAGTACGGCAAGGGTACTTAGGACCAGTGAGCGATCATTACGCCAGTCAAAAGTCCGCAGAAATGTGGCGCGAACAGCAAATACGGCGAGCAGAGCGCAAGCAGAAACGATGCCCCAGCGAATGGCGCGGTGGTGGAGAGCACTTTTTTGCCACAACCAGAGCAAGGCGCCTGCACTCAACCACGAAAAACCAACGGAGGAGAGATAGAGATACCGCTCAGCGAACACGGAAGCCGTCATCCAACGGGAATTGAGAGTGGGTGCGATGCCAAGAAACATCCACAAGAGAGCGAAGGAGTATAGGTGGGCGCGCTTCCACAGAAAGATAAAAAGTGCAATCAGCCCGCCGCACACGCCGAGCCCGATCAGCACCTGAGGATCTGAGAGCGAGGTGCTCTTCTGGAACGGGTAGAACAGGATCAGCGGCGTCGGCCAGACGATTTTCCGCGCATATTGTCCAATCAGGGCAAAAGCGCTCAAGAAGCCTTCGACCGGAGTGATGTCCGTATGGAGCCTCGCGGGGACTAGTCTTCCGACGGAAACTATTCGCACTGCAAGATAAGCAAAGAACGTGAGCCATACCGGGCCGTAACGGAGAAGCTTTTGCGACAGATGGGTTTGCCGGCGATCGTCGCGGTAAAAGTGTTCGAAGACCGTCCCCAGGATCGGAAACACTATGGCTGTTTCCTTGGTAAACAGTGCCATGGCAAATGTCCCCAGCAGTCCAAAATAAACGATTCCTTGGCGCGGTACTTCCGGTTTCCCCAGCCGGAGAAAAAACCAGAAGGAAAGCAGCAGAAAGACCGTCACCAGGGGATCGCCAACGCCGTCGATCCACGCGACCGGCTCTACGTGCACCGGATGAAGCGCGAAGACCAGAGCGGAAAGAAGTCCCAGAGTTTCGCTGCCGAACAGGGCGCTGCCAACGAAAAAGACCAGCCACACCGCGATGCAATGTAAAAGAATGTTCCCCAGGTGGAAGCCGATGGGTGATGAGCCAAATAGCTCGTAACCCAGCAAAAACGAGAAGTTGGTAATGGGGCGATAGAAGTTTGGTACTGCCTGTTTGCCTTGTTGCGCCAGAAGCGAAGTTCCGAAAAGTGTGCCGGTGTATTTGAAGCTGTGTACCAAGGGATTGCGTTCGATCTGTGAGTGGTCATCGTATACAAAGCCATTGAAAAGACAATTGGCATACAGGGCAAAACTCAACAAAAGCATCAAACCAAGCAGCCGATTGCGCATTTGCGGAGCGAGTGTGCCCTGGAACTGCATGAGAACTCCTAGAACGAGTGCGAATTTTTACAATAGAAGCGGCGGCAAGGACGGTCAAGGTTACGAAGGCGGCCGATGTCCTGGCGATAAAGAGCCAGGTCAACCGGTCGAGCCAGTTCGCTGCAAGATGGCCATCAGCGAGGTGCCGAGTCGTTTTTGAGGCAAAAGCTCACAGCGCGAAAGAAGGCCCAACGCGTAGTTGATGGCGAGAGAGCGGGAATCGAAACCGCTGGAAATTATCTTGGGCGGGTCGTGTTGACCGGTGAGCCAGAGCTTGCGAAAGGCAAGAGTCGGTACCAGTGGGAAACCCCAATAGGTCCAACTCTGTATTTGCAGATTGCTACGACGCGCAACATCGCGCAGATGTTCGATGGAATATCGGCGGAGGTGCCCTGCGGCCCGGTCATACACGGAAAATGCCCACTGGCCGGCGGGAACGTTTACGATCAGTTTTCCCTGCGGTGCGAGGTGGTAGAGAACGGCGTTGAGAAACTGAGTTTCCTCGGAAAGATGCTCTAGAACATCAAAAAGAAAGATCAGATCGAAGGACTGATGGAGCGCAGGCAATCGCTGATGGATGTCATAACAACAGACTCTGCTCATGTTGCTGAGATTCTGATTCAGCGCGTACTCATTCAGGTCAAAACCCGTGACAGCCTTGCCGTATTGATCTTCCACCTGCCGCTGCAGGAGACCATGGCCGCAGCCGATGTCAGCGATTTGCGTTGCGGCGGGAACCAGCCCATCGGCGAGTCGCTGCAGAACTTCAAAACGACGACGAACCCAGAAATGATCGATAGGAGCAATTTCGAACCAGCGATCGGCCATGCTCACGGGCGCCGGTGGAGAAAGGTATTCAACCTGTCGGGATTTAGACTCTGCCAGCGATCGGGTAGCCGAAGACATGGCTGCGATTTTGGTCATCCTCCCTTCTCGCGAACACCAGCTAAGGAAGCCACTTCTTCGCTGGCTGAGTGACCTCTCAGTTGATTGAGCGGATGATCTCGACTGCGGAAGATCTGGCTGACGATGTAAATTGGCCGGCCCTTTGTTTCTTCATAAATGCGTCCCACATACTCGCCAATCACGCCGAGGAAGAACAGAAGAACACCTGAGAAAAAGGTGATCAGAAGCAAAAGCGCGGTGAATCCCTGCGGTGATCGATGGAAAATAAGCTTTTGCGCTACGGCATACAAACCGAACAACATAGAAAGAGCGCTTGCGGCCGCACCCATCAGAGCGGCAGCCCGGATCGGAACAATGGAGAAGGCGAACAGTCCATCGGCAGCCAGCTTAAGCAGGCGAGGCAATCCGTACTTGGTAGTTCCGGAATGGCGTTCAAGACGCTCGATCGGTATCCCGGTCTGTCGGTAACCGACCCAACTGCGCAAACCCCTTAGATAGCGGTGATGCTCCGGCATCCGGCGTATTTCGTCGACCACACGGCGCGACATCAAGCCGAAATCTCCGGTGTCGAGTGGTAGTTGAGTGTCCGAAAGTTTGGCCATCAACCGGTAAAAGAGGAAGTAGGAGAGACGCAAAGGCCAGGGTTCCTTCCGCCCGGTGCGCTGCGCGTACACCACGTCATAACCTTCCTGGAAACGCGCCACCAATTGCGGGACCGCCTCCGGTGAATCCTGCAGATCGCCGTCCATAACGACGACGGCATCCCCCGTCACATGATCGAGAGCGCAGCTCAGCGCCGCCTGATGGCCGAAATTACGCGAAAGTGTCACAAGGACGATGCGTGGATCCCACTGCGCTGCCTGTTCCACCAGCGCCACGGAGCGGTCGGTGCTGCCGTCATCCACGAAGAGAAGTTCATGAGGACCGCCAGCGAGCGAATCGAGCATCGCAAGTGCGCGCCGGAGAAGCTCGGGCAGCACGCTCTCTTCATTGTGCAAAGGAACGGCTAGCGAGAGCCGGAATCCTTCGGTCACGATTTTGCCTTGGCCTTGCAATAGATCATATTCCACAGTATGAGTCCCAATGTGCCCAAGGGATACGGTTCAAACTGCTCCACATCAAGAGACCGTTCAAACAGATCACGCCATTCCTCCAAAGGCCTTGGAAATTTGCCCCTATCCATTCGGGCCATGAACTGTGCAATCGTTCGGTCCCGCGGAAGTACCAACTCCATCAGATGAATGTAGCCGTCCGGCGAGAGCCAGGATTGCAGACGGCGAAGAATGTTCCGCGTGGTCGCTGAGTCAACGTGATGCAGGAAACTGTTAACCAAGATGAAATCGAAACCAGTTTCGGGCTTCTGGTCATACGTACTGAGGTCCGCGACAATGAAGTCTCGCCGATGCTTGCGCCGGGCGTGCGCGATGTAGTTGGGATTGATATCGATTCCAAGGTACTCGGCGTTCGCGAAGAAAGGGGTATTGGTCCCCGGGCCGCAGCCAACATCCAGAACTCGGCGGGCTCGGGCGATGGAGTTGTTGGCCAGAAGGAGCTCCAGCTTGGCAGAGGCAAACGGCGCTTGCCACGAGCTGTAGACTATGGTCTGCTCCAAAAGGTAGTTGAACACGCTCATGGAATTTCGGAGGTTCGACCGGTCCAAAATAGCTGGGGCGGTACCTCTCCCTCTCAAAACCGTTTTCGCTATCTTTGTATTCCACCATGTGGGGTGAGGGAAGAGAAGCGAGTCCTGCGGCACGTGTGTTCAGCTAGTGAAGCAAGACCCGCATTGCGGTGAGAAAAGCCCGCATCAGCCACAACAACGCCAATCCGAGATGTGCTTTTTGTGTGGACTTTTCCGATTTGCCTCAATCGGGCGCCTGGCTAAAGATAAACTGATTTCGAGACATAAAGACCTCGCCAAGCCTCTTACTCCTGCAAAAACACCTGTTGACAGCCTACAGGAAATTAGTACCATTCCTTTTCTCATGTTGGCCGTCTAAAGGAGCGTATGCAGTCTTCCAAAAGCGAAGTTTTGCAGGGAACATTGGATTTGCTGGTGCTAAAGACGCTCGATTCCCTGGGGCCGATGCACGGCTTCGGAATCGCCTTGCGAATACAACAGCTTTCCAAAGACTTGTTGCAACTTAACCAGGGAACACTTTATCCCGCCCTGCTGCGTCTCCAGCAACGCGGGCTGATCGCGTCCAAGTGGGGCGTTTCAGAAAATAATCGCAAGGCCAAGTATTACTCGCTGACCCGCGCCGGGCACAAGCAGCTCGACGAGGAAGTGGAGAGTTGGGGTCGCATGTCGGCGATGATCAACCGGGTGCTAAGGACCAGCTAACTTATGCGCGAATTTTTCCGCACGCTTATGCACCGGCTCGCTACGCTCTTCCGGCGGCAACGTCTGGAAGAGGACTTGGACGAAGAACTGCGTTCGCACCTGGAGATGGCGGTAGAAGCCAACCTGATAAAAGGCATGAATGCCCAGGACGCCCGGCGCGAGGCATTTCGCAGCTTCGGCGGGGTCGAGCAAACCAAGGAACTCTACCGCGACCAGCGAGGGCTTCCTGTGATCGAGACCACTCTTCAAGACCTGCGATTCGGCTTGCGGATGCTCCGGCGCGATCCGGGCTTTTCTATCCTGGCGATGCTGTGCTTGACCTTAGGCATCGGCGCAAATGCCGCGGTGTTCAGTTGGGTGGAAGGAATTTTATTTCGTCCTTACCCGGCGGTCAGCCACCAGGAGCGGCTGGTCGCTCTTACCGGCACGGCACGCGGCGAAGCTGGCCATACTAGCCTTTCCTGGCCAGATTTCGTCGATTTGCGGAGGAGTTGCACGCTTTTTGATTCATTCTTTGTGAGCCAAATCACGGGGACTACTCTGAGTATTGGTGACCGTGCCGAACACACCACAGGGAGCATCGTATCCGACAATTATTTTGACGCCATCGGGGTTCATCCGATTCTGGGCCGCGGATTCGAGCCGGGTGAAGATGTAGGACGGAACGCCCATCCCGTGACGGTTATCAGCTACCAGCTATGGAAGGGGCGCTTCAATGGCGATCCACAAATTATCGGGAAGACGCAGCGACTCGATGGTGTGATGCATACGATTGTGGGCGTCGCTCCAGAAGGGTTTTACGGGACCTTTGTCGGCTGGGGGATGCAGTTTTGGGTTCCCGTGTCGATGGAGGAAGTGTTTGAAGCCGGCGGCTACAAATTGGAGGATCGCGGCGCGCGTTGGATTGAAGCTTTCGCGCGGCTCAAACCTGGAGTCACCGTGCAGCAGGCACAGAACGAAATTTCGACCGTAGCAAATCGCTTGGAAGCCGATTATCCGGCAACCAACCGCGGCCGCAGCGTAAAGCTGTGGGCCTTATGGCAAACGCCATTCAACAACGCGAGCACTTTGCTTCCCACGCTCGAAGTCATGCTCGCGGTGGTCGTTTTTGTGCTGCTCATCGCCTGCGCGAACGTCGGGAATCTGCTCTTGGTCAGATCGTTTGCGCGACGCCATGAAATGACCGTGCGGCTGGCCATCGGCGCGGGCCGCGGCCGGATCGTGAAGCAGCTCTTCACGGAAGCGCTGATCCTATCGGCTTTTGGCGCAGCCGGCGGACTCCTCGTGGCGCACTGGTGCCGTCACGCGCTGGTGTTGCTCTTCCCGTCGCGGGCTGGAGTGGCCATGCATTTACCGGGAGAAATTGACTGGCGCGTTTTGCTATTAAGCGGCGGGGTTTGCCTGCTTGCGACGCTTCTGCTCGGGCTTGTTCCCGCGATGCAGACGAGCAAGATCGACCTTGCCGGTGCGTTGAAAGCAGACTCGGCAGGCGTGGTCGGGAGCCGCGGAAGAGCGTGGGTGCGCTCCGGCCTGGTGGTGGTGCAAGTGTCGCTGAGTTTCGCTTTGCTCGTGGGCGCAGGGCTCCTGATACAGAGCCTGCAGAAAATTCGAACTTCCAGCCCCGGTTTTTCGACCCATGAAGTAATGTTCACGGCCGTCGATTTGGTGTCGGCGGGATACGATGCGCAGCGCGCGCAAAATTTTCAAGACCAGCTACTTGATCGCGTCAAGGCGCTGCCGGGCGTTGAGTCCGCGGTTTTTGCGCGCATGACGCCGCTGAGCTATGGAAGTTTTTCTTCCACGCCGATTTCCGTGGATGGCTATGAAGTTCCACCTGAGGAACGGCCGACTGTGGAATACAACGAAGTGGGTCCGGACTACTTCGCGACTATGGGGATCCCTTTGGTGTCCGGCCGCGAATTTACGCGTGCGGACGATGAAAGAGGCGCTCTGGTAGCCATCGTGAATGAAACGATGGCTGCACAATATTGGCGCGGCAGCAATTCGATTGGCGAACGCGTTCAGGTCAAGGACCGCTGGGTGCAGGTAGTCGGTGTGGCAAAAGATTCCAAGTACCGGAGCGTTCGGGAGACGGCGAGACCATTTTTCTATGTGCCGCGGCGGCAGAATTTCTCCATCGGTACGGCATTGTTTATTCGAACGCCGCTGAGCCCGCAAACGGTCGCGGTAGCTCTAGCTCGCGAGGTGCACGCGTTGGACGCGAGCCTTTCCCCGTACGAACTCATCACGCTGCAAGAGCAGGTGGATCGCTCCACTTCGCCGCAGTTGGTGGCCGTAACTTTAGTTGGCGTCTTAGGTGCGCTGGCGCTGCTGCTCGCGGTCATCGGATTGTACGGCGTAATGGCCTATGCCGTGTCGCAAAGCACGCGCGAGCTTGGGCTGCGCATGGCGCTTGGCGCTGGCGCTGCAAATCTGGTGCAGCTGGTGCTATCGCGCGGCTTAGCGTTAATGGCGGGCGGGGTGCTACTTGGCGCCGCGGTGGCAGCCGGACTGACGCGATTACTCGGAAAGCTTCTCTACCACGTGAGCCCGCACGACCCGCGCGCGTTCGGAGCGGCCTTCGCGGTGATGACTATCGCTACATTGGCTGCGTGTTTCATACCTGCTTGGCGCGCGACCCGCACTGATCCAGCTGAGGCGTTACGCGATTAATTTTCGCTTCTGAATTTCGCGACTTAGTCTCTGACCGCTATTGCGAATCGGAGCCCGGCCCCGTTCTGAAGAATCTCTTATGCAACACGTTGATGAAGATGTGCGTGGGTAGTCGAGTGAACATGCTTGACGCCAGTTTGCTGCGGCGCGCAAAGTGTCTCGGGAGAACCCAAATTTGAGAGGTGATAGCACATGATTCCAATTGAAGGCCTCTTTGAAGCGCATATTAGCGTCCGCGACTTCGAACGGTCGGTCGCGTTCTATCGCGACGTCGTTGGGCTAGAGTTGGGGATTGCGCAGCCAGAACGTCCGGCGGCCTTTTTTTGGGTCGGCGGCCGCGGCCGGTCAATGATGGGCATTTTCTCCGTGGGATCTCACCCACTCCCGAAGCAGCATCACGTGGCCTTTCAAGTCAAGCTGGAGGACGTTCTAGCGGCTCCCCAAAAACTTCAATCCGCAGGTATCACCGCTATGGGAGGCGGAAGAGAGTCGATTAACGAGCCAATCGTCTTTCCGTGGATGCCCGCCGCATCCGTATTCTTTGATGACCCGGATGGAAACAACTTGGAGTATATCGCCATGCTTCAAGATCCCCCGAGACCTGAGCCGGGACCGGTGTCATGGAGCGAGTGGCAAAGGCTCCTTCAAAATCGGAGTGATTGAGTCTATCCAGCACCAATATTGCTTTTGTCCGAATAGCACATTAAGCAGGGGGAAATTCTGGAAAATTGTTCCCGCCTACAGGTTTCAGGGAACTAGTCGCGTAAATCTGGCTCGTCGCGCATGATGCGCGCCAGCAGTGGCTGAAACTGGAACCATCCCGCGAGATGATTTCCTATTTGCTGCCTCGTTACCAGCGCATGGGAATGATCGATCTTTACCGGCACACCGGCGGCTTCGGCGAGCAACTGCGCCTGGCAACTTCTGTCCATGGTGATGAACCACCAGGCTGCCTCCTCCACGGTTTCGCCTACCGTGATCAACCCGTGATTCTGCAGGATCGCCGCCTTATGCGGACCAAGAGCTTCAGCAATCCGCTCGCCCTCAGACGTTTCGTACACTACACCGGTGAAGTCCGAGAACAGTCCATGATCTTCGTAAAATGCGCAAGCGTCCTGCGTGATGGGATCGAGCAGCCGTCCGAGTGTCGCCCACGATTTCCCGTACATCGAGTGCGCGTGCGCAGCGGCCACCACGTCAGGGCGTGCCGCGTGTATTTGCGAATGAATCGCAAACGCCGCTCCATTAACCGCGTATTTGCCCTCGACCACTTGGCCAGCATGATTCACTAAAATCAGGTCCGACGCGCGGATTTGGCCGAAGTGCATCCCGAACGGGTTCACCCAGAAATGGTCCAGTCGTTCCGGATCGCGCGCCGTGATATGACCGGCTACTCCTTCATCGAATCCGAAACGCGAAAACAGGCGAAATGCCGCGGCCAGCATGCGTTTGCGATGCAAGCGCTCTTCGGGCGGCGTGGCAAATTTAGGCGGCTGCGGAATGTTCGGTACGGTTGTGGGCGGTACCCTTGTGGGCGAGCCTGACATGTTTCCCTCCGGACGTAGAAGCTTGCTTCACTTAACTTCTATCACATCCGGCGCGTTTGCTCGTCTAACCGACGTTTTCAAATCAGGCCACAACATCAAATTTCGCGCGTATTTGATTCTCCAGAAAGCCTTCGTAGCCGCCTCGTCATCCGCGTTCGTTGACTTGCTAAGTAAGGCCACCTAACATCTTTGCCCATGGCAGAAGTGCAGTCCTTGATTGGCCAAACCATTTCGCACTATCGCATTTTAGAAAAGCTCGGCGGCGGCGGCATGGGTGTCGTGTATAAAGCTGAGGACACCAATCTCGGGCGCTTCGTCGCTCTGAAATTCCTCCCCGATCACGTTTCGCGAGATCCGCAGGCGTTGGAACGTTTCCGCCGGGAAGCGCGAGCAGCTTCCTCTTTGAATCACTCCAATGTTTGTACCATCTACGAAATTGGGAACCACGATGACGAAGCGTTTATAGCCATGGAGTACCTTGATGGCGCTACGCTGAAGCACCGCATCGCCGGAAAACCGTTGGATGTTGAGACTGTTTTATCGCTGGGAATCGAGATTGCCGAGGGATTGAGTGCGGCTCACGCGAAAGGTGTGATTCATCGCGACATTAAGCCCGCGAATATTTTCGTCACTGCGGGAGGGCACGCCAAAATTCTCGATTTCGGCTTGGCCAAGATCACTGCGTCGAAAAGCATTTCCGTCGCGGACTCCTTCGCCACACTCGAAGTGGACACCGATCACCTGACCAGCCCGGGCAGCACTTTGGGAACCATTGCGTATATGTCTCCCGAGCAGATTCGCGGTAAGGAATTGGATGCGCGCAGCGACTTGTTCTCTTTCGGCGCAGTGCTGTACGAGATGATGACCGGCACGCTGCCCTTCCGGGGCGAAACTTCCGGCCTGATTTCAGACGCCATCCTCAATCGGCCGTTCACCACTCCACTGCGGCTGAACCCGGATCTTCCCGCGAAAGTCGAAGACATCCTCAACAAAGCCTTGGAAAAAGATCGTGACCTGCGCTACCAGTCGGCGTCGGATATTCTCACCGACTTGAAGCGGTTAAAGCGCGATACCGATTCCGGGTCGGCGTCTTCGGGGTCGCGGGCGCCAGCATTCGCCGAAACCGCCACAACCTCGACAGCTACCCATCCGACGGTAACAGCCTCGACGAGCCTGCCAATGGAGAGTGCCGTCGCCACACCAGTTTCCGCGAAACCAATTTACGCGAAACGATGGCCCCAGACGTTGGTCGGCGCAGGAGTCATCGTGGCTGTGGCGCTCGTTTTCTTGTGGATGCGCGCGTCCCCTTCGCCGAGAGTCTTGGCTTTGGCCCAGATCACCAACGATGGACGCGAGAAACCTGCCAGTTATTCTCCCGACCGCATCCCGCCGGTCATCGTCACCGACGGGGCAAGGCTTTACTTCTGGGAAGCGGGTCCTGGCATTTCGCAGGTTTCTACCTCAGGTGGGCAAACGGTACCGCTCACGAGCGGACTTCAGAACGTGTTAGTCAACGACATTTCGCCGAAGGGATCGGAATTGCTCATCGGGATTCCGACCTCGTCGAATTCCTACCTGAATACTTTATGGATTCTGCCCCTACCTGGAGGGTCGCAGCGTCGCTTGGCTGACATTATCGCTCAGGACGCGACCTGGTCGCCGGACGGCTCGAAAATCATTTATGCCAACGAATCGGATTTGTACTCGGCAAAGCTGGACGGCAGTGATAAGCGCAAGCTCACCACTGTGTCAGGGCGCGCATGGTGGCCTCGCGTTTCACCGGATGGACACCACGTGTGGTTCTCGGTCTACGATCCGCACACCACTCTCAGTTCGATGTGGGAAGTCTCGATGGATGGAGGCCCCGCTCGCCGTCTCCTGCCCGGTTTGAACGCGGTCACCTCCTGTTGTGGCAACTGGACTCCGGGCGGAAATTACTTTGTGTTTCAAGCCAACAATGAGGGCCGAACAGACATTTGGGCCATCCGCGAAAGGGGACTACTTCAAAAATCGCAGCCCAACCCAACGCGGCTGACAACCGGACCGCTCAACTATTGGGCTCCGCTACCGAGCAGGGACGGCAAAAAGATCTTTGTGGTTGGGGAGCAACCCCGCGGCGAACTCCTTCGGTACGACACGAAGCTCGGCCAGTTTGTGCCGTTTATGAATGGCCTCTCTGCCGAACAGGCAAGATTTTCGCCGGATGGACAGTGGGCTGCCTATGTGACTTACCCGGAAGGTATTTTGTGGAGAAGTAAAGTTGATGGCAGCGAACCCCTGCAACTTACTTTCTCTCCTTTACATTCCGCGCTCCCGAGGTGGTCGCCGGACGGAAAAAAAATTGCATTCGTCGCCGCCACAGCAGGGCAACCCTTCAAGATTCACGTCATTTCCGCCAATGGGGGTGCCAGCGAGGAGATAATTCCTCAGGAATCAGTGCAGAACGACCCGGCTTGGTCTCCGGACGGCAATGCAATCATTTTTGGAGAGTCACCGCTCGGCCAGTTGGGAGCTCTACGCACCAACGGCCTCCACATCGTGGATTTGAAAACACATTTGGCCTCGATTATTCCCGGCACCGAGGGACTCTGGTCGCCACGTACCTCACCTGATGGCCGCTACGTGGCTGCACTTCACGCGGATAATCAGCGACTCATGCTTTTCGATTGGAAGACGCACCAGACTACCGAGCTGGCAAAGGGGGATATTAGTATTGGCTGGCCGGAATGGTCCCGGGATTCCCAATACGTTCACTTCTGGGTGGGCGGCAACCCTCCTGAAGGTGACAGCTTGGCCAGAGTACGCATTAGCGATCGCAAGCTTGAGAAGATCAAAAGCCGCCTCGGAGACATGCAACGGCTGTTCGGATTCCGGTCCACCGGATCCTTCGGCAATTGGTGGGGCTTTGCTCCCGATGGCTCGCCTCTGGTCTTGCGCAATGCTGCCACCCAGGAAATTTACGCCCTCGACGTGGACCTGCCATAAACCTGCGCGAGTCGATCAGCGGCCTTCACAGCTAAAGTGCAAATGATTTTTCTGCTTACTGAACGGCGGTGAGATCTTCTCTTTCCCTTTTTCAATGTGCTAATCAGCCGCTGCCAGTGAGTGACCTTCGCCGCCTGGTGGCAGCGACTGCCCGTTATATGCGTTTCTGAAGCGCACTCGGACTAGCCAGAAAATCAGCAAAATCAGTGGAAGTATGCTGAGAATTAAATACAGGCCGGTGCTAAATAAAGCCGGGGATAGATGCTGCCCGAGCCCCACGTTTGAAAGTAACCTCAGCGGGCGGTTTGAGGGCCCCAGGAAAAAAGAGCCTGCTGCGATGAACAGCCCAAAGCACATGCGCCAGAGATGCCGCGCGATACGCTTTGCTCCAAAAACACCGCCGCGCATCAGCATGCGAATGTCCCCCGCCGCAGCGAGCAGCATCACCGAACCCATGAAAAACATCATTCCGACAGGAACACCGTCTTGTGAGCTCGCGCCGCTACGCACGACTTTCAGACCATTCATCCAGGTGAGGATCCCGAGCGCCAAAGGAATCAGGAGCACAATCCAATCAAAGCGGCTCGTTTCCCCGTCTCTGCGCCTGGCGGTCAGCCATGCGGTTCCGATCAGATAGAAGGTTAGAATCCCGCCGCCGATGTTGTTTGATTGATGCCTGACGATAGCGAGGTACACCGCGCCGACGGCCATGGTGAGCATGGTCGCGACAAAGATCTTGCCCGCCAGCACATGACGCGCCGAACCCTTGCGGAAGGACATTGCCGCGGTCCCGGACAGCAACCCCAAGGTCCCGGCACAAATATGAACAACCAGTATGGGGGAATAGGACATTGGCCTTCCTGGAGATATATACGTGGACCAGGGCCCGAGTGTTTCACCCGGCAACGGTGGCTCCTATCGCAAGATTTAGTACCGGATAAGTTGGGTAATCGGATGCGGACCCAGCACTTCAGTTTTCGGAGTCGCTGTTTTTGTCACGGCGTGTCCGCAGGCGTTGGATAAAACGAATCGGCGTGCCCACGAAATCAAATTTCCCGCGTATTTGATTCTCGAGGAAGCGTTCGTAGCTGAAATGCAGAGGATTCTTTTGGTTGGTGAACATCAGGAATGTTGGCGGAGCGATCTTGGCTTGCGTGATGTAATAGATGCGCACCGGCCGGGCCTTCGGCGTGGTGCCGCGCTGCAGATCGACTTCTTCCTTGAGCCAACGATTCAGCTCCGGGGTAGAGATTTTCCTGCGGCGCGCGTTCCAACATTGATTGATGAGCGGCCACAATTTTTCGACCCGTTCGCCGGTGCTGGCCGAAAGAAAAACGATGGGCGCGTAGCTGAGAAATTTTAATTTGCCGCGAATCATTTTCTCGTATTCGAATAGCAATCGGCCAATCTCGAAGTCTTCAGGCTTGTGTTGCTCGCCCGGGGCTCTGCGGGATTTACCTTTTGCGCTCTCGGCATCGCGAGCTTCTGCGTTACGGGCCGCTTTTACCGCCAGGTCCCATTTGTTGATCACGATGACCACCGAACGGTTGGATTGCTCCGCGTAATTGGCAATCTGCGCGTCGCCCTGAGTCACGCCTTGTTCACCGTCCACGATCAGCAGCGCGACGTCGCAGCGCTCCAGTCCACGCCGCGCCATCACCACGCTCAACTTTTCGGCCACCAGCGTAGTTTTCCCTTTTCGCCGGATGCCCGCGGTATCCACGAAGCGATACGTGTGATCTTCGCGAACCACTTCGGTATCAACGTTGTCCATCGTCGTTCCCGGAATTGGCGACACGATGGAGCGTTCCTCGCCCGCCAGTCGATTCAGCAGCGTGGATTTGCCCACGTTCGGCCGCCCAATAATCGCCACCTCGATTACGTCCGGCCGCTTTTCTTCCTCGATGGACTCCACCACTTCGACTTGCGCCAGCGCGGCGTCCAGCAAATCGTCAATTCCGGTGCCGTGCTCCGCCGCGATGGGAAACACCGGCACGCCCATGGAATGAAAACTCGCAATATTTGCTTCCTGCGAACGCGCGTCCACTTTGTTGGCGGCAATCACGAATGGTTTGCCGGTAGTGCGCAGCAGCCGCGCCAGCTCCTGGTCCAGTGGCGTAATTCCCGCATGTGTATCGACCACCAGCACCAGTAACGCCGCGTTATCAATCGCCACGCGCGCCTGACGCAAAATTTCCTGTGGGATCAGCGCTTTGTCATCGGGAACCAGCCCGCCGGTATCCACAATTTCCAGCGCCCGCCCGCGCCAGTCCGCCTTGCCATAGATGCGATCACGCGTGATGCCCGGCTCGTCCGTGACAATCGCGCGACGCGTACCCGTCAAACGATTAAACAACGTGGATTTGCCCACATTGGGACGCCCCACAATTACAAGCGAAGGTAAATTTTGTGCCATGAATAATTTTGTGTCATGAAACCGAGTGCTATGAAAAAGGGGCGCGGGCCATTCGTGTGAATTTGTCGCGCGCGCCCAGATGGCGCATCGATCGCGCAATACCGCAGCAGAACGTGCATCAACTGTACCGCATCGCCGCGTCAGTCCAAAGCCAGCGACGTGCAGCTCAAAACCAAAAATGAAATTTGCGAGATTATCTCGACACAGCAGGTAAATGACGCATGCTTGCCGCCAACACAATAAACGGCACCGCGACCATCAGCAGCACGAAAGCCAGCACCACCCAGCTCCAGGGATTTCCAAAATTTAAGGTGTACCCGATACCGAAGCGCTTCGGCACCAGCAGCGCGGGATCATCAGGATTGGAGTAAAACGATCCATTCCAGGCGGAATCAGGCGGCCGCTGACCGGTACGGCCCAATCCTAAGAGCAGCAAACTAAATGTTCCGACTGCCGCGATGGGGCCAAAAATAATCCAATAAGAAAAAGGAGCCGGCTGGGGCATGGGGTCCTCCGCCGCAGCCATTGTAGTCGCAAAGATGAAATTTGCCAGTCTATCGTGCAGCTCAAATGAGCAAAACTGGATTGACTGCCAATCGTATCGAGGATAAAGTTTTGCTTTTACGACCGGCGAATCTAGAAGCGACGCATTAAAAAAGGGGAAAGATGCCCAAGTTTGTCATCGAGCGCGAAATGCCGAATGTCGGCAATCTGTCGGACAGCGAGTTTTGTGCCGCCGCACAGAAGTCCATACAGGCTCTCCGGGACATTGGCCCGCAGATACAATGGCTGCACAGTTATGTCACCGGTAACAAAATTTACTGCGTTTATTTAGCCCCGGATGAAGCTACCGTCCAGAACCACGCGAGCAAAGCCGGTATTCCCGCTAACCGCATCTCCGCCGTGCGCAGGATGATTGATCCCACCACCGCGGAGTAATTAATCCGGCGCCGAATTTCCTTCTCGCCGGGAACGCGCCAGAGAAACGCGCCTAAGACTACAATTTCCCTAACCCGTCATCCCAACGCCAAGGCTTCTTGTATCGCCTTTTCCGCTGCCATCGTCCAACCGTCCATCCACGCAGCCGCCGCTCTCGCCGGGGAGATCGATTGCCTCGCCAGCTCCAAAGTTTTTTCCAGGCGCGCCTGCTCCGCCACCGGCAGCTGCGTGCCTAAAACACGGCGCATCGCCGCAGCCGACCCCGCCAATCGCAACGCGCGCTCGGGTTGAGATTGCAGCGCCGCGGAACACGCCAGGCAGTCGAGCAGCCGCGCCATGCCGCGCTTCTGCCCCAGCTCCTCGAAAAGTTTCATGCTTTCCGCGTAGTGTGCACGCGATTTTTTTTCATCACCTTCGTCACGCGCCAGGTTTCCCAGGTCCATCAGGCATCCAGCGACACCCCATTTGTCGCCGAGCTTCCTGAATATGCTAAGGCTCTGCTCGTACATCTTGCGCGCGATCGAAATATCCCCCTGCTCCTGCGCCACATCCCCCTGGTAGTTGAGAGACCACGCGATGCAAGTGCTGTCTCCCAGTTCCTCAAAAATCACGCGGGACTCTTCATGCAGAGAGCGGGCCAGCGCATAGTTACGCTGCGACTTCACCACGCTGGCGACATTGCTCAGCGCGCGCGCCACCATCGCGCGATCATTTAAACCGCCCCAGACCGCCAGACTCTCTTCGAACAGCGCCCTTGCCGTCGACATCTCGCCGTCGTCACGAGCGGTTGCCGCCAAGGCGTTCAAGGCGATGCCCACACCGCGTGCATCGTTCAATTCGCGAGCAATTTGAAGACTCTCTTCGAGCAGCGTACGTGCTGCCCGGTGATCGCCCTGCTCGCTGGCCAGCACGCCGGCAGCAAAGAGCACGCGCGCGCGAGAATTAGAATGTGCCGCGGCTCCGTCAAGTTTGAGAAGTTTTTGCAGCCGGTCGCGGCCTTCGGTCAAATGCTCGTGCGTCTCCCAGAACTGAAAAAGCGCGTGTCCCAGGCGTAGCCCCCACTCTGCGTTTCCGCTGCGTGTCAACCAATCAAGCGCCGCTCGACAATTATTGTGCTCCACTTCCAGCAGACTCACCCATTCCGTGTTTGCGGGATCGGTGGCTTGCGACGCGCCTTCCTCGGCCAGCACCAGGCAGTACGCGGCATGCGCCCGTTTTATCGCGGATTCCTCGCCACTGGCGGCCAGTCGCTCCAGCCCGTAGTCGCGGACCGTGTCCAGTAACACAAAGCGCGGCTCACCCGCGGATTGCTCAAGCTGCCGAACCAGGCTGTTGTTGACCAACGCTCCCGTGCCGTCCAGCACATCTATCTCAAGATCCTGCTTGGTATTACAGACCGCCTCAACGCCCTCCAGAGTGCACCCGCCGACAAAAACGGAAAGTCTCCGGAAGAGTTTCTGTTCGGCCGGACTGAGCAGGTCATAGCTCCAATCCATCGTTGCTCGCAGGGTCTGCTGTCGCATCGGCAGATTTTTCGCCCCGCCGGTAAGAAGTTGCAGCGAACTTTCCAGTCGCGACTGCATCGCGGATGGCGAGAGCAACTTGATTCGTGCGGCGGCTAGCTCGATCGCCAGAGGCAAGCCATCCAGCCGGGTGCAAATCGTTGCCACGGCTCGCGCATTTTCCTCGGTGAGTTCAAAATTTGGCTTAACCGCAATTGCGCGCGCCATGAATAACGCAACGGTGGGATTCAGCGAAAGAATTTCACGCGATGTGCCGTGTTGTAGATCCGGCAACGCCAGCGTAGGCACCGGGAATTCGAATTCGCCGTAGATATGCAAGGGCGCGCGGCTGGTCACCAGCACGCGTAACTTTTGAGCGGCAGTAATTAATTCCGCCACCACCGGCGCCGCGGCGAGCATGTGCTCGAAATTGTCAAACAACAGCAACAGGTTCGAGCGCGAGTCCTGTAAATATTCCTTCAGGCTTTGAACGCTTACCGGGCGGCCGGTTTCCCTTATTCCCAATCCTTGCGCGATGATTGAGGGAATAAGCGACGCATCACTCACCGCAGCCAGTGGAATAAAACATATTCCGCCGTCGAAACGTTCGCGTACTTCGCTCGCGACCTGCAGCGCCAGCCGTGTTTTTCCAATGCCTCCGGGTCCCGTCAGCGTGACCACCCGCACATCTTCGCGCAACAGCAATTCCTTCACCGCGGCCACTTCTCGCTCGCGGCCGATAAATGCGGTGGCCTGGCTTGGCAGGGTATTGAGGCGAGGCGCCAGATGTCGCGACGGCGCTTCGGGGAGTCGGTCGCGTATGGCCGCCAGATCTCTAGCCAGATCGTGCGTGGAGTCGTAGCGTTCTTTGGGATTTTTCGCCAAGCATCGGTCTATCACCCAGCAAAGTGGCGCGGGCGCCTGCGGATTTAACGATCCTGCCGCTTCCGGTTCATCCCGCAGTATCGCGGCGAGAACCTCGGCCACGCCACACTGCGGGAACGCCCGTTTTCCGGTCACCATTTCATATAACAACGAACCAAAAGAAAACTGGTCGGAACGGAAATCCAGTGGCAGACCCTTGGCTTGCTCTGGCGACATGTATGGGATCGTGCCCAGAACCGCACCTGGGTTGGTTTGCGAGGTGCTAACAGTCTCGAGACCCAGCGTCGAATCAGTGTCCGTAGTGACCAGCTTGGCGAGACCAAAGTCCAGAATTTTTACCAAGCCATCGCGAGAAACCATCAGGTTTTCCGGCTTCAAGTCTCGATGCACCACGCCGGCCACATGTGCTTTTGCCAGTCCGTCGGCAATTTGTGCCGCGATGCCGATGACCGTCTGCAACGGAATCGGCCCGGCACGCAACTTTTCGCGCAGCAATTCCCCATCCACCAGTTCCATGGCGATGTAGTACGTGCTGTCAACTTCTCCCAACTCGAAAATGGTCACGATATTCGGGTGATTGAGTGCCGAAGCCGAACCGGCTTCTCGCTCAAAGCGCTTTACATCTAGTTTGTTGTCCGAGAGTTTGCGGGAAAGAATTTTTATCGCCAGATCGCGGCCCAGCCGCGGGTCGCGCGCCCGATACACTTCACCCATCGCACCGGCGCCGAGCGCGCCGAGGATTTCGTAGCGGCCGAATCGCGAACCGTCGGGCAGCGTCGGCGTTGCGTTCTGAGCCGTCACGACCCGCTCTGCCGACTCGTCCATGGAACCGTTGGATTGCATTTGTGAATTGCGGCACCGCGCATCTAATATCGATGCAGCATAACAAATTTCTGGAGGCCGCCATTGGATATTAGAACTCTGCAAAAGCCGCTGAAGGAACAGTATCGTAACGATCCGAATTCCTCGCGCATTACCATGACTGCTACAGGGTCGCAGACCAGCGCGCCCATGAGTTGCTCCGTGGATATTGGCCGCGCCATCTATCAAGCGGAAGCTCACAAGGGGGTCGGCGGCGCGGGCACCTCAGCGTGCTCTGGCGATCTGCTCCTTGGCGCGCTGGCGGCTTGCGCGCAGATCACCTGTCAGCTCGTCGCAGCGGCTATGGGAATTGCCACTGAGCACGTGAAGGTCAGCGTGAGCGGCGACATGGACCTTAGGGGTACGCTGGGGATTTCAAAAGACGTCCCGGTGGGCTTCCAGGAAATCCGCGTTCAATTCGATATTGATGCCCCGCAGGCAACTGCCGAACAACTGAAAGGCTTGCAGGAAAAAACCGAACAATATTGCGTCGTCATGCAGACTTTGCTGCACCCCCCCAAAATAAATACCCAGTGGGCTCGCCCTTAGCGCACTTTGAGCCTGAAGCTGACCGTTAACGTTCCCCCCATCCTCTAATCCATTCTCGAATCGTCTGAGTCTCGAAATGGTCTGGCCTCAAATGGCCTGGCAAACCGCCGGGCCGTTCTGTTTTCTGATAGATTGCTGGCAGTCTGAGGGCCGTCTCAACGCGTGGGTCGCCAAATGCGCCCCGCAACCCTTAACCATGGACCGTGTAAGTTTTTCGCCTTGGCTGCGTACTACCTTATGGAAGCTCTGAGACCAGGACGGATGAGTTCGCCGGGAATAGCGGAACCGACGGAGGCCATCGCCCGAGCCAAGGCAGGGGACGCTCAGGCCTGGGGCCAGCTGTACCATGACTATGCTCCGGCGATTTTCCGTTTTTGCCGCCGTGCGCTGCCGACTAGAGAAGACGCCGAAGACGCCACCATGGAAGTTTTTATGAAGCTGAAAGGGAAGATCAACCAATACGATTCTTCGCGGCCGTTCTCGGGCTGGTTATATAAGGTAGCGGCCAATCATTGCTGGGATACCCTGCGCCGTCGCAAGATCCGTCAGGACAAGGAAACTGAAGACAGCGGGGAGCTTCCCCTCGAGCATCCCGATCCCAGCCAACTGGATCGCTTGATCGAGCAGCGCAGCAGCGTGGAGGTACGCAAGGCGCTGGCCTGCCTGAGCAAGCGTGCGCGCATGGCGCTGGTAATGCGCTATTACTCGGATATGAGCTATGACGAAATTGCCGACGAGCTGGGCGTGCGGCGCGCTTTTGTAGGCGTCGTTTTGCTGCGCGCGCGTCACGAATTACGCAACGCGCTGGAAGGCAACGCGGCTCTGGCGGCGGGAGGGAACGCATGAACGAATCGTCCAACAGTCCAGACGATCGTCTGAACGAGCATCAGGACGGGCGCGATGACCGTCTTGATGACCAGCTCGATGACCATCTCGATGAAATGACCGGCATGCTTTATGTCGAGGGTCAACTGGACCGCAACCGTGCCCAGCGAGTCTCCGCCCATTCTCAGGATTGCCCTTCTTGCCGCACCTTGCTGCGCGCGCTGGAGCGCGAATCGCGCCTGCTGACTCGCGCCATGCTGGAAGAAGACGAACCGCTGCCATCGCGATTGGCCGCCTTTCAGCAGAGCGCACGAAAATCCATGCAATGGATTTGGGGCGCGGTTATCGGACTCGCCGCTACCGGAGCGTACGCGTTGTACACCACATACGTCGAGCCCATGCAGCTGAGTTTCGAGAAAGCCGGTTTTAGCGGCAGCAGTGTTCTGAATCTAATGATTTTTCAAGGCGCCTTCTGGAAAGGATGGCAATCGATGGTCACTCTACTTGAGGTTTTGGCTATGTTGACGATCGCCGGATCGGCCGTGGTGTTCCTCCGCAGGCGCCTGCGCCGCGGATCGGTATTCGCCATGATGGTCGCCGGAATCTGCGCCGCCGCGTGGATGTCTTCGCCAGCCATGGCCACCGAATTTCGCGGCCATGGCGACACCGTCGAGGTCGGCAAGGACGAAACCATTAAGGGTGATTTTTTTGGGCATGCCCATCGCATCAAAGTCGAAGGCACCGTCGATGGCGACGTTTATGTCTTCTGCCAAAGCGCCGATATCGACGGCCACGTCACCGGAGACGTAATCGCCTTCTCTCAAATCCTGCGCGTCAACGGCAAAGTGGATGGAAATATACGCTCCTTCACCAATACCACTTTGGTCAATGGGAACGTCGCCAAGAATTTGCTTTCCTTTGCGGAGGTCATCACCATCGACCCCGCCGGTAAGATCGGCGGCAGTGCTACCGCTTTCGTGAATAACCTCACCATCGACGGAGCAATTGGCCGCGACGTTTTCGCTTTCGTTAATGAAACTAATATTTCGGGAAGCATCGGCGGTGGCATACAAGCCCAAGGCAATACTTTAAGACTTAACTCCGGCGCGCAAGTCGCTGGGCCCGTTAAATTCAAAGGAAATAGCCAGCCCGAGGTTTCTTCCAACGCAAAGTTGGCGTCTCCTGTGGTCTTCACCCAGCTGGAACATCACAAACGATACGAAGAAAGCGGTTTTTATATCTGGCGCCTGATCTGGACCGCCGCGGTTGTTTTATTTGGTCTGGTGCTTTTTCTGCTCCTTCCGAACTTCGCTCGAACCACGGTGGACTCCGCGGAGCGCTACGGGGCCTCGTTTGGCCTCGGTTTGCTGGTTTTCTTCGGTGTGCCCATTGCCGCCCTCATTGCATGTGTCACCGTGGTGGGCCTGCTCATTGGCATTTCCACCTTTGCCCTGTGGATGACCACCATCTTCTGCGCGAAAATCGTAGTGGGCACTATCGTGGGCCAGTGGTTGATGGGCCGTACCAGGGAGACCTGGCAGTTGATTGGACGCATGGTCGTGGGCGTCATCGTTCTGCGCATCGTCGAAATGATTCCCTTCTTGGGCGGGTGGATCAAGTTTGCCGTGATTTTATGGGGTATGGGCGCCATTTCTCTGGCGATTTATCGCCACTTCACTCCAGCTCGTACCGCAACGGTACCGGTATCGCCGGTTATGCCCCCGCCGCTGCCGCCCAACACCACCATCGGAAGCCCGCAGCCCGCCTGAGCGGTCTTGGAATTGGACAAATTGGATAAACTTACTTCGACGACCTGAAGGGATCCCACCCGCGAGGTTTCAGAACTCGTTGCCGGCCATTGCCATCGGCGACGATAACTTCGCGCGCCCGAGTAATTTCCCCGATGGGCGTGATCGCCACTTCGCCCACCGAGCGCGGCAACCGCTTAGCCTCACTGTTCGGCACCGTAAACAACAGTTCGTAATCATCGCCACCGTGAACCGCCAACTGCAACGGATCTACTCCACGGTTACGCTCCGACTTTGTCACGCGCACTGTCGGAAGGCGATCAGATTTTATTAACGCCCCAACCCTGCTAGCCTCGCACAACCTCCGCAAATCGCTAGACAAGCCATCCGACAGATCCATCATCGCGCTGGCCACGCCTTTTTCATTGAGCCACCGCCCCAATGCCAGTCGCGGCTCAGGATACAAATGCTTTCGCAACCGCGCCTCCCGCAAGCTCAATCCGCGCTTCCCTTCGCGAAGTAATCGCAATCCCAACTCCGCTTCCCCCAGCCGTCCACTTGCATAAATAATGTCGCCTGGCCGCGCCCCCGAACGCCGCACCTCCCGCCCGCGGCGCACCTCACCTGCGACAGTGACGTTAATTAATACCTCCCGCAGCTCGGTCGTATCTCCTCCCGCCAGTGAACACCCAAAACGCTTTGCCGCCCGCCGCAGTCCTCCGAGAAAATCGTCCAACCAAGCGCCAGCCAATTCTCGCCGCAGCGCCAGGCTCAAAAGAAAGCAGCGCGGAACCGCGCCCATGGCGGCTATATCGCT
>Ga0209625_1000062_pt1 | contig 23223 bp, 18 predicted proteins | sample JacPin_JW_Ref_M2_FD_187960 | JGI IMG/M metagenome (GOLD analysis project Ga0209625, IMG submission 187960) | Forest soil microbial communities from Algoma, Ontario, Canada - Jack Pine, Ontario site 1_JW_Ref_M2 (SPAdes) (version 2) | ecosystem: Environmental > Terrestrial > Soil > Boreal...
CTCGTACCTGAGGACATGGCCGACCGCATCGTTAGCATCACGGAACGGGCGCTAACCACCACTGTTGATAATATCGAGCACGTCGAATCGCAATCCCTCTACGGAATTGCTGTTGTCAAAGTGTTTCTGCAGCCGACCGCGAGCATTCAACAGGGCATTGCACAGATTACGGCGGTATCTCAGACCCAACTCAAGCAGTTGCCTGCGGGGTCCACGCCACCTCTCATTCTTGCTTACAGCGCATCGAGTGTGCCGGTTCTCCAATTGGCTCTCTCGGGGCAAAACCTGTCAGAGCAAGAGCTAAACGACTACGGCCTGAATTTTATTCGGACGCAGCTCATCACCGTGCCTGGCGCATCTGTGCCCTATCCCTATGGCGGCAAACAGCGCCAAGTGCAGGTGGATCTGAATACCACCGCGTTGCAGTCGAAGGGTCTGTCTGCGCTGGATGTAGTTAACGCGATCAGCGTGCAAAATTTAATCCTGCCCACAGGAACGTCCAAGATCGGCTCCAGGGAATACGATGTTTCCATTCCCAACGCGGCACCGCAGACGATTACCGACCTAAACCGAATACCGATCAAGACGATTGGCGGTACTACGATCTATATCAAAGATGTCGCCTGGGTGCGCGACGGCTTCCCCCCGCAGACGAATATTGTACGTGTCAACGGACAGCGCTCCGTTTTGCTGACTATCCAAAAGGCCGGTAACGCGTCAACCCTGGACGTAATCGCCGGCATCAAGGCGCTTCTGCCTCAAATTAAGACCACGGTTCCATCGCAGCTTGATATAGCACCGCTTGCGGACCAGTCGATTTTTGTTCGTGGCGCGATCAGTGGAGTAGTCCGCGAAACGCTGATTGCCGCGTGCCTGACCGCTTTCATGATTCTCACTTTTCTGGGCAGTTGGCGAAGCACCGTTATCATCGCGACCTCCATCCCCCTGGCAATCCTGACGTCTATCATCGTGCTTAGCGCGCTCGGTGAAACGATCAATATTATGACGCTCGGCGGACTCGCTTTGGCGGTCGGCATCCTGGTGGACGACGCGACTGTTGAGGTCGAGAACATAAATCGCAATAGGGAGGCAGAGCCGGACAAGGACATGGACACGATTGTCCTGGATAGCGCGTCGCAAATAGCGACGCCAGCTTTCGTGTCGACACTCTCGATCTGCATTGTGTTTGCTCCGATGTTCTTGCTATCCGGCGTCGCGCGGTATCTCTTTGTGCCGCTCGCCGAAGCTGTGGTTTTCGCTATGTTGGCCTCTTACCTGCTTTCCCGGACGATCGTCCCGACCATGGCCAAGTACCTCTTGCGAGGAGATAAGAAGGAAGGAGATGCACCCAGCCGCAATCCGCTCGTTCGGCTTCAGAAGCGTTTTGAAGAGTCCTTCGAGAGATTCCGTCACAGCTATCGCGGCCTGCTGGAGACTTGCCTTCACCGTCGGCGTGCCTTTTTGCTTGTGTTCTTCGCGAGCTGCCTTGGCTCTCTCGCGATTCTGATTCCTTGGCTAGGCCGGGACTTTTTTCCAAGCGTTGACAGCGGCTCTTTCAAGCTTCATATGCGAGCGCCCACCGGAATGCGCATCGAGGAAACCGCCAACCTTTGCGATCAGGTCGAGCAGTCGATTCGACAGCAGATTCCTGCAAGCGAAGTTCACAATGTCATCGACAACATAGGTCTGCCCTACAGCGGCATCAATCTGTCTTACAGCAATTCGGCTCCCGTCGGCTCATCAGATGCCGACATCCTTGTGACTCTTTCCGCCAAGCACCATCCCACGGATGACTACATACACCAGCTCCGTCTGACACTCCCAAAACGGTTTCCGGGTGTGAGTTTTGCATTCTTGCCGGCCGACATGGTCAGCCAAATCCTGAACTTTGGATTGCCGGCTCCGATCGATGTCCAAGTCGTGGGAAACGACCTGGAAGGAAACCAGCGCTATGCCGATGCGCTGCTCAGCAAGTTGAAATACATTACGGGAACCGCAGATTTGCGAATCCAGCAGCCCTTCGATCAGCCCTATCTGCGCCTGCGGGTCGAGCGTACGAAAGCAGAGCAACTTGGTTTCACAGCCCACGATATTGCGCAAAATTTGCTGGTGTCCTTGAGTGGCAGCTTCCAAACCTCCCCAACATTCTGGGTTGACCCCAAGAATCGTGTCAGCTACTTCATTGCCACGCAAACGCCGCAATATCGCACGGACACACTGCAGGATGTAGAGAACATTCCAGTCACGGGCACGGACCCAACGGCTCCTCCGTCACTCATGGCCAGTCTAGTATCAACGCAACGAGGCGCCGGAATGGCAGTGGTTTCTCATTACAACGTAGCGCCCGTCATTGACATCTTTGGGGCTGCCACGGGACGCGATCTGGGCGGCGTGGCTGGCGACATCTACAAAATTATTGACGATACTCGCCAGCAATTACCGCGTGGCTCTCGAGTCGTTGTCCGTGGACAGGTTCAGACGATGCAAGCCTCTTACGTCGGTCTTCTCAGCGGGCTGGCGTTCTCCATCGTCCTCGTATACCTGCTAATCGTGGTGAACTTTCAGTCTTGGCTCGATCCTTTCATCATGATTTCCGCGCTGCCCGCGGCACTCGCCGGCATTGCTTGGTTCTTGTTCATAACCCACACGACTCTGAGCGTTCCTGCACTCATGGGGGCCATCATGTGCATGGGAGTCGCAACTTCAAACAGCATCCTGGTCGTGAGCTTTGCCACGGAAAAAATGCAAGAAGGAAGCGATTCCATCAGCGCCGCATTGGAGGCAGGCTTCACGCGCTTTCGACCTGTGCTGATGACCGCTCTGGCCATGATCATCGGCATGGTGCCCATGGCGCTCGGACTAGGGGACGGCGGTGAACAAAATGCTCCCCTCGGCCGGGCGGTCATCGGCGGCTTGATATTCGCTACGGTTTCGACGCTGTTCTTTGTCCCAGCATTTTTCAGCGTTTTGCAGGGTTCGCGCCGGCATCCAGCGCAAACGGAATACCAGCACTAAGCAAAAATCTGTGTGGAGTCACTATGTCGCAACAAACTGAAGAGAGAAAACAAATCGGCGGGCAAACGCCCCCCTCGAATGATGTGGGAAGAGGAAAGCGCCCGCACAGACGATGGTTGGGCGTGGCAATTGCGCTAATCGCCGTCGCGGCCCTGTTGGTCTCGGGCATCTTGTCCCGTGTAAGAGCACGGACAACGCTGAAGGCGGAAACTGCGCAAGTCGCCCTCACCGCGGTATCAGTTGTTTCACCAAAACAAACTGCACCTGCCCAGGAGATCATCCTTCCTGGAAATGTACAACCATTCATCACTTCGCCGATTTATGCCCGCACCAACGGGTATTTGAGGAAGTGGTACGTCGACATTGGAGGACGCGTCAAACAAGGCCAACTGCTTGCCGTTATCGAAACTCCGGAAGTCGACCAGCAACTCCAGCAAGCCCGCAGCAACCTGCTAACCGCGCAGGCAAATTTAGAGCTCGCTGCTATCACCAAATCCCGATATCAGGGACTCTTGAAAAGCAACGCCGTCTCCCAACAAGACGTCGATAATGCCGTCGGTACTTACAATGCGAATAAGGCGATCGTCGAAGCAGACCAGGCGGCCGTGGAGCAGTATACGGCACTGGTATCTTTTGAAAAGATCTACGCCCCGTTCGATGGCATTGTCACTGCGCGAAATACTGATATCGGCGATCTGATCAATTCTGGCAGCGGTGGCGGAGTGAAAACCGATCTCTTTCACATCTCTCAACCTGGAAAGCTGCGTGTTTACGTAAACGTCCCGGAGGAATACTCGCAAGGGGTCAAAGTCGGCATGACCGCGGATCTCAGTCTGACTGAGTTTCCAGGCCGCAAGTTTCGCGGAAAACTGGTCCGCACTGCCGATGCCATCACCGTCACTACCCGCACGTTGCTGATTGAAATCGATGTGGACAATCCTTCGGGCACGCTGCTCACTGGCTCTTATGCGGAGGTCCACTTGGCTGTCCCGACCCAGGCCTCCACCTTCCTGCTCCCCGTCAATACTCTGCTATTCCGCTCGGAGGGTTTACGAGTGGGCATCGTGAAGGATGGCAAAGTTGCGCTTACTGCCGTGACCCCTGGGCACGATTTCGGCAATCAAATCGAGATCGTCGCCGGCCTCAAGCCGGACGACCAGGTCATCGTCAACCCACCCGACTCCCTCATTACCGGACAGCAAGTCCAAATCGTTCAGGCAACATTGCCCGGGGATACCAAGTGAAAGGCGCTCGAAAGTTGATCTGGGTTGCGCACCGGCGCCAAACATGTCGTTGGATGGTTGTGCTCGCAATAGCCGCGGTCCAGGTGACCGGATGCACGGTTGGACCGAAATATCGGCGCCCAACAGCAGAGGTCCCTCCAGCCTATAAAGAGGTGGGCGATTGGAAACCTGCCCAGCCGAATGACCAGAATCTCGATGGTAACTGGTGGGAAATTTTTCAGGATCCTCAACTCAATGTCCTCGAAGCGCAGGTCAACGTCTTCAACCAAAACTTGAAGGCGGCCGAGGCCCAATATACCCAGGCTCGCGCCGTGCTCCGCTACTACCGAGCCGATTACTTTCCAACGGTCACTGCGGATCCCGTTGCCACTCGCACCAAGTCGTCCGGCAATCGTCAGCCTCACAGCCCAGCATTCAATGGCATTACCTACAACGATTTCCAAATTCCTTTCGAATTGTCTTACCAAATCGACCTTTGGGGGCGCGTACGGCGCACCGTGGAATCCTATCGGGCACAGGCACAAGCCAGCGCGGCCGACCTGGCAGCCGTCAACCTCTCTATGCATTCACAATTGGCTTTGTACTACTTCCAGGCGCGCGTCCTCGATGCCGAGGAGCAGCTTCTAAACTCCACCGTAACGCAGTATGAGCAAGCCTTGGAGTTAATCAGGACTCGGTTTGCAGGAGGCATTGCTTCCGATGTGGAAGTGCAGCAAGCCGAGACTCAGCTGGAGACAACCCGCGCGCAGGCCATCGACGTTGGAGTTGCTCGTGCACAGTACGAGCACGCCGTAGCAGTCTTGATCGGCAAACCTCCTGCATCTTTCGGTCTCGCTCCTCTTCCTCTCACGATGCCTCCTCCGCCGATTCCCGTGGGACTGCCTTCAGAATTGCTCGAGCGGCGACCTGACATCGCAGCCGCAGAGCGCCTCATGGCCTCCGCCAACGCGCAGATTGGCGTCGCCAAGTCCGCCTATTATCCGCTCGTCAACTTGGCAGCTGTGGGAGGCTTTGAGAGCGGCTCTCCCACAACGTTACTCTCCGGCCCAAGCATTTTGTGGTCGGCTGGGCCGTCTGCTCTGTTTACTATCTTCGACGTAGGGAGGCGGCGAGCTGCCTCAGACCAGGCCGTCGCCGCGTACGATCAGGCTGTCGCTAACTATCGCCAAACTGTGCTGGCCGGTTTTCAACAAGTCGAGGACAATGTCGCGGCGCTTCGGATTCTAGAGCACGAAGCTCAAGTACAGCATGCGGCCGTCACCGCAGCCGAAAAATACCTCGCACTTGCCAACACTCGTTATACGGGTGGCGTCACCAGCTACCTCGAAGTAACAACTGCCCAGAGCGCGGCTCTCTCCGATGAAGTCACTGCGGTCAATATTCTCGGCCGCCGCATGGTGGCGGCTGTGCTGCTTGTCCAGGCTTTGGGCGGTGGATGGGACAGTTCCGCCTTGCCGGAGCGCCCTGAATGCTGCGGCCGACTTACGAGCAACTCAAGGTAATGCTGCCGTGTCATTCGCAAAGGTGGCGTCTCGCTTAAGGGTTGTTTCCCATCCGGAGCGGTCTACGCTGACTTTGAGGTTGGCTCCACAATTCTGACACTGCTGCCACGGTACGGACTCGCGGCCACAAGCCAGCAGTTTGCGAAAAATGCGCAGCCGGCTTAAGTCATTGAAAGGACGTTCCTTTCCCCGCAGTCGTCTTCGGTGCCGTTTGGCAGCCAGAATGCCTTTCTCTTTCACGAACTAAATTCCGCGGCGTTATGAACTTTGCAGCGCGGATATCTAAGAAAGGGGATTTAACTATGTACCGCAAAATGTTCACTGGCATGATCTGCCTGATGCTGTTGGGAACTTTCTTTGTCCCAAAGGGTCGGGCCGACGCATGGGATAGGAAAACGACTGTTACTGTCAACCAACCCATTCAGGTTCCCGGGAAAGTGCTTCCCGCGGGCACCTACGTATTCAAGCTGCTGGATTCCAACGATCTCACCCTCGTCGCAATTTACAACGCTGACGAGATGCATTTGATTACAACGGTCCGGGGTATTTCGGACTCTCGGATGGAAACCCCAGACAAAACCATCCTTCAGCTCGAAGAGCGGCCCTCCGGCCAACCAGAAGCCCTAAGGGCGTGGTTCTACCCAGGTGATAACACCGGCATCGAGTTCGTCTATCCAGATCAGAAGAACTAAGGTATATCCAACCCAGAAGTAATAACTAAGGCCCAGACCCTCGCACCTGGCGCTGCATTCGGCGCCAGGCGCTCCCCGGGCCTGCCCCGGCGCGCCCGCAGCTCCTTGCACTCCAAAGCGGCGGCAGGAATACATTCCATTCAGTATCCAAAGAATCCGGTGCTATAAAAATGTTGTCGGCGTTCGCATTTGATTTGCGAATGTGACTCATATCGAACAGATTTGAATTCTCTAATCTGGCAGCCTTATAACAAGCACGAATCTGATGATAAGTCGGAATACGTGCTGTGTGTGACAAAAGGATTTCTGATTGGCACGCGCTCGAAGATAAAAGGAGTTGAAGACATGCTTGGATTAATCGCCGCGGTTCTAATTGTTCTTTGGTTGCTTGGGTTCTTGGCCTTTCACGTTTCCACAGGCCTCATTCACGTCCTTCTGGTCATCGGTATCGTGATGCTCCTCCTGCACTTTTTCAGAGGTCGAGCTACAGCCTAAATGACTGATCCATGCGAAGGCGCATTCCGTGTTTGTAGCGAACCGCTTTCGCGTGGCGCAATATGGCAGTCCTTAGATCATCGCTCCAAACAAGCACGGGCAACTTTCGCGCCACGGAAGAATCAAACAAGTCGCCCGTGTGTCTTGAATTGAACAGCCATACATCTGCGTTTCTTATGGTGCTGGTTCGCTCACGGAGGAAGTAAGCCGAGGGGGCGAGCCCAAGCCCGCCCCAGTCGAAACAGCATCGTCTGAATGGAATGCACAACGGAAGGTTGTCGTCTTCACGCTGTTACGTGAGCGGCGATTTTGTGAACGGTTGAGTGCGAGACTTCGTACGTTTTGACCTGCGGATTTCCCTCCAGCACCCTCGCCAGCAATTGCTGGACTTCGGGGAATTTCTCGCGGTTATAGGACTCAGCATTCTCTTTCTGTTCCCAGATACTGATCCCAACCGCTTCTGCCCCATTCGGGTTCGTCAGCACGATTTCCTCCCGGAAACCTTTCTGGCGCTGCAGTAGTGGAATGACTTCCTTTTCGAGGATGCGGTTGAATTCGGCCAAATTACCGCTCTTCAAACGCATAGTTACGAATCGAGCAAACATATCAACCTCCTTTGATTTACCGCTTCCAGGATGAAAGTGGTTTCGCAGACTCTGCTCAGGGCCAGTGTAGCTAGCCGTACCCAGAGCTGGGGGAGGGTGCATTACCTGAGGCTGGGGAAAGGTTTGTGTCTGCTGAGCTGGGTGGGTATCGCTTGTCGTCCCTCAGCGGATGTTGCTCGACGAGAATGCTTCAATGCGCTCAGAAAGTCAACTAAAACATGTGGTCGTGAAAATCTATGGCTTGCCCCTGTGCCGGCTATATGTGCGCTTGTTCGGTCAGTCTTGACAACGCACGGTATGGGAGATATTGACCCATGTGCGCTTCCTCGCTATTTCAACGCACAGTGACCAAGAAAATGGCCGGCGCTTTCATTTTGAGTTGGTGCGGGACTGGGATAGACCGCGAAGTCTTGTCACCAATGCTGTCAGACGGGGGCCGTCTTCTTCCGCCATCGCGGTGAATTTTAATCCCAGTCCGCTGCCGGGCTTTGCATGTCGGACGACAGCTTCGGCCCTGATTTGTCCTTCCTGAACAAGAAAGTCAAGTCTGATCGTCGCGTCCACTTCCCGCGCCTTTTCTGTTTCGACAAACAAACCTCCCATACTCAGGTCTCGGACTCGCGAAGTATCTTCACTTCCTTTGCAATTCCAGTAGACCCAGACTCCGCTGGGCGTCTCGACTCGCGGATAGTGCCTCCTCGAAGGGATACTTTGCCCCCCCAAGAAGTGCTTATCGGCGCGCACGTCCGTCCTCCCAAGATCAGGTTAGGTTCGCTATGCGGCTTGCAACTGTCCGGATAGCTCCACCCCAATGGCGAAACCGCCGCTCTTCTTGCGCTGGCAGTAAGTAACCCTTCCTTCAGACCGAACGCCATCCCATAGAAAAGTAACCAGCAAGCGGGTTCCCGTTTGCCAGGGCCAGACCGTGATGACGCGTGCGCCGTGAAGACTCACGTTCTCAGTGACCGTCGTTTCCTTAGGCACAGATTCATCTGAATTCGAAATCTCTGCGGCCAATGTCTGAAGGATACGCCTTTCGGATCGACGGCTTGGAATCAGTGCAGCCATAATTCTCCACGCAAACCTCGCGAAGGGCCGGGATGACCTCACGAACTGCCACACTATATGTGTAGGCCTGACAACACCAAGAATCAATCGGGTGTCTACATTAAATTGGAGGGTTTGAACACCTCAGTTGTGTGGGTACGGTCCTCACAGCCTCCACGTGCTTCATGCATGGTTGATTGGATGACGGCGTCGGCTCCTTCGACCGATCGGACTTGTGAGGAGCATCGCCGCGGGGCCTTATTGTTTTCTTTCACCGACCACTGCCCACGGATCACTCTCTTCTCAATGATCGTGGGACATTCCCGCCATGTCGTGTTGCGATTTCTCGTTCCGCCGGAGCGCTGCCATCTTCGTATCATCGGCGGCGACAAAATAGCCGACGGCTATGCCCATCGCTCCGGCGCGGAGGAGCTTCCCGGTCGGATTGTCGTACGTTGCAGAAATTTTCAGGACATCGCCTGTCACAAATTTGTAACCGCCATCCTGGACAAACAATTTGACGGGCACGGACTCAAGATGCCCTTGAGCGTCCACCTTCGCATCGAGCGTTGCCACCGTTTCTTTGCGCGACACATCCTGCAGGACAATCTGCTTTCCGTAGTCGTGCAAGTGTCCGCCCACGCCGATCAGCACGCCGTCGTATTTTACCGTCACCGTTCCCGTCTTCTCGCTTTTCCCCGCCGGCAGGTCATAACCGGAATTTCCGCAAGAGGCCACGTCCATCCACGCGGGATAAACATTCTTTCGCGGCGCGGGGGCGCTCGCGTCTCCCGGTGTTTCTTGGAAGGGAATCACTACTTCGAGATAGGCCTTTTCGTAGGATGTGTCCGTCGGGTTGTACATCATCGTCTCGATGCGGATCTTGTTCCCCTTCATCACGCGGTACCCGTAGCCGGGCACTTCGGTCCAATCCGTCATCTCGCTGCCCGCGCCGAAAATATGTTCTTCCTTGTTGGGGCAGAGAAAATCGGCGCGATTCTCGTTCCAGAACGCCACATGATGCAGCACCGTTCCCGGTACGGCGCCGCCGCTGGCATCCACGAGCTTTGGGTGATACGCAAGCAGCCAGCCGTCCATCGGTACTTCCCAAACCAGATCCGGCGGCTGCGGCATTTTCATGTGGCTCGTGTGCGCTGGCAAATCCATCGGCCCCACGCGGAGCGTGATGGTATGCGCCGCTGCATCCACTTTCGCATCCAGGATGACGCCCTTCGCGACTGCATGGTGCATGCCCCCCTGCATAAACCCGTGATGTTCGTGCTGCGTCGGCAGACGTTTTGCCGCGCCCTCATCCAAGCCGGTGCGCGTAGGCTGGAGTTCCTTCGACGTATCCACAGGCTTTTCCTGCGCCAGCGCAATGACGGCCATCAGCAAGAAAGCACCGCAAATCACAATTGTTTTCTTCATGGGACCTCTCCGCGCGTGGGTCCCAGCGTACACGCGCGAACTTCCTTTATCATACGCCCAGGAAGTGATTAGCGGAGTCGCCCGGAACGCTTCGTGTTTTGAAGTACCTACAGGTGAACTCCGGCGGCAAAACAGATAATATGCGGGACGATGAAAATACGTAGACGCCTTGCCGTTTATTCCTGCATTCTCTTTTTGATTTGTCTATTTCTCTTCGAGCCTCTCCATGCGCAGAAGCCCGCCGCTGACGATCTGCTGATTCTTAACAATGTGACGGTCGTGGACGTTCGAACGGGGGATCTGCAACCCGAGCAAACCGTAATCCTCGACCGCAATCACATTGCTTCGGTGGGGCCCAGCAAGTCGGCGAAGTATCCGCGGAACGCCCCGAGCGTAAATTGCCGCGGGCTTTTCCTGATACCCGGGCTCTGGGATATGCACGTACACCTGGTTTTCGGAGACTGGTTTCCCGGCGCGCAGGATATTTCGCTGCCGCTCTTCGTCGCGAACGGCATCACCGGTGTGCGGGACATGGGCAGCGAACTGGACATCGTGCAGGGATGGCGTAACGAAATTGAAGCGGGACGGCTGACCGGGCCGCGCATTTATACATCCGGGCCCATGCTGGATGGACCGAAGCCGCGTTTCCCCAGCTCGATAGCGATTGCCACGCCCGAAGATGCGCATCGCGCCGTGGCGGATCTCAAGCGACGGGGCGCGGACTTTATCAAGCTGCAATCGTCGCTCCCGCGCGATTCGGTTTTCGCCATCGCGGAAGAAGCCAAAGAGCAGGAGATACCGTTCGAAGGGCACGTGCCGGATGCGGTGCGTGCGAGCGAGATGTCCGCGGCGGGGATGAAAAGCTTCGAGCATCTCATCGGAATTTTTGAAGGAAGTTCGCCTGCCGAAGACGATTTTATGAAGGGGAACAAGACAGAAGGGAAATTTCTGGCGACTTATGATGTGACGCGCGCCGCTGCACTGGCTGCGATTCTTGCGAAGAATCAGACCTGGCAATGCCCGACACTGGTGTGGGAACGCGGCGGTAACCTCGTGGACGTGAGTGATTTCAGCAAGGACACGCGCCTGAAATATGTGCCTGCCTCATGGAAAAGTAAAACGTGGAAGCGATTCACCGACGAAATCACGCAAGGCTACGGCGCGGATGACCTCGTGACGCGCAAGAGATTTATCGAGAAGGAACTCGAGGTCGTGGGGATGCTGCACAAGACCGGGGTGCCGTTTCTTGCGGGAACGGATACGCCCGCCGGTGTTCATATTTTCCCGGGCTACAGCCTCCACGAGGAATTGCTGCGTTTCGTGGCCGCGGGATTCACTCCGCTTGAAGCGCTGCAAACCGCGACGATTAATCCCGCGCGCTTTTTCGGAATGGAAGACCAGACCGGAACGGTCGAAAAAGGGAAGCTCGCCGACCTCGTTTTGCTTTCCGCCAACCCCCTCGAGGACATTGCCAATACCCAGAAAATCGCCGCTGTCATCCTGAACGGCCGGTATCTTTACCGCGCCGAACTTGACAAGATGCTCGGCCGCGTGGAAACGGCCGCGCATCGCCAACCTTGAACGCCGCGACGCGCACTATGAAGGGAAAACCGGCCATCGGGCAAATACATTCTCAAATGTTGGCTCCTTTTTCCTACGGGCGTTGGTAAACTCTCTCCACATGGGAGCGTTTCTGAGATGAAACTGATTCGATTCGGCGAGATTGGGCGGGAAAAACCGGGCGTGCTGCTCGAGGATGGAACGCGGCTGGATGCCTCCGGGTTTGGCGCGGACTACGACGAGGAATTTTTTGCGACTGATGGGCTGACCAAACTTCGGAACTGGCTGGCGAGGCAAGGCGCTTCCGCGCTGCGCGTTCGAAGATCGGTGCGTTTGGGGGCGCCGATTTGCCGGCCGAGCAAGATTGTGTGCATCGGGCTGAATTTCCGCGACCACGCCGAAGAGAGCGGGATGGAGATTCCCAAGGAGCCGGTGATTTTTTTCAAAGCGACATCGGCGTTGGTGGGGCCGAATGATCCTCTGGTGATTCCAAAAAACGCCACGAAGGTGGATTGGGAAGTGGAACTGGCGATCGTGGTGGAGAAAAAAGCGAGTTACGTGAGCAGGAAGAACGCAATGGATTATATTGCGGGTTTTGTACTGCACAATGACTATTCGGAGCGCAGCTTCCAGCTTGAACGAGGAGGGCAATGGGTCAAAGGAAAGAGCGCGGATTCCTTTGCGCCTTTGGGGCCGTTCCTCGCTACGAAGGATGAAATTGAAGATTTCAATCAACTGGGCATGTGGCTGAAGGTGAATGGAGAGTTCCGGCAAAGAGGTTCTACTTCGAAGATGATTTTCGATGTTCCGTCGCTGGTCGCTTACGTCAGTGAATTCATGACGCTGCTTCCGGGAGACGTGATCAGCACGGGAACGCCGCCGGGCGTTGGCTTGGGGATGAAACCGCCGCAATATTTGAAACCGGGCGACGTGGTGGAGCTAGGAATCGAAGGCTTGGGCGAGTCGCGGCAGCAAGTTGTGGAGTACGTATGAAAGAGAATCCGAGTCCGGCAGAAACGTCACGGCAAGTATTAAAGCGGGCCGAGAGCAATGCACATTGACGCTCATCAGCACTTTTGGAGGTATGAGCGGCGAGAGTACGGCTGGATCGATGATTCGATGGCGGCGTTGCGCCGGGATTTTCTTCCGGCTGATCTGAAACCCGAGTTGGAGCGCAGCGGTTTTCAGGGATGCGTTGCGGTTCAAGCGCGACAGACGTTGGAAGAGACGCGATGGCTCCTGGAATTGGCGGAGCGTGCTCCGTTCATCCTGGGAGTTGTAGGATGGGTGGATCTGCGCTCGCCGCGATTGCGATTCGAATTGAAATCGTTTGCGGGAAATTCCAAGCTGGTGGGCGTCCGCCACATTGTGCAGAGCGAGCCGGATGAGCGGTTCCTGCTGCAACCGGATTTTCTTCGCGGGATCGCGACGCTCGAAGAATTTGATCTCGCCTACGACGTCTTGATTTATCCTCGGCATCTTCCTGTGGTGGCGGAGTTCGTGGCGCGATTTCCGCGGCAGCGCTTTGTTCTGGATCATTTGGCGAAACCGCCGATCAAGAGCGGAGCTGTTGATTCCTGGACGCGCGAAATCCAGGAACTGGCGTCTTTTCCGAATCTTTTTTGCAAGGTGTCTGGCCTGGTCACGGAAGCAGACTGGCAAGCCTGGAAGCCCGAGGACATGGGGCCCTATCTCGACGTGGCGTTCGAATGCTTCGGACCGAGCCGGTTGATGATCGGATCGGATTGGCCAGTGTGCACCGTGGCGGCCCCGTATTCGCAAGTCATGGATGTGGTGAAGAATTACATCGACAAGTACGCAGCGGAAGAAAGAAATGCCGTGCTGGGGGCAAATGCGGCGAAGTTCTGGAAGTTGAAACTGCTTGAGAAGCGAGCACGCGACTAATCGCACGGCGTGTTCTACAATGCGGGGGAAAAGCGGCCGTGGCTGTAAACGATTGCAAAAAGGGAAAATACAGGTCCGTGTGAAATGCAGAACAAGGTGCTCAAACTCGATTCGAAAGATAACGTGCTGATCGCGCTGGCCGACCTGCGCCGAGGGGAGCAGATTTCTTTTGATTCCCAGTCCTACACTCTGGAATCGGATGTTCCCGCAAAACACAAATTCGCCACGGAAGATCTTGCCATAGGCACGAACATCATCATGTACGGCGTGCTTGTGGGGAAATCGGTTGCGCCGATCCGGCAAGGAGAACTGCTGACCACGCGAAACATTCGCCATCATGCGGCAGCGTTTCAGGAGAAAACGGAAGAGTATCGATGGACGCCGCCGAACGTATCGCGATGGAAGCAGCGGGAATTTCTGGGATATCGCCGCTCAGATGGCCAGGTAGGCACACGCAATTACTGGATTGTTGTTCCCCTGGTGTTCTGCGAAAACCGAAACATCGGAGTGTTGAAGCAGGCGTTTGAAGAGGAGCTGGGTTTCGCTGCGCCACAAGTGTATCGAAGGCAGGTGGCGGAGCTGGCACGGCTTTATGCGGATGGCCGGAGCGAAGAGATCAAGACGCGCGTGCTGACGGAAGACGCGGCGGGCCCGCAGCGTTCCCGGGTTTTCGAAAACGTGGACGGCGTCCGGTTTCTGCTGCACGAAGGGGGCTGCGGAGGAACGCGGGAAGACTCCAACAATCTTTGCGGGCTGATCGCGGGCTACATCCATCATCCGAATGTGGCCGGCGCCACGGTGCTCAGCCTGGGCTGCCAGAATGCGCAGATTGGAATCCTGCGGGAAGAGTTGCGCAAGCGGAATCCGAATTTCGACAAGCCACTGGTGATCGTAGAACAGCAGCAAAGCGGAACGGAAGTTGCGATGTTGACGGTGGCCATTCGAAACACGTTCCTGGGATTGATGGAAGCGAATCGATGCCAGCGGACGCGCGAGCCTCTTTCCAGCTTGTGCCTCGGATTGAAATGCGGCGGCTCGGATGGATTCTCCGGCCTCTCAGCGAACCCAGCCATCGGGCACACGGCAGATATTCTGGCGGCGCTCGGCGGGAGAACGATACTCTCTGAATTTCCCGAATTGTGCGGGGTGGAACAGGAACTCATCAACCGGAGCACGCGCAAGGAAGTTGCGGACCGGTTCATGCAACTGATGAGAAGTTACGGAGCGCGGGCGAGAGCCGTGGGATCGGGATTTGAAATGAATCCCAGCCCGGGGAACATGCGCGACGGATTATTGACGGACGCGATGAAATCCGCTGGCGCAGCGAGAAAAGGCGGTAATTCTCCAGTGAAAGCAGTGCTGGACTATCCGGAATATTCGACCGAGCCGGGGCTAAACCTGCAGTGCACGCCGGGAAACGACGTGGAATGCGTAACGGCGCAAGTCGGCGCCGGTGCAAATGTGGTTCTGTTCACAACCGGCCTGGGGACACCGACAGGGAATCCGATCGCGCCAGTGGTGAAACTGTCGACGAATTCGGGGCTGGCTCAGCGGATGCGGGACATCATCGACGTCGACACGGGCGGGATTATTTCCGGTGAGAAAACGATCCAGCAGATGGGCGAAGAGATACTGGAGGTTGTCATCCAAACCGCCAGCGGAGACGCGCGCACGAAGGCGGAAGGGAAAGGCCAGGAAGATTTTATTCCCTGGAAAAGAGGTATCTCGCTCTGAAGAGTCCGGGCAGCGGCGCGAAAGATTTCAGGTTGGATGGCAAAGTGGCCATCGTGACCGGCGGCGGCAGCGGCATCGGGCAAGCGATCGCCTTGCGTTTCGCGGCGAATGGGGCCGCGGTGCGAATCGCAGATATCAATCTAAAACAGGCGGAAGCTATCGCGAAACAGATCACCGATGCGGGCGGGCACGGGACCGCGCACGCGTGCGATGTTACGGACCAGCGGCAAGTCGGGGGAGTATTCAAGGATCTTTTTGCGAAAGAGCGTATCGAGATCCTGGTGAACAATGCGGGGATTTCGCATGTTGGAACGGTGGAGAGCACGACGGAGGAGGATTTCGACCGGCTCTTTCGCGTAAATGTGAAGGGTATCTACAACGGCATGCAGGCGTGCATCGGGCATATGAAGGCAAGCGGCGGCGGCGTGATCCTCAATATGGCCTCCATCGCGGGCTCGGCCGCGCTTGCGGACCGCTTTGCGTACTCGATGAGCAAAGGCGCAGTGATCGCGATGACGTATTCCGTGGCCAAGGACTATGTGCAGCACAATATCCGGTGCAATTGCATTTCGCCCGCGCGGGTTCACACGCCATTTGTGGATGACTACCTGAGGAAGAATTATCCGGGGCGAGAGAAAGAGATGTATGAGAAATTGGCGAAATCGCAGCCGATAGGAAGAATGGGCGAGCCACAGGAAGTGGCTTCGTTGGCATTGTTTCTTTGCTCCGACGAGGCTGCTTTCATTACGGGCGCTGATTATCCGCTGGACGGCGGCTTTTTTAATTTGCGTGGCTAAATCATGGATCTGCGGCTAAAAGGAAAAGTTGTTCTGGTTACCGGCGGCGCAAAAGGAATCGGCGCAGCGATTGTGCGCGGTTGCTGCGCGGAAGGCGCGATTCCGGTGATCGTGGACCGTGATGAGAACGCTGGAGAAGAGTTACACGCGGAGTTGCGGGCGGGCAGAGTGGAAAGCGGGCTGATTATTGCCGAACTCTCCGCTCCGGAAGCCTGTGCAAACGTTGTGGAGGGGACCATCCAGAAATTGGGCCGGTTGGATGCGCTGGTGAACAATGCAGGGGTCAACGACGGCGTGGGGCTCGAGCATGGCACGACGGCGAAATTTGTGGCTTCGTTGGAGCGCAACCTCATCCATTACTACGCGATGGCGCACCACGCAGTGGGGGCGCTGAAGAAAGCGCGTGGTTCGATTGTGAACATCAGCTCGAAGACGGCGGTGACCGGGCAGGGAGGAACTTCGGGCTACGTGGCCGCAAAGGGCGCCATCCTGGGACTCACACGCGAGTGGGCTGCGGAGCTTCTTCCGCACGGGATTCGCGTCAACGCTGTGGTGCCCGCGGAGGTGATGACGCCGCTTTACCAGCAGTGGCTGACGAAGTTCCCCGATCCGCAGCAGAAGCTGGCGGAAATTGTTTCAAAGATTCCACTAGGCAAGCGCATGACGAAGCCGGAAGAGATCGCTGCCACAGTGCTGTTCCTGATCTCGGAGCAAGCGAGTCATATCACGGGCCAGCACCTGTTCGTTGACGGCGGATACGCGCATTTGGACCGCGCGCTGACATAACGGAGACGATGGATGACGAATTCCCCGGGCACGGCTGCGAACGGCGGCCGATCTGTCCCCATAACGGAACGCCGCTTCCTGGCGCCTTTCATTCTTATCACCAGCCTGTTTTTCTTGTGGGCCTTCGGCGTCAACCTGAACGACATCCTCATCCCACATCTGAAAAAGGCTTTCGGGCTTACCGATTTTCAGTCTTCTTTCATCCAGGTGGCATTTTTTGGCGGATACTTCCTGGCGGCGTTTCCCGCCGGACGGGTGATGGAGAAGATCGGATACAAGAAAGGAATCCTTGCGGGTCTTTTTTTGTGCGCCGCGGGGGCGGTGCTCTTTCTGCCGGCATCTTCTTCGCGGGTTTACGGCTTCTTTCTTTTCGCGCTGTTTGTGATGGCTTGCGGGCAGAGCTTCCTCGAAGTCGCCGCGAATCCTTACGTGACCATCCTTGGCCCCGCGGCAAGCGCAGAGCGGCGGCTGAATTTTGCACAGTCGTTCAACGCGGTGGGAGCAGTACTTTCACCGATTCTGGGACGAACGTTCATTCTCACGGGTATTGAATATGCGCCGGCGCAGATTGCGGCGATGAGTGCGGCGCAATTGGGAGCGTACCGTGCCGCCGAAGCCAGCACGGTGAAGGGTCCTTACTTGATGATCGCCGCCATTTTCGTGGTTGTCGCGGTGCTGATCCAATTGGCGCACCTGCCCGACGTACAGGAAACGGTCGCAGAAGGAGGAGCGGCGGGGATGGAAAAGAGCGCGGAGAGCGTGCTATCTCACGCGCATCTTGTGAAAGGCGTCATCGCGCAATTTTTTTATGTGGGTGCTCAGGTTGGAGTAGCGAGTTTCGTGATTCGTTACGCGCAGTTCTCGGTCCCGGGTACAACGGCGAAAACGGCGGCGCTCTACTTATTGTTGCACCAGGTGGGATTCATGGCGGGGCGGTTCATCGGCTCGGCGCTGATGAAAAAGATTGCGGCACCGCGCTTGCTGTCCCTTTTTGCCGGAGCATCTCTCGTTTGTGCCACAGTGGCTTTGCTGGCTACCGGAGTAATACCGGTGTGGGCGGTTGTGGTCATCGGTTTCTTTCACTCCATCATGTTCCCTACGATCTTCGCGCTGAGCATCAAGAATCTGGGTGCGCTCACCAAGCGCGGTTCATCGCTGCTGGTTATGGCGATCGTGGGCGGGGCATTTTTTCCTGCAATCATGGGGCGCATTTCCGATGCGGCGAGTATTCAAAGAGCGTTCGTCGTGCCGCTGCTATGCTACGTGTTTATCCTTTATTTTGGGCTGTCAGGATACAAGCCCGCCGCCAAACCGGGCCTAGAGAGGGCTTCCATGGGAAATGAAAGCACACCGCTATGAGCAGACGCTACTGCTTGACGCTCGATTTGAAGGACGATGCAAAGCTGATTGTCGAATATAAGCGTTACCACGAGAAAATTTGGCCGGAGATCACGAAAAGCATCAAGGAAGCAGAAATCGAGGACCTGGAGATTTATCTACGTGGAACACGAATGTTCATGATCATGGAAGTGAGCGAGAATTTTTCGTTTGAGAAAAAAGCCGAGGCGGACCGCAAGAATCAAAAGGTGCAGGAGTGGGAAAAGCTGATGTGGAAGTTTCAGAAGGCTTTGCCAGATGCGCAGCCGGGGGAGAAGTGGCTGCCGATGGAAAGGATTTTCAAGCTGGAAAGCTGAGTTCCATAGCCCGTGCCGCTAGTCAGTGACCTGAACGGAGGATGCCGCCCCTTTATCCAGGAAACCGTGAAATCCCTCAGTGAACCGATCCGACAAAAACTCCGAAAGCGGGAACGGTGAAATGAGCAAGGACTGCCGACTCACGAGTAATTTTAGGAGCAGAAATTAGCGGCCTCGCAGAAGTTTCCCTGATTCCGTGAGTATCGAGAGCCAAGCTGACCGTCCTCGGTTCAGCGCTCATGTTAAGCACCACAAGAATCGAATCGCCGTTTCCGGGAGCCTTGCGCAGAAAACTGAGGACATCCGGGTTGCCTCGATCCAGGGGCAAATATTTTCCATCTCGCAATGCAGGCTCGCTCCGGCGCAAGGCGAGCAGCCGTTTGTAGAAGAACAGAATGGAGTTGGGATCTTGCGATTCCACCTTGACATTGTATTCGGCCGAACTGGGCGGCACGGGCAGCCAAGGGCTCTCCGCCGTGCTGAACCCCGCGTCCTTCGAGGTGTCCCATTGCATAGGTGTGCGTTCACCGTCGCGGCCCTTCTCCTGCGGCCAGCCGAGTTTCCCGATGGGATCCTGCACGTCTTCCTTTCGAACGGGATCGGTGGTCCGCATGCCGATCTCTTCGCCGTAGTACATGAGCGGCGTCGCGCGAGTGGTTAGAAGGAGCGCCGCTATGAGCTTGGCGATCTGATCGTTGTGGACGCCGTCTCCGTAACGATCCCACTGGCGAGGCTGATCGTGATTGCTGAAAAAATAGTGGGGCTGCCCGCCGGCCGGGTTCCGGTCGATTTCATCCAGCAGTCTGCGGAAATCCGGCGCGGAGAGTTTGTTGACGTCGGCAATCTGAAAATCCATCGGCAGTTGGATTTCATCGTTCTTGCTGCCATACATTTTCGTGAGTTCAGCGATATTCGGCTCGTCGGCCTCGCTGATCAGGACCGGATTCCCTGGAAACTCGTTCACCACGCTTCTCATTTCGCGGAGCACCTGATGAACTTCCGGCAAATTGTCCGTGTATTTGTGGGCGATATTTGGATCGCCATAAGCATTCTTTCCGGGCAGGACCGGGTCGTCATGCAGATTCGGGTCTTCAAACAGGCGCGACACGGCGTCGATTCGAAACCCAGCCACGCCACGGCCGAGCCAGAAGCGCATGGCGTCGTACATGGCGTTCCGGACCTGGGGATTGCGCCAGTTCAGATCCGGCTGTTCCGTGTAGAAGTGATGGTAGTAATACTGGTTGGTGATTGGGTCGAATTTCCAAGCGGAATGGCCAAACCACGATTGCCAGTTGTTGGGAGGCTGGTCTGGCCCCTTCCCGTCTCGCCAGATGTACCAGTCGCGCTTCGGGTTTGTGAGCGAAGAACGCGATTCCGCAAACCAGGGATGCTGATCCGAGGTGTGATTGGGAACAAAATCCATGATCACGCGGATGTTGCGTTTCTTCGCTTCGCTGACCAATCGATCGAAGTCCGCGAGAGTGCCATAAAGAGGATCGAGGGCTGTGTAGTCGGAGACGTCGTAACCGAAATCCACCAAGGGTGACGGGTACATGGGGCTAATCCAGATGGCATCGATCGCCAGGTCGCGAAGGTAATCCAGGCGGGAAGTAATCCCGTTAATATCGCCGACGCCGTCGCCGTTCGAATCCTGAAAGCTGCGCGGGTAAATCTCGTAAATCACCGCGTGCTTCCACCACGGATCCAGCGCCTTCTCAGCAGCGTGCTCCGCTTTCGGACTTTTGGGCGGAACCTGCTGCGCCCGGGCGGGACCTGCCGCGAGGCAAAGTCCGATCGTGACAAGTAGAAAGATAAACTTTACGCGGTTCGACACGGTTGATCTCCCTGATTCTGCTACACCTGCGACTGCGTCGCTTAAGGCTTTGTATCTTGGCGAATCTGCAATTGCTCCGCCAACTTAAGTTCACGATCCGCCTCTTCCGTCCTGCCCATTTCCCGATAGGCCTGTCCGAGCAGATGATGAGGCATGGGGTTATTGGGATCCATGGCGATGGCGCGCTGCAAGGCGCGCACGGCAAGGGCGGTCTCGCCCTTTTTCTCCAGGACCTTTCCCATCAGGATGTACGGCCCCGTCGATGTGGCATCCAGCCAGATGGAGCGCTGAAGAAGTCTTTCCGCCTCCTCGTATTTCTGCAATCGGCTATAGGCATCCGCCAGCTTGTAGTACACCGCGGCTTCCCCTGGATTCAGTTCCAGCTCCTTCTGAAACTGCTCGATGGCTTCCGGGACGCGGGACTTATAGAGATAGATCTCTCCGAGCAACATATGCACGCGCGGAAGTTTCGGATCGAGTTCCACGGCCTTCTTCGCATACTCCTCCGCAATGGGGGCAAAATCCTGCCGCAAGAGCATCCGAGCGGTAAACAAATAACTGGCTGCCGAATCAGCTGGCACCGCAAACATTTTCGCAAACGCGCCGCGCGCACGCGGATAATCTTTGGTCTGAATGTAGCAAATGCCCAAAACGTACGACCCGTCGACATTTGCGCTGGGAAACCACGTTTGCACTTTTTCGAGAAGTGGAATCGCCTCGGTAGGCCTGCCCGCGAAATAATAGGACAGACCCAGCAACTGCACCGCTTCATTGTTGCCGGGATCTTCTCTTTGAGCTTTCTTGAAGCAGGCGATTGCGTTCATATAGTCGCTTTTCTTGTAATACGCCAGCCCCAACTCATGCGAGAGTCCCTTCGTCGCGGGAAGTCTTGTCTCCAGTCCATGGAGCGCCGCGAGGGCCTCGTCGTACCTGCCTTGCTCCAAGAGCCGCCGCGGTTCACTGAACTCAGAGCCGCTCGATTCGGATGGACTGGACTGTGCAAAACCGATCCCAGATGGCAGTTGCGCGAACGCGACGTGGCCGAAAGAAATCATTAGAATCACGAGTAATAGAAAAGAACCATAAACAATTTTTTTCATGGGAAAATCCACAACCCGTATCCGGGAAAGATTAGACCTCGATTTCTCGCGCATCGTCAAACGCGCGTTAGAATCACTGCTCACACACAGGAGGCGTGCGATTCAGATGCTGCAACATCTCCTTTGCAGCCGCCATGTCCGGATTAAATTCGAGTACTCGCAAAACGCTTGACCGGGCACGTTCGAATTCCCCAGCGCCGCATAAGACGCGAGCCACGTTCATGCCAATAGCGCTTCTTGCCGGGGCTCTCTCAAAGGCGTTTTGCCACAATCTGAGCGACTCGCGCAAGCGCCCCTGGTTTGCCTCGATCACTCCAAGGTTTGCCGCTGCGTCGATCAAATCAGGCTCTAAGGCGAGCGCCTTCTGGTATAACTGGCGCGCGCGGTCAACCGCACCGCGTTCCTGCTCGATGAAACCAAGCGCCGAAAGAAGAGCGGGATCATTTGGTGATTGCATCACCGCTATGTGGAGTAGCCGCTGGGCTTCCGACCCAGCACGATCCTTCCCAGTTTGTGCCAAGAATGCCCAGGCAAGAGCAAGGTCTCGAATATCTTGCTCCGTATCCTCGGAATAGGGGAACGGGACCAAACGTGGTGAGTACGGCCTCCTGTTTGAATCTAACAACGGATGCAACGTCTGGGTATCACTCCGCCGCGGAATGCGATGATCTGTGACTTGGGTGTGGGCAATGTCCGTGCTGAGCGACGCCGGCATGTGGCATCGCGTGCAATCCGCCTGCTCAGGGTGATGCTTGGTCCCGAATGCTTCACCGTGGCATGCAAGACATTTTCCGCGGTAGTAGGAGATACGCTCTTCTGCAGAAGGCGACGCGTGCGGATTATGACAACTGGTACAAGACATTGCTTCGCCGCTTTTTCTTTTGCATTCGCTCTGCGCCAGCGCCTCTACTTGGGTGACCGCACCCAAACTCTTCTGTTCTGTGCTGGCGAGGACGTAATGGCGGACATAGTCAGTAAGCAAGTCACCGGGACGAAAGTCATAAGCATGCCGCCCGGCGCGCTCGACGGCGACGTTGCCCTCGAGGTGGCATTCCATGCAGATGGAATCCCGCTGCGCTGGTGACAACTTTGCGGGATTAATGATCGGTCCGCCATTGACATGAGCAGCGCCCGGTCCATGGCACCGCTCGCAGGCGACGCCGTTATACGCAAAGATGGGCTCCCCATAACGATTCTCCGTCCCCTTCAAAGGCGGCCGCATTCCGCTGACATGGCAATGCAAGCAACTTGGGCTGGCGGGAAGATTTAGCGGGATCTCTTTCACCTCCTGATAAGCAGGCGTCATATCCCAGACATACTCGTCGGCATACCAATTCACTGGCGATTCGAACAGGAAGCCGTCTGTGGCGAAAAGATAGCTGCGACCGCGGCGCCCTGACCCGATGTAGAAGAGCAGTTGCCGCTTGCCACTGACAGACGCAGCACCTCGACGCTCGAAGCTTAACCAGACACGCCCATTCTCGCTGTAGATGCGATAGTGGACAGCCGATTTCTGGTGGGTGAAATCGCCTGAAATGAGGTTCGCCTCTGCGGGGCCGCTGGCGCGAGCCATGGCCGTGCGCTTGTAGGATTCGACTATGGAAGAATGGCAGCGTGCGCAAGCTTCGTTGCCAACGTAGCCGCTGGGCGCTCCGTTAGTTGGGAGGGTCGGGATCGACTGACCGAGGAAGGCAGGCGCACAGAGCAGGAGGCTCGCGAATGGGATCCGAATCGGTTTCTGTTGGCATGACACTGCGCAACCCCTCAGCACTCTAACCGATATCG
>Ga0209625_1000063_pt1 | contig 23114 bp, 18 predicted proteins | sample JacPin_JW_Ref_M2_FD_187960 | JGI IMG/M metagenome (GOLD analysis project Ga0209625, IMG submission 187960) | Forest soil microbial communities from Algoma, Ontario, Canada - Jack Pine, Ontario site 1_JW_Ref_M2 (SPAdes) (version 2) | ecosystem: Environmental > Terrestrial > Soil > Boreal...
TATGTGCTGGCAACGGCCCTCTTTTGGTGAGTGTGGCAGGGACGAGTCGCTCTTTGATGTAACTGCTGGAATATCAATGGTGGAGCTGGAGTTTGCGATTGTGGAGTTCATGATTTCCTCGTTGAGGGGTACACACCCCCCATGAAAGATGGATCGTTTTCAAAACAAAGGAGTTGCGGAAAAGGCATTTTGTAAAACGGTAGTACTTTCGAATGAAAATGACGACGTAAGTTGAGGAAAAGGAACGGTTAATGGCAGGAATTGTTTTTAGTGGCCAGTTGTCAGCACTCCGTCGGGGTGGGCCTTGTGCGGATGGGGAGTGCCGATGAGGTACATCGGGATATTCGAGTCGGCCAGAATCAAGAATGGGTACCAGCGCCCGCGGGACTCGATATTGAGAGTAAGTGATTCTCATTTGGCATGGTCCGGAGGCTTCGCGGCAATCGGAATGCGCTCATCGTTCCGCAGACATCGGAACAATTTGAGAGCGCGCTGCGGCGCTATAAGCAAGCAGCAGATAAGAGTTGGAGCCTGACGGATTGCGCGAGCTTTCAGGTGATGGAAGCGGAGCAGACTCAAGCAGCGTTGACGCATGACCAGCACTCTGCGCAAGCGGGATTTGAGACGTTGCTGCGCTGAGGAAAGTCCTGAGCCGAGGATCCTTCGTTACTTTTCGACGACGATGATCGTCGATGTGACGCTGGTGTTGTTAATGAAGACCACCTTGTTGCCCGAAATCAGGATCGCTGTCGTGCCGCTGCCGAAGCTCCCCTGGCCGTTGGCCCCTACGGAGTAGGTCAAGCTGAGATTCTGGTTCTGCACCAAGCCCGCAGGGCTCGATTGATCCGAGGTCCCTGAGACTGTCCCGGCACCGTTCAAAGTCACGGCCGCGGACTCCAGAGCGGCGGTATCCGTTGACGGATTTTCCGTCCCGAGCGTATATGCGCCGGATAGCGAAGCATTGTTGAATGGTCCGGCAGCCTGTGCTTCGATCGCACCGAAGTCCACATTGGCGTCGGTTCCCACCAGGAACCCGGCGTTCTCGCCATAGAGATAGAGAACTGGGGGATTGGTACCACCCGTTAGCGTCACGCGGCCATTTGATGCCACGGTATAGGTGAATGCGGTGGTGCCGCTACTGAATGTGCCAGCATTGTTGGTATTGTCCGTAATGCTAATGCCGCCGGTTGCGTTTGCGCTGGCAAGTGCTACATCAACGATTGGACCGGTGGATTGTGCCGTCTTGCGGAAGACAGCGGTGCCGTTGAGCGACGCTTGCGTAAATGTCGTCCCGGATAACACTCCAACAGCTTCGCCGCCGTGCTGGCCGGGCCCGAAGCCGACGAAGAAAACGTCGCCGCTGCTGACCATGTACAACACCAAGTTGGACGTGAAACTGCTGCCGGTGAATTGCAAGGTCCCTCGTCCATTGGCGGAACAGCAGGTGAAAGTTCCGCCCGGAGCAGATGCGATGTTGCTCGTGAGGGTCCCCGCGTCGTCGGTGTCGAAGTTGCTCGAGGTAACTGCCGATATTCCATCGGAGGCAAGAGTCCCGGCAGCGGCAAACCGGCCACCACTCCCACCCAGACCGACAAGTCCGACGACGTAGTTGCCTTTGAACTGGCCCGCGAAGAAAGATGTCGCATCCTGTATTTTGAGAGTTCCTGCAAAGCGGGAACCTGAACCGTTCGTATCGTCAAATTCAATGATATGCCCCGCAGTGGCGATATTGCTGGAATTGATGCCGCCAAGTGCAAATCGGAAGTAGGTCGTCGCCCTATTTGTAAAGCCGAGGGTCAGACAGCCGCGATGATCCGGGCCAACCGCGTATGAACTCGTTGCAGGGTCGATTTGAAACGCTGACAAGTTACTGTCGTCTTCTTGGCCGCCGGTGACCTTTCCCGTTCCGTCGGCCGTGAAACTACCTGCGATGGCTGCGACGCTATTCGAAAGAACGGCTTGCAGCCGGTAAGCGTACTGGCCCTTGAGAAGCGATTCGCTGCCGGAACCGGCTCCGCAAGCCGCGCCACTCACGGTGGTGACCGTAATCGTGGCGCTCGCTAACTTCGTCGTGTCGGTCACCGAGGTCGCGACTATCGTCAATACGGGAAACGCGGGCACGGTCGCAGGCGCTGTGTAAGTAGCCGGCGCGCCGCTGGCTGTGTTCGCCGGAGATATGGTGCCGCAATCCGGGGAGCAAGCGGCCCCATTTTGCAATAAGGTCCAGGTGACGCCGGCACCGGCACCGCCATTCGCCCCGTCGTTCGTCACTGTTGCTGTAAGCGGTTGCGTGGCATTCACCGCGATGCTGGCTGAAGGAGGCGCCACCGAAATCGAGATGCCTAGGATCAATATATGTGCCGTGGCTTTCGCACCGGCGTTGGTTACCGAAGTCGCAACCGCGGCCAAAGCCCCAAATGGCGGTCTAACAGGCGCTGTATAGGTCGTTGCTACTCTACTGGCTGTCGTTGTAGCTGAAAAACCTCCGCAGCCCACCGTACATGCGGAAGTGGAAGTATGACAAACATGAGTAAATGGATTACATATAGTTCGAGTAATCTGCAGGCTCCAAGTGACGCCGCCGCTGCTTGGATCATCACTCACTGTGGCAGCGATGGGTTCTGTGCCCGCGGACTTGACGGTGGATGAGGGCGGCGCGATGGAAATCGTAATTCCAGTAATCGTGACGGTTGTGGAGCCCGTCGCAGCGGAATTGGTCACGGAGGCAGCCGCGATGGTCACCGTCAAGTTGCCGGCTGGCGGGGTGGAGGGAGCCGTATAGGTCGTTGCGACGCCACTTGCTGTCGTGGTGGGAGATACCGACCCGCATGCGGCAATGGCGCAAGATACCGTCCAGGTCACCCCTTTAGCCGCATTGTCGCCGGTTACGTTCGCGGTGACCTGCGCTGTTGCGTTCACCTGCAACATAGTCGCGCTTGGCGGCGGGACATTGACGGTAATACCTGGAACCTTAAAGTTTGCGGACACTGCTGTCGTGCCGTCGGCCGCCGCAGCCGCCGTGATCGTCACCGTCAAGTCACCGGCTGGCGGGATGGCGGGAGCCGTGTAGGTCGTAGGGGCGCCACTCGCCGTATTGGGGGGTGCAACCGAGCCGCACGGGGCCGTGGGACAAGTCACCGTCCAGTTGACTCCCTTATTCGAGCTGTCATTGCTGACGGTCGCGGAGATCTGGGCAGTGGCGCCTGGCTGCACGGCGGCCGGCGTCACTCCCATCGCCACGAGCAGCGGCTGTTGCATGACGCTGCTGCCGCCACATCCTGCGAGGACGATCGCCGCGAATCCCGGCAGCGACACAGCGAACCACTTTAAGCTCTTCATATCGAGCCTCCCCTTCGGACTCTAAAAATCCCCCCTTAGGCGGTCTGGCCCATTCTTGCGTTCCGGTTACTAGTGTTGTTTCTGTCAGTGCAAATGGTTCTCGATCGGAATGCCTTCCGTTACATCACGGGTAGAACGCAGGGGCCACAAATTCTTGCAGCGCTTGCGTACAAGCTAGTAGTGTTGCTTGCCTCAGATTCGTTGCAATGCTGGAATTCGGAAACCTGGGACTAGTCGCGTGGGAGATTCGGCCAACCTACATCTCACGTCGCTACGGCAGCCCCAGCTGGGAATCCGGGAGCCTTGATGCCTACTTCAATGGCAGCTATAGTGGACCAACTGGGTCGATATTGGCAAGAGTGCTGGTTTGTTTCTCGGGGCGGCCTTCGATCACTATTCTCTGTTCTCTATCTTCATTCTGGCGGCGGAGGACAGCCGGGGAACTCGCGCAGGGAGGTGTTGCCTATATATTGAAGGTCGGCGATGCCGATTTTGCTGGTGTAGAAGCCGTCGGTGGTGAGATTGCGCAGAAAGGCAAAGAAGGCCACGCCCTGGCTGAGCGAGGCTTCCTGTTTGGCGTTTTTGCGGAAGGCGATGAGGTCCATCATTTCTTTTTTCTGCTCGGGGGTGCATTCCATAAAGACATTGCCGTAACGATCCATGCAAGCGGCATCCAGCCAGAAGAGCCCGCCGCCGAGCCTCAATTGGTATTCCGGGTTTTCGCTGGTGAGGAGATCGATAAATTCCGGCGCGCCGGCCTCCACTGCGCCGCCGGATTTTTCGTCCTTGGGGATGATGGCATCGCACAGAAATGTCACCGTCGCGTACTGCGGCGCGGAAAAATATTTGGGAACGTACTTCCCTGCCGGGGCTGCAGCTTTCTCCTTGTGCACCATCTGGTGGATGTACTCGGCGGCCTCCGCAGGGATCACCTGCAGTACCGAGCCGCCGGCAGCGCCGAAGGCGAGCGTGCGGAGGATGTCGCGGCGGGATATCGATTCATTCGCCATGGTGGGCCTCACGAGAAGAAGAAGGGGGATTTAACACAGAGTTCACGGAGGACACAGAGATCACGGAGAAGACGGGGAAAAGAACCGGACGGGCGGGGCAAGCCCCGCCCCTACAAATATGCACGGATAGAGTGTTGAGCAGCATGCTAAAGGTTGCCTTTCTTGGCTTCGTCGAGGAGATATTCGGAGGCGCGCCAGGAGAGCGCCATGATCGTGAGCGTGGGATTCTTGTCCGGATTGGTGACCAGCGGCGCGCCATCGGTGACAAACAGATTCTTCACGTCGTGGGCCTGGCAAAAACCGTTCAGCACGGAAGTTTTCGGATCGGCACCCATGCGGGCGGTGCCCACTTCGTGAATAATCTTGCCGCCTTCCGCAATCCCGAAAGGATACTGGCCGTGGATGGAAGTTTTGGTCCGATATTCGCCGCCCATGGTCTCGACGATGGCGCGAAACGTCTCCTGCATGTCCTTGGCCTGGAGCAACTCGTAATCCGACCACTTGAAGTGGAAGCGCAGCGCGGGAATGCCCCACTGATCGACGACGTCGGGATCGATCTCACAGTAGGTGTCCGGGTTGGGAAGCATTTCGCCGCGGCCCGCGAAGCCGATGTACGTGCCGTAGACCTGGCGAGCACGCTGCTTCAAACGGGCGCCGTAGCCTTCTTCGTCGTGGCACAGGCCATGAAACATGCCGACGCCGGGCATATCGCGTCCGCCGCCAAATTCGATGTGATAGCCACGAGGAAAATCGTTCTTGCGGTCGAATTTCCACCACGGCATGTACATGTGCATTCCGCCAACGCCGTCGTGATTGTGGGGCGGCATCTTCTCCAATTGCGGGAAGTAGCCATGACCACTGCTGCCGACGGAATCGGTGAGATACCTGCCGACGGTCCCGGAAGAATTGGCGATGCCGGCTGGAAAAGCCGGGGATTTGGAGTTCAGCAGCAAACGCGCGGACTCGCAAGCGCTGGCGGCCACCACGATGGCGCGCGCGCTGATGCGTTTTTCCGAACGCGCCGCCTTATCAACGTAAGAGACGCCTTCCGCTTTGCCTTCTTTGTTGACGAGAATTTCGCGAGCCATCGCGCCGGTAATCAGCGTCAGCTTTCCCGTTTTCATCGCCGGGGGCAGCAGAACCTGGCTGGAGCTGAAATTTGAGGCGGTGATGCAGCCGCGGCCGCACTGGCCGCAGTAGTGGCAAGGCAGGCGGCCGTTGAGCGAGCGGGTGATGATCGCGAGGCGTGAGGGAATGCAGATGATGTTGAGCTTGTCGCAGGCCTTCTTGACCATCAATTCGACGCAACGCGGCTTGGGAGGAGGAAGGAAGACGCCGTCGGGGGCGCTTGAAACGTTTTCCTTTGTTCCGAAGACGCCGATGTAAGCTTCAGTTTTGTCGTAGTAGGGCGCGAGGTCTTCGTAAGTGATGGGCCAATCGTCGCCGAGGCCATCCCGTGTGGCGGATTTGAAATCGATGGGAGCGAAGCGCAGTGCGATGCGGCCCCAGTGATTGGTGCGGCCGCCGACGATGCGCGAACGAAACCATTGGAAATTCGCGCCGGGCGCCGAAGTATAAGGCTCGCCTTCAATCTGCCAGGCCCCGTTCGGCGCGAGGAACTCGCCAAAATTTTCGCCTGCGCGCCCGCCCACGCCCGCGCCGCGGTGCGGCGCTTCGTACGGCCACATGAGCATCTTGAAATCTTTTTCGGGATTCAGATTTGGCCCGGCTTCGAGCAGCACGCAGTTGAGGCCGCCTTCGGTGAGAACTTTTGCCGCCATGCCTCCGCCGGCGCCGGAGCCGATTATGCAAACGTCGTACTGCTTTGGAGATCGGATCACTTGAGACATGCGGTGCTTTCTCCCTACAAGTTGTTTTTTCTCAATTCAGATACGGCGAAATCGCAAGCGCGCGCCGTCAGAGCCATATACGTGAGCGAAGGGTTCACGCACGCTGCGGAGGTCATGCACGCGCCATCGGGCAGGAAGAGATTCTTCGCGTCGTGGGCCTGATTGTGCTCGTTCAAAACGGACGTCTTGGGATCGCGGCCCATGCGCGCGGTGCCCATTTCATGAATTCCAAGACCGGGCGTGGAAATTTCCTGATAGACAAAAATTTCCTTGCCGCCGGCCGCCGCGAGCATTTCCGCGGCCTGCACTGCAATGTCTTTCGACATGGCGTGTTCGTTATCGCGCCACTCAAAGTGAATTTTCAGAGTGGGGATCCCCCAAGCGTCGAGCTTTTCTTTATCCACTTCCACGTAATTGCTGTGATAAGGCAAGCACTCGCCGAATCCGCCCATTCCCATGCGCCAGGGGCCCGGCATCTTGAGAGAGTTCTTGAAGTCCACGCCGATTCCGGCACGGGAGGCAGCTGCGGACCAGCCGTCGCGGCTTCCGCCGCCCTGGTACCCATAGCCGCGGATGAATTCTTTTTGTTTTGTTTTGACGTTGCGGAAACGAGGGATGTAGATACCGTTGGGGCGGTTGCCGAAAGGCATTTTGTCTTCATGGCCGGGCATTTCACCGCCGGCGCCCGCACCCATGTGGTGATCCATGAGGTTGTGGCCGAGTTCGCCGCTGGAGTTGGCGAGGCCGTCGGGAAATTCCGCGGTTGCGGAATTCAGCAGAATGCGCGTGGATTCGAGCGTGGAAGCGCAAATGAAAAAGACGCGTGCCTTGAATTCCAGCGCGTTTTTCGTTTGCGCGTCAATCACGCGAACGCCGCTGACCCGGCGCGTTTGCGGGTCGAAGACCAGGCTGTGAACGACGCTGTACGGGCGAATGGTGAAGCGGCCGGTTTTTTGCGCGGCGGGGAGAGTGGAATTGAGGCTGCTGAAATAGGAACCGGTGATGCAGCCGCGGTGGCAAACGCCACAGTAGTGGCAGGCAGCGCGTCCTTTGTGAACGCGCGTGAGCACGGCCGAGCGGCCAATGGTCATGATGCGATCGTCGAAATTTTTCGCGAGGGCATCGCGGAAATCCTGTTCGACGCAGGTCATTTCCATGGGCGGAAGGAATTTGCCGTCGGGCAATTGCGGCAAGCCTTCGGCCTGGCCGCTGATGCCGGCGAACTCTTCCACGTAGTCGTACCACGGCGAAATGTCCGCGTAGCGGATCGGCCAATCCACGGCGATTCCGTCTTTCGAATTCGCTTCGAAATCGAGATCGCTCCAGCGGTAACTCTGGCGCCCCCAAGTGATGGATTTTCCGCCGACCTGGCGGCCGCGAATCCACGAAAATTTTTTGCCAGGATCGTAGGTGTAAGGATTTTCCTTATCGCTGACGAAAAATTTGTTGGAGTACTCATCGCAAGCGTAATAAACCTCGCGCTGAATAGGTTGCGTGCGCTGGCGTTCGGCGCGGTCATCCCAGCCGCGGTATTTCAGGTCATAGACGGGAACATGCTCGACGTAATCCTGCTCCGGAACGATGGACCGCCCCGCTTCGAGGACGAGAGTGTTGAGTCCTTTTTCGGTGAGCTCTTTTGCCGCCCAGCCGCCGGTGATGCCCGAGCCGACGACGATTGCGTCGTAAGTATTTGCAGCCATATGGATCTCCCCTATGCCTTTTTCTCTGCGGGCAACGGCACACAACCATGCTGGGCGCCAGGAATGATTTGCAGATTCAATTCTTGCGAGAAGCCGATTTCGGAAGTGTAGTATCCGTGAACGGTGATGCCCTTAAAGACGATGAAAAATTCGCCGCGCAACTGTTTATCGCGCTCTTCCGGGATGGTGTTGCCATGGCGCATCCTGCGAGTGCGCTGCGTGGCGACGGATTCGTCCATGGAACGGAGCAATGTGATTTGCTGAGCGGGCGAAGCGTCGACGAAATTCTTCCCAAAGAGGTCGTTCGTTTGTTTGTCCACTCCGGCGAGACCGTCCAGAAAATTCTTGCGTTCTTCGGCGTCGGCCCATTCCGTGAGGATGACGTCAATGAATTCATTGACGCGCGCTCCTTTGGCGCCGGGAGTATCCGTCGCGGGGATGATCTGATCGATCATCGCGACAACTGTGTCGTTCTGATGCGGGTTGAGCGTGCGCAGCGTGTATCCGGATGCGGGGTGCGCGCCTTGGAAAAAAGCAAAAAGATTCGTGGGCAGGGCGGGCAAAACACCGCCAGCCATGAGCAACCTCAACGCCTCACGCCGTTGCATAATTCCTCCCTGACTTTACTTCACGATTCAAATGCCTTAGCACGACGGGCGCGCGTGTTATAAAACTCGCTCGGCAGCCCTGGTCATTCGCCCAAAAGCTCTTTGCGCACGTTTTTCAAAACGTAAGCGGCGCGCTCGACCCCGACTTCTCCCGCGAGAATGGGATCCTCATTTTCAATACTGAGAATGCCTTCGAAGCCGACGTCCATATAAGCCTTGACAATCGACTTCCAAAGACTGGCGCCGTGGCCATAGCCGACGGCGCGGAACGTCTCCGAGGCCAGGTCAAGTTCGTTGGTTTCAAACGCAAAGTTCAGCACCCCGTACTTATTGACGTTCTCGGGGAAGAAAACAGTGTCCTTCATGTGGGCGTGGAAAATGGCGCCTTGTTTACCCAGAAAGTGGATGACTTCGACCGGATCGCAGCCCTGCCAGAAGAGATGGCTCAAATCGCAGTTCGCGCCAATTTCTTCGCCGACGGCTTCGCGGAGTTTCATTAAGGTGCGAGGGTTATAGACAGCGAAATTGGGATGCATTTCGAATGCAAGGCGCTTGACCCCGTGCTCCCGGGCGTATTTCGCCTGTTCCTTCCAATAGGGAATGATTCTTTCTTTCCACTGCCAGTCTTGCATCTGCGCGTATTCGGGAGGCCACCGATAAGTGATCCAATTCGGCTGGGTATCCTGCGGAGTGCCGCCCGGGCAGCCGGAAAAGCCGACGATGACTTTTACTTCGAGGATTTCAGCGAGGAGGACGGTCTTGCGGAAGGTATCGATGTCTTTCTGGGCATGCTTGGGATCGGGATGAATGGGGTTGCCATGACAACTTAGAGTGGCAACGCGAATTCCGCGGTCTTCAAATTCTTTCTGCCAGGCTTTGGCTTTGCTGCGGTCGGCGATGAGTTCATCGAGAGGACAGTGACGATTGTTCGGATAGCCTCCCGTGCCGATCTCCATGGCTTCGAGACCAAGGGCGGTGACCTTGTCCAGCATGGCATCGAGGGAGAGATGGTCATACACGGGATCGAAGACGCCGATAGGGATCTTGCGCAAGTTGCCGGAAGCTTTGGCTGCGGGAAGGCCCAAGGGCGGGGCCTCGGAATTTGCCGCATGAGCGAGTATTTCACCTCCGGGGACCGCCGCCGCGAGCAGGCCGCTCGTGGCAGCCAGAAACTCTCTCCGGCCGATGGCGGAGTCCTTAAGTTGTTTCTTCATGCGCGTCTCCTCGACGAACGCAGCATTTGAATAAGCACCAGTGAGTCCGACGCATTATACGACGACGCACGCTCCGGACAAGCAAGTAAATCGTTCTTCTAAGGGAACTCAGTGGAACCCGGGAGCGTTGGCAGGCAAGGGTCGAGAGACCAAGGGCTTGCGACTAGCGAGGTTTTAACTCTGCCAGAGGGGGGATGGAAACAGCAACGGTCAGCGCGCGCTCCGGCGCTGGATTTCTGTGCTGCAATGCCTGGACGAGCATCTCGATGGCCTGCCCGGTATTCGGAGGAACATAGATGGTGGCAGCCAAGAGCCCGGTGCGCACCCAGGATTGGCCGGTCTTGGGCAAGCCGTCGCAGCCAGTAAAGGGCAGTTTCAGCCAGCGCTCCCGCTCCGATTCGTTCGTCAATTCTTCAAAGGCTTTCCTGGCCCCGACGGCCATGGAATCATCCTGCGCGCCAACCAAATCCACGGCTGCCCTTTGCGAGGTACTCAGTTTCAGCCAGGAACGGACGGCTCGCTGAGCGCTCTCTTCAGTCCATTGCGCTCTAAGCACGGTGACGTGAATATTGGACGGTTTCGTCTCCTGCATCCCCAAGGCGCGCTCTTTGGCCGCGGAATTCTCCGCGGGCCCTTGAATATAGAGGATCGCGCCGCCATGGGGCAGCAGAGCAGCAAACTGACGGCCCTGAATCCGGCCAATTTCGAGATGGTTGGAAGTCACGCCGAAAACAGGAGCGGAGGATGATTTGCGCAGTTCCGGGATGTAGGTGGCGTCGCGATTTAGCACTGCCCACCCGATACCAGCGGATGCGGCGGCCCGGGCGACTTGGGGTAGAGCGGTGCCACCGACAGGTTCAAAAACAACGGCATCCGGCCTTTTATCCTCAGTAGCCTGGATGGCTTTCAGGATCTGCGTGCTCTGCGTAATCGCATCGTTATCCGCATAAACAATTTGGACTTCCGTGCCCAGTTTGCGGGCCATTTGCTCCGCGGATAGCGCTTGCTCGATCTGGTAATCATTGTCGTTCGTCGTAAGGGAAACCAAAAAGCGCAACTTTTTCATGGCGGTTCGAAGCCCCTCTTTGGACCCCATGCTAACGATACATGGAGCGGGACCGCAGCACCGAGAAAGTGCAACAAGCGTTTCTCCAGCGCAAATGGCTTCTCGGTGGATATCTTACTCTTTGGGAAAAAGAGGAGATGCGCACGATTCATTGCAAAGAAGGTTGCCCGACATGGATGGGCCCGCAGGGCGGTTGGGACAACGATTGTGGACTTCGTCACATTGCGTCATTCCCTTGGCGATGACTTTGACTCTTGCGGTGATCGCGAGGCGATTGCTCTTCGTTCTCGCCAAGGCAGATCGACTACTGGTCCGGCCAGCCGTCGTCGTCGTAGTCACCGGCCGCTCCCCATTAAATCCTTCGGCTGCTTTACCTGGGCTTGTCAATCAGAAATAATGATATTCTTGCGCCGGGAAGAATAGAGGGCAGGGAGCCCTCCTCGTTTGGAGAGAGTCGCCAGGGACAGGTTATATCTACATAAATGTAGGACCATGTCGATCCGCAGGCGAAACCTCGTGCCGGCCTGGTGCGTAGAATACTCGTCTGACAAAGCCCAAGTTGAGCTAGAATCGCGGCTTAAGGGACGTCGGGCGAACCTGGCAGGATGTATTCTCGCGCTCGGGCGCACCATTTCCCATATCCCAATTTTGGAAGATGCTCGAAGGTTTCTGTAAATGACGCCACCGCCGAGAAAGAAGTCTGGTCCGCACAACGAGGATAAGGTCACCTTAAAGACCATTGCGGAGCATCTCGGGCTGACTCCGGGAACGGTGTCAGCTGCCCTGAACAATTCTCCCGCAGCACGCTCGATACCCGAGCACACGAAAAATCGCATCATCGAGGCTGCGCAAGCGCTCAATTACCGGCCCAACTTTTTCGCCCGCACGCTGCGCCTCAAAAGAACCTATACCATCGGCGTCATCGCCGAGGAAATTGGCGACGCGTACGGCTCGATGGTGATCAGCGGCGTCGAAGAATACCTTCGCAAGAACAATTATTTTTTCCTTACCGTGATCCACCGGCATGATCCGAAGCTCCTGCAAACTTACGCGCAAATGCTTTTGACGCGCGGCGTGGAGGGCTTCATTACCACGGATACGTCCCTCACGGAGAAGCTTGCGCTGCCTACCGTCGCCGTGGCGGGGCATGAGCGCGTCGAAGGCTTGACCAACATCATCCTGGACCACACCCGTGCCGCGAGGCTGGCCCTCGAACATCTCCGCGATCTTGGCCACGAGGATATCGCTTTCATTAGAGGACAGACCATGAGTTCGGATTCCACCGTGCGTTGGAACGCGATCTGCGAGGTGGCGCAGCAACTCGGCATTCGCATTCGTCCCGAGCTGACCATCCAACTGGAGGGCTTCGATTCGACGCCCGGTATTGGATATACCTTCACCAAGCAACTCCTGGCCAGGAAACATCCTTTCACAGCACTTTTTGCTTACAACGACATTGCCGCTATCGGCTCGATTTGGGCGTTCCACGAAGCAGGCCTGCGTGTCCCGGAAGATGTTTCTGTTGTCGGCTTCGATGATATTCCCGGAGCAGCTTACGCCAATCCCGGCTTGACCACGGTGAGGCAGCCACTCATAAAGATGGGGCAAATCGCCGCGCAAACTGTCGTTGACCTAATCGAAGGACGCGGCGAGTATGCTCCGGAAATCGCCATCGAGCCCGAGTTTGTGATTCGCCAGTCCACCGGACCCGCTCCCGTCCGTCAACTACGGACCATCACAGCGGGCAGGCAACGCTTCCAAGAAGGCTACCTAGCCAAATAGGTTCGCGGGTCACCGAAGAAATATCCCCAAGAAACACGTCTTTGTGGGCAAACTCGCATTAAGTTCGACAGGTTACGACGTGGCACGTTCTTGACTTTAGTTTGGGACTCGCATACGTTGGTTACAGATGCGTCTTATCAGGCCAATTCTGCTGGCGGTGATGGCGATTGCCTTTGCTGCGTATGCGTTCGACTGCTTAGCCATGTCGACGCCCGATGCGGCGATGCAGTGCTGCGATACCATGCACTGCTCATCGCACGGCCACCAGCACAGCCAGGAATGCTGCAAGACCATGCAGGCCATGCATGCGCCCTTTGTACAGACGGCCTCAGCGCATGCTCCATCCTTTTCACCTGTTTTCGTCGCTGTGCTGCCAGGGTTTAGAGCATCGCAAGTCTTGGATTCCCCATCGAAGGTCCTTACGGCGCATTGTCACGCACCACCTGTCCCACAACCAGCGGCACCTTTGCCTCTTCGCGTTTAATCAACCTTCCAGTCGTCTCGCGGCTTCGCGGGCGGGTGTGCTTCGGCACATTACTTTCTGCTGGAAGGAAAAATAATGGGATTTCGAAACGCAAGAGGTCGCGGGCGGCCTCGGCTCGGATTGGTTCTTCTGTCAGTTCTTGCTTCGACGGCAGGTGCGCAAGGACCTGCTCCAGAGACAGCGCCTCCGCTGTTCCCCGGCGGTGGACTAATCTCCTACAACTCCGTTTTCACGACGCGCGGCCCGATCTCCGGCCTGTCGGGGGATATTCCTTTGACGGCACGCCCTACATTTTCGCACGACGGTGATTTCAACTTCACTTGGGGGTTCCACCGCGATTTTGATTTGACGGTGCTGGTGCCCGTGGTGACCAATCACTTCGAAACGCCAAACGCGAATGGGAATCCTCTGAGTGGCGGTACAGGTCTTGGCGACGCGATGGTACTCGTGAAATACCGCTTCTACCGGCGGGATTCCAAACGAGGCACGACGCAAGCTTCCGCGACGTTAGGCCCCAAACTTCCGACGGGCCGAACGGATCTAGCGGACATGAACAGAAAACGGCTGCCGGCGAGTCTGCAGCCCGGTTCGGGCTCTAGCGATTTCTTCGTGGCAGCGAACTGGACTTATACCGGGCTCTTCCATCTCAGGCGGCTTGTCGCCGACGAGGATCTCCATTCTCTGCTGCGCTCACAAGGGACGCAAAAGACCCGCCTGGGCAGCGATCTCCAATCACGCTTCTGGCTGTCGTACCGGCCTTATGAATCGAAGAACGGAGCCCGCGAATGGTTCATCGGGCCTGTCGTGACATGGCTGCACTCTGAAGATGACCGCATCGCCGCTGTCACGCAGAGCGGGAGCGGCGACGACGTGTTGCTCGCCGGCATCACGACCTACGTGGGCGTGCGTCCGGGAATGCACGTGTGGCTCGGCATGGACTGGGACGTTGCCCATTCGGCGGGCGCCACGTTCATGCCTGTCCGCCGCCACATCAGTTTCGGAATTACCCGTCAGTTTCGGCTTCATTTCAAATGAAAGGAGGAACGATGAACACAAGAAAACTCGCGTTGCTATTTTTGCTAGGTTCTGTGTTTGTGCCGGTTTCGCAAGCGCAAATCAAGCACATCGAAATGCGCGTCGAAGGCATGACATGAAACTTTTGAGCCTACGGGGTGAAACAACACCTGGGACGCCAGTCTGGCGTTCAAAAAGTGGATGTTAGCTTGATCGATGGAAAAGTCGACGTTACGCCCAAGGAAGACGGCCAGATCGATCCTGCTCAGCTTCTCAAAGCGGTTTACGACAGTGGTGTGTCCGTCGCGGAGATGGACGTAACCGCACGCGGAAAAATAATGAAGGACCCTGGAGGCAATTTCGCGCTGCAGGTTTCGCCCAATCAGTCCTTTGCGATCGCACCAAATGATCTGCTCAAGACCGTCGAACCGCTCGCTGATTCGACCGCGGTCGTCACGATTCGTGGCGAGTTGTACCGCAAGCCCGCGGGGAAAAAGAAAGCAGACGCTTCGGCGCCGCTGAAGCTGCTGATTCTCGAAGTCCAGAAGAAGGAATAGATGCTAAGACCAAAACAATGTCTGTTATTTCTGAGCCTTGCTGGGTTTGTTCTCGCCGGATGCCATCAGCCTCCGGCGAGTTCCCTTCAGCCCAGACAGGCGGTAATCGCGGCAGGTGAGATTGGTTCGCGCCTGCCCGAGTTCTCCGTGAAAGACTTGCAGGGCCACGAAATCTCATCGGCGGACCTTCGCGGCAAGGTGGTACTCGTTGATTTTTGGGCCACTTGGTGTCAGCCGTGCAAAAAAGAAATGCCCGGCTACCAGAAACTCCTCAACCTCTACGGCTCACGAGGATTTGCCGTCATTGGATTCAAGTTCGATACCATGATGGATATGGAGGACCCCGCCCAATTCGCAAAGAAAATCGGAGTGCGCTATCCGCTGGCAGTCGCCCCAGACGACTTGAAACAGAAGTTTGGAGGGATCGAAGGTTTGCCAACAACAATGCTCTATGATCGCCAAGGAATACTGCGCAAGAAGGTCGTGGGATTTGAGTACACCAGCGTGATCGAGTCAGCGGTGAAACCGCTTCTTTGAGGACTACGGGTCCGTCGAACTTGGAAGGCCCGGCCGCGCAAAATGGCATGAACCTTGCGGGCTTCCAACCAGGTTGAGCCCTGGGGTGTCCCGTGAGGACATTCTTGGAATGGTGCGCAAATGGGAGCTTCCCGCGGGCACGAAAACGCAGTAGCCCATACCACATCACAAACTATGTACAAACAGGACTTGGAGTAGAATTGTGAGGTCCCTGTGAAGCCAACAGCAGGCAACTATTGACAACTGGTTCCGGAATCGCCGACCGCGGCCAGGCGCAGCCCGCGGAACGAAAAATTGCAGGGTTTGAAGGGCAGGAGTTTTCAGAACGCGATGCCGAGCGCTCGCGAAGCTGGCCATCGGCAAGATTCAGAACTTCGAATGCAAGCTTGGCCTTGTTTTCAGGGAGCGCACCCAGTCCGAATGTTATTACCCGGGGCACAGCGTCTTGCTGGCCTTGAGTTTTTCGCGCAGTGACAAGGCACGCCGTGAGGGTTTTCAATTTGGAGGGATGCCGCATGACTGTTATCCGAGGATTGGCAGCGATCATTTTACTCTCACTGGGATACGTTTCCATTTCTTCGGGGCAGGAGAATAAGACCGTGAATCCGGCCCCCGCGCCGCCAAATCTATTGGTTCTGGTGTACCAGGAATTCCCATACGGCAAGGCAAACGCGCGCAATAAGTTAGAGGCTGCTATTGCGCGCGCCTGTAATCGCCTGGAAGTCCCCAATTCCTGGATTGCCTTGCAATCCCTGACGGGGGCGCGGGAGGCGCTCTCCTTCGATCCTTTTGACTCTTTCGAGCAATTGGAGCAGTCCTTCGACCGGTGGAAGAAGATCTACGCCGCCCATCCCGACCTCGCCCGGATGCAGGAAGAGGTCGATGCGCTCCTGACGAACGAGCGCACGATCGTGGCGGTACGCCGCGACGACCTGGGCTATCGTACAGACAACATCGATTTGTCGGAAATGCGCTTCATGCGCGTGGTTGAGGTGCGCCTCGCGCCCGGGCACGAGAGCGAATTTGTGGAATCGTTTAAAATCCTCAGCGAGGCGTACGAGAAAATCAAAGCAGACGCGCCGTGGTTCGTCTATCAGGTGAACTTGGGGATGCAGTCGCCGGGATTTCTGATTTTCACGCCCATGAACGCGCTCAAGCAAAACGACGACCTACTCTCATGGAAGGAAACCCTGCAGGAAGCGGAAGGCGTAGAAGCCATGAAACGACTGCAACAGATCGCGCGCGAATCGTATGTCAACACGGAAAGCAACCTGTACGTTGTCAACGGCGAGATGTCCCACGTATCAAAGGAGTTTGCGGCCGGCGATCCGAATTTCTGGACACCAATGACGACACCAGCCGCGAAGCCCGTGGGGAGGAAAGGAACGGTTATTCCAGCGGCGGATCAAAGCACAGCCAAAGCAATCGTGCGGAAAACCGGGGAACAGTTACAGAATCGATGAGCTCTGGAGTTCGCGGACTCGACAGGAACGGGAGGGCTAAACGGCAGAGAGCGCAGCCTGTTTTTCCGTTTTCGCCTGTTTTGCTTCTTTGCTCCCCGTCGATGTGAGGTCCTGGTTGCCGAAACCGATGCCGATCTTTTTCAAGAATGCGGTGGGGGGTTCGCCGCCGGCGAAGATCCACACATAATCGTTAGGGATCTCCTCCGTCTTACCGTTGACTTCCAGAAGCACCGATTTTTCTTTAAACTCCACGGGAGCGGAGTTGAAAATGACTTTGACTTTGCCTTTGCGAACGGATTCTTCGATGCGCTGGGAGTTGCGCTCCTTGATGCGGGCGAAGGCTTCTTTGCGATAGGAGAGCGTGACCTGATTGCCGACCTGGTGGCCGAGCCCCATGGCGGCCTCGACGGCGCTGTCGCCACCCCCGACGACCAGGATTTTCTTGTTGATGTAGTGGTCCGCCTCAATCAAGCGGTACATCACTTTGGGTAGTTCCTCGCCCTTGACACCGAGTTTGCGCGGGCTGCCGCTCTTGCCGAGCGCCAGCACCACGGATTGCGCCCGATATTGACCTTTGGCCGTCGCAACGGTGAAGATCTGGTCCTCGCCTTTCTTGATGTCCTCAACCTTCTCACCCTGCTTCAGCTTGAAATCCGCGCGCTGCAGGACTTTGTTCCAGAAGGCGATCAGTTCTTCCTTGCTAAGTTCCGTCTTCTTGAATTTTCCGTGCATGGGAAATTCCACCGGACTGGTCATCACCAGTTTCTGGCGGGGATACTTGGCCACCGTGCCGCCGATCTCTCCCTCATCAACCGTCAAATAATTGAGTTTTTTCTCCGTAGCACGGAGGGCAGCGCTGATTCCCGCAGGCCCCGCACCCACGATCAGCACATCGTATACGTCCGGGGAGCGCCGTGCGCCGCCCTGGGAGGCGCTTTTAGTGGCAATAGTATCGATGCAGTCACGGCCCTGGTTGATGGCATTCTTGATGAGCGCCAATCCACCCAGCTCGCCGACGATAAACATGTTCTTGATGGTGGTCTCAAACTGAGGCGTCAAGTAAGGCATGTCGCCACCCATGCTGGGGCTGGCCAGGACCATGGTGATGGCGCCGACCGGGCAGACTTCCGCGCACAGACTGTGGCCGATGCATTTGTAGCCGTTCACAATGACGGCTTTGCCGCCCAACATGGCCAGAACATCGCCCTCGGGGCAGACCATAGTGCAGGCCGCGCAGCCGATGCAATTGTTGGCGTCGATATGAGGATGTTGGGATTGCGGGCCATCGGAACGCAACTTCCCCTTTTCCTCAGCCTCGAGGGCCAGTTCTTCTATCCTCTTCTGCTTCTTTAGATAAGAGCGCATGAAGAGGCCGATAACAATCACGGCGACAACGAAGGCGACAAGAGTATCCATATAAAATCAGAGCGGTTTTTTTGCTGAAGCTTGATCCTGCCCGCCCAACTGCGAAGCGGGCGGCTGTGACTTGGCCGGAGGATGGCCCGGCGGCAGGGACCCTTGAGCCGGGGCAGCAACCGGATTCAGGACGTCGTTGAACCTCGGGAGGCCACCAGAATGTACGTCTTGATTCTGGTGCGGGTTTTGATTCGGATCGGGATGCTGGATCATGCCGCCCGCCGCCTGCGTTTTGAGAACGAACCAGGCACCGTCGCGCTTTTCCAAGTTATAGGAAACCTGCATGCCCGCCCCCTGGGGCGACCCGGTCTTGGGCCGGAATTCAACTTCGGCGTGGGCCTGATTGCCGTTGATGGAAACCTTTTGGATATCCATCACCATGGCGCTCATGTTGAGGGTGCCTACTCCAGTGAGGTGCTGCATGATTCCGGCGCGAATGGCGTCATTGTCATTCTGCTGCTTCTTGCATCCGCCGGCGGCCAAAAGCGCGGCGAAGAACCCCAGTGCCAGAGCAATACGTTTCATGCGAAATTCCTTTCCAGGTACATCGAGGCCGGCTTACCGGCGATTTCTGCGTCGGTTTCCTTGGGAGATTCTCCCAACATAATCCAAAGATGAAAACTGGCCCGGCATCGGAACAGCCTACAGTCTATAGCCCATGAAGAGGGCGATGCCAATATGCAGGATGGCGAGGATGGCGAAGGCATAACTGAAGGGCCGGTGAACGACGTGCCAGAGCTGAAAAATCTTTTGGGTACGGGCGAGGAAGACGATGCTCTGGGAGAGCGAGGCCTGTTTTTGCCTCATGAGAAGGGCGCGCTCGAGTCTCTGGTCGCGGGTGGGGAACAGTCCGAAGCAGGCAAACAGCCAGGGGAAGAAGCCCGCTTCGCGCAGCCGCACGGCGGAAGCTTTGAAGGGGCGCTTGATGTCGAGCAGAAACATGGAAAGGAGAGAAGCGATCAAGGGGGTTTTGGCCACTTCGGCGGGTGACGGCAATTCAGCAAGGGCATCGACGCTAAAGCCGAAGGTAGCCTTTTGTTCGGCGAGCTCTTTGCGCAGGGCCTCTTCTTTCTCCTGGATCTCTTTCATGGAGAGTTCGGCGGCGCTGAGGCCGCGCGGAATGTGGGCGTAGAGATAGCGGCCGACAAAGCCGCTGATGGTGACCATCAGCATGCTATAGAAGGCCATACCGGCGATATTGCCGAATTTGAACGTGGAGTGAAAGGCCACGATGACGGGCGCGGCGGTGCCAAGGACGACGTGGAAATCAAGCCAATGGCGGGAGTTGCCCATGCGGCCGAGCCATCCCCATTTCTTGCGAAGGGGATAAAGATAGATGAGAAAAAACATCAACACGCCGAGCATGCCGAGCTTGATGCCAATCGAGCCGCTGGGCCGGAGGAGTTCGTGCTTGGGCGAAAAGGGGCGCTGGGCGGCGCTGAGGGTGTAGTAATTCAAGCCGTAGCCGGCGATGACCAGAACGACGGCCAGCGCCAGCATCCAGGCCAGGAACACACGTGTGCGATGGCCCTTTTCGGCGTCCTCGCGAGGCAGTATGGCGGTGCCAACAGTTGCGGATGTGCTCATCGTTTTGTCTCGAGATCCTCCACCTGAATGGTGGCCCTAAATCTTTTGTAGCCTGTGAAGCGATGAATATTGCGCCAATGCTGGCGGGCCGTTTCAACATCGATGATGGCGGACATGGGCATCCAATAGGATTCCTCGGGATCATGAAAATGCACGGTGGCGTAATGAATTTCACTGCGCATGCCGTGAAGACCCAGATCGCTCAGGCTGGAATCCATGGTCGCGACCAATTTAGCGACGGCGCCGCTCTGCTGCTCGATCCAAATGGTACCAGAAAGAGGGATTGGATAGTTCTTGCCCCGGAGTTGAAGGGCCGCGGGCGATGAAGCCCCGGGGACGAACTTGAAATTTATTTTAGCAAAGGCCACGCCGTCGATGAGCTCCTCGCCTGCGGGCTCGAACGTATAGTTGGTCTCATAGGATGGGTGGATAATCAGGAGCATGCTGGTGAAACCGTTGGTAATAAGCAGGGTACGCGAGGAATCACGGAAGGCGGCTTTGCGCGTATCGCGGGATTCGACGAGCTTCAGCGATCCGCTATTGGGATTGGCCTGAAGCTGATAGTCAAAGACGGATTCCTCGCGATAACTGGCTTTCCCGTTCTTCCCGACCAGCGCCTGGGTTACATTTTCCGTGCACACCACATTGGCGGCCTGCTCAAAGAACTTTTCGACGGTTGCGCGGGCGCGAGAGAGAGCCGCCATCGGAGGCGAAACGGGAGGAGCAGCCATCTCCGCGAACGGTTGAGCGACAGGCTGCGCTTGGCCAAACGCCGCGCCGCAGGAACACAGGAGGGCCACAGCGAAAATAGCCGAGAGCCGTCCAAACATGGCAGTCAGCGGAGTTCGGGAGCCTGGAAGATCTTGGCGCCGGAGGTTTCTCATTTTTTGCGATATCCTCCAAAGCGATAGCCGAAAACCGTGGACCATTGCTGGTAATTCATGCTGGTGCCGCGATACCAGCCGAAATTGCCTTCCACGAAATAGCGAGGGCCCACGTTCCAATCAACCACGGCGTTGACGAAATTGGAGTTGTTATTGGTGGTCAGAGCAGAATTGAATGTTTGATGACCGCCCAAGAACTGCAGCCGGAACGAATCGGTAAAGTTCTTGGAAAGAGAAAAAGAGGTGTATTTGCCGCTCCCAAAAGAGCTATTGAATTTCGAGTAATGCACATCGGCTAGCAGTCCGGTCTTCCAGAGGTTGGGCACGGTGATGCCGAAGGCCTCATTCAGCGATTTCTTCGTGTCCGAGGTGGTCTTACTCCGGCCTAAGCTACTGTACACGCTGATGTGCTTCATGAGTTCCACGCGCACGTCCCCGCTGAAGCCTTGAAAGAGATACTGGTCCAATAGACCGGTGGCGAGCAGCCGGGGATCATACGTCGGCAGGCTGCGGAAATAATTGTGATTGACGCCGAACCCCACGCGGTGGAATGGCTGAAAGTGCAGCGAAGAATAACTTTGCGAGATTCCCGTGGGATTGCTTCCACCAATTAGCAGCCCAGTGGTGGGATCTCGCAATGGAGATGTTCTGGCCTCGTCCGCCTGCAAAGAGCTGTAAAGCGTGATGTAGCGCTTCCAGGTCACATTATTCTCGAAGAATGCAAATTGGCGAGCCACCTTCCATTGGATGCTGGTAACGGCGACGCCAGCAGTACTGTAAAAGCGGGTGTGTTCGAAGTCGCCAACCTCGAAATTCACGAAAGTGCCGGCAATATGCTGGTTCGGGTTATAGCTCCATGAGGTCGGATCCGGCGTGGAACCCGCGAAGAAACCCACGGTGGCGACCCGCGTGATTTTTCTTCCGAGATAGCCACCGTCAATCGTGCTCAGGCTTGGCGCCCACGGAAGAAACAAGCGCCCCACGCCGATAGTGACCGGGGAATAAGGGCTCTGATAGAGAAAACCTAGATGGTAGGTCCGATTGATCAGGTCCGTAAGCGTTGTGGTAGTAGCACCTTGTGCGGGAGCGCTGCTCAAATTCATATTTCCACGCCAGTAGCCCTTAAAATTCCAGTAGGTCCCGCCGATATTGCTGATATCCGACGAGATGGACAGCCCCACTTGCTTGCCATTGAGCCCGCCGGCTTCATGGACTCCGCCGTAGTCAAAGCCGATCCGGCCGCGGAACTGCCCGACGGGCGATTCTTGAAGCTGCTTTTTCTCTTGCGCCGTGCGAACTTCTTCGTCGAGAGGATCGCCGTAGGTGAAAGTCATGACGATGGGATACTTCTCTTCTTCAGCGGCGTCCACGGCCTCACGGCGTTCAACCACGCTATCGGGTGTGAGAAACGCCAACTGGCCTGCCTTAATCTCACCAGTAGAGCTCACGATTTCGCAGACGGAAGAAGAATCCGCCACGGAAACGACTTTGAGCTCCGCGACGTGCTCGTAGCCGCGGAACCGCACGGCATCGGAAACCACGCCATCGGGAGGCGGGTTGACGAGCGAAAGCTTCATCGCTTCTTGGAGATTGGCGTTGCGCCCGGCATCAATATAGAGCGAGCCGTCGGCAACATACTTGACGCGAAAAACAGAAGGCTTGCTGTTGGATTGATCCGCCTGCGGATTCTGCGCGCGAGTGACGCTGACGTGAAAGGTGAAGGCGGAGCAAATCAACACGGCGAAAGCCAAAGATGGCTTGAAAAAAAGTCTAGTGGCTAGGCTTACCCTCCAGGTCGTTCGATGCACTTGCTTTCCTTCCCCCTACTACAGTTCCCCAAGGAATTTGCTCTTGCAGCATTTCACCCGCCCTCAGAAGCGCGCGAAGCGTGTCCCCCGTCAATTCTTGTGACAGTCGTAGCACCGAGTCGGCGGATTGAACCAGCATGCTGGAGATGGCGTGCAAACGTTAGGATGCGACATTCCAGCCCGGTGCGCGTTTGGCGACGTATGGCAACCCTCACAAGAGAACGTCTTATAGTCCGTCGCAACCAGGTGGCAGTCCGAACAGACCGAACCATTGTGCGGAATGCGGAACCAGGTGTGATTAAAGGTCGCGCCCAGCCAACCCGTGGTGACCCACGTAGTGTGGCAGGTCAGGCAAGTGGTCGGGTACAGCGCGGCAACGTGGTTCGGAACAGCGCCGCCGAGCGTCACGGTGCTTTGCCAAGCGGCTTGGTGGCAGCCATAGCAATCCGTGTTCGCGATAGTAAGAGCGAATGGGGTGGCACCCATGTGGCAAGAAGCGCAGGGCGTGGTTACGTGCGCGCCCTGCAACGGCCAGCCCGTCGTGCTGTGATCGAACTTGCCAGTCGACCAGAGCACGGTGTCGTGGCAGGTCGAGCATTGCGAGGTCGGGAAGCCCGACGTGATGTGATTCGGTACCGCACCACCGAGCGTTTGCGTGCTCAACCAGGCGGGTTGGTGGCAGCCGTAGCAATCCGTGTTCGCTACCGTGAAGGTGTAGTTGTTGCCCACGTGGCAGTCGGTGCAGGCCACGACTTTACCGGCCGGCGCCATCTGGTGCGAACCCGTCAGCGCCCA
>Ga0209625_1000064_pt1 | contig 23019 bp, 17 predicted proteins | sample JacPin_JW_Ref_M2_FD_187960 | JGI IMG/M metagenome (GOLD analysis project Ga0209625, IMG submission 187960) | Forest soil microbial communities from Algoma, Ontario, Canada - Jack Pine, Ontario site 1_JW_Ref_M2 (SPAdes) (version 2) | ecosystem: Environmental > Terrestrial > Soil > Boreal...
ATACGTTGGCAATATTGAAACACGCTACCAGCAGCACCAGAGCAGCCAGGATGGTGAACGCAACAGCCACCTTGGGCAAAGTATCGTCTGGGTCGGGTTCCGGCCGCGCGAGCTTCTCCGGAAATGCCGCGATCTTCATACCCTTGTCTGTAGCCGTATATCGCTCGGCGATCTGCCGCGCGGTGACAGCTAACGATGCTTGCGCTTGTGTAAGACTGACGCCGCTCTTCAACCTTCCCAATAACGTCAAACTACGGTCTCCCCGTTCCGTCCATAGCTGTTCAACAGAATTCTCGGCCAGCCCCTTTGAACCTAGAGCAGCGCTCAGCGGAACGTAGCCATCCGAATCGAGGATGGCGTATGTACCGTGAAAGCCCTTCGGCGTCACACCCACAACGGTGACGGCGTGTCCATTCACCTCCACGTGCTTTCCGATTACCTGGGGATCACCGGCGAATCGTTTCTTCCAGTACGAATACCCGAGTACCAGGATGGGATCTGCGCCGGGAGTTTGTCCTTCGCTGGGTAAAATCAAACGGCCGGCCGTCGCGTGAATGCCGAGCGCCGAAAAATAATTGCCGGAAACGCGCGTCAGAATGCACTGGTCGGCCTTGCGGTCGGCAGTCAGCGACGCGAGTGTGACGCGATACGCCAGCACATCGCTAAAAACATTGCTTTTATCGCTGATATCTCGATAGTCCGGATAAGAAAACCTCTGGAATCCAGACATGCCTGGCTGCTCCATGGCCAGAACGGCAAGTTGTTCGGCGTGCGGCACGGGCAATGGCCGGAGCAACATGCCATTGATTACGCTGAAGATAGCGGTGTTCACCGCCATTCCGAGCCCTAAGGCGATGACTGCGATAATGGTAAAACCTGGCGCGTTGCGCAGTGTTCGCGCCGCATAGCGCATGTCTTGCCAGAAATTTCGCATTGGGCCGAGCCTCCGCTGACACACTACCGTCTGCGGGAAGCGATGCAAGTGGTGTTCCCGGGCGTGACTTAGCGTAAGTCTACTGTTATCTGTTGCTTGCCATGAACGTTATTTGGTGTTCGGGAGGGGCACCGGACCGATAATGGGATACACGGTGGCGGAATCGAACATTTCCAAGATTCTAACGAGGAGTCATCGCTTTGCGCTAGCTGTGATTACAGCGAGGCCTTCCGCAAGCGCAGGGCGTTCGCAATCACCGAAACGGAGCTAAAACTCATTGCCGCGCTTGCCAACATGGGGCTCAACAACCACCCAAACACCGGATAAAAAACTCCCGCAGCAACCGGCACTCCCAAGGCGTTGTACACAAAAGCAAACGCAAGGTTCTGCTTAATATTGCCTATGGTGGCACGGCTCAACCGGCGCGCGCGTACCATGCCTCGCAGATCGCCTTTCACCAGAGTAATTCCCGCAGTATCCATCGCCACATCTGTGCCAGTTCCCATGGCGATGCCCACGTGAGCGGCGGCCAGCGCGGGAGCGTCATTGATTCCATCGCCGGCCATGGCCACGATGCGGCCTTCGTCGCGCAAGCGTTTCACGATTTCAACTTTTTGTTGCGGTTGGACTCCGGCTTCCACTTGCGTAATTCCCAATTGGCTCGCGACGCTCATGGCCGTCTCTCGCCGGTCGCCGGTCAGCATCACAATGCGCAGGCCCTCGGCGCGCAATTCGTTCAGTGCTTCGGGAGCGGTGGGCTTAATCCGGTCGGTCAGTAAAAATACGCCTTCGGTGCGTCCATTGATGCCAACGTAGACGGCGGTCGCGGACTCATCATTTTTTATCTTGGAAAAGGCTGCCGCAGAAAATTCCACGCAGCGGGCCCGCAAAAATCGTTCTGTTCCCACAACGATGCGCTTATTTAATACTTCTCCTTCGATGCCTCCGCCTGGGGTGGCCAAAAAATTGTTGGCTTCTGTAAATGGCAATTTTTTCTCGGCGGCAGCCAGCACAATGGCGCGTGCCAGAGGATGCTCGCTCCCGCGCTCCAGGCTAGCTGCCAGCGACAGCAGCGCATCCTTCGTATACGCGCTGCCCAACGCAAACTCCACCGCGCTGACTTGGGGTTTCCCTTCCGTCAGCGTGCCCGTTTTGTCGATCACCAGCGTATCGACCTTCGCCAGCGTCTCCAGGGCTTCGGCGCTGCGTATCAATACGCCCGCGTGCGCTCCGCGTCCTACGGCCACCATGACGGACATCGGCGTAGCCAATCCGAGCGCGCAAGGGCAGGCAATAATCACCACCGAGATCGCGCTGACCAGCGCGTGCGCGAATCGCGGCTGCGGCCCGATTACCGCCCAGCCCACAAAAGCCAGCACTGCCGCAGCAACCACTGCGGGCACGAAATATGCCGCCACCTGATCCGCCAGCCGCTGCATAGGAGCGCGGCTGCGTTGCGCTTCGCTGACCAACTTCACAATCTGAGCCAACATCGTTTCGCTGCCGACCCGCCGCGCTTCCATCACGAAGCTGCCGCTGGTGTTCAGCGTTCCGCCGGTTACCGCGTCTCCTGGAGCTTTCTCCACTGGTATAGGCTCGCCGGTTAACATGCTTTCATCAACGGCGCTTTGCCCTTCGAGCACTACGCCATCGGTGGGCACGCGCTCGCCAGGCCGCACTCTCAATCGGTCGCCCCGTTGCACTTCATTCAACGCCACATCCCGCTCGCTGTTGTCGGCTGCAATTAAATGAGCCTGCTGCGGCGCGAGATGCAGTAGCGCGCGAATCGCGCCGCTGGTTTTTTGCCGCGCGCGCAATTCCAACACCTGCCCTAACAACACCAATGTGGTAATGATCGCGGCTGCTTCAAAATAAACTGGAGGGGCGCCGCTGGCATCGCGAAATGACGGCGGAAAAATCTGCGGGAAAATTGTCGCCGCCAGACTGTCCAGATATGCCGCGCCCGTGCCCAAGCCGATCAGCGTAAACATATTGGGGCTGCGATTTACCAGCGACATCCAGAAGCGCTCAAAAAATGGCCACCCGCCCCACAACACCACCGGCGTCGCCAGCGCCAATTCAATCCAGTTGCGCGCTGCGGGTGAGAACGGCAGCTTGAACAAGTCCCCGCCCATGGCAATTACCAGCAAGGGGAGGGAAAGAGCCGCGCTAATCCACAACCTGCGAGACATGCTGTCGCATTCGGGATCGGCTTCCGCTACCGCAGACACTTCCATGGGCTCCAGCGCCATGCCACAAATCGGGCAAGAGCCCGGTCCGGGTTGCACAATCGCCGGATGCATCGGACAGGTGTACAACGCGGGCTTCGCGGTTACGGTTTGAGTAATTTCTGCGCCAGCCTGCAACGCGCCCGTATTTTTTCCGGTGAACACGGCTGCCGCAGAAGGCCCACGACGAACGGCATCGCTAACGTGCGTAGAATCGCCCCTTTGCGCCGTTTCCATTCCGGAAGTGCCCGGTGCCGACAAAAACCTATTAGGCTCGTTCGCGAATCGTTCCGCGCAACGCTGGGAGCAAAAATAATACGTGTTTCCTCGAAACTCTTGTTTCGCAACCGCCTTACTCGGATCCACGGCCATGCCACAGACGGGATCCTTCTCGCGCACTGCGCCGCTCAAAATGGGCAATCCCGCATTTTTTGTGTTTGAAGAATCCGCTGCATCGGACATAACACTATGTTAGATGAATCGCGCTCGCGTTGCGTTAGCATCGCAAGCGATGGCCAAGACCCGGGCTCAAGGTCCGTCGATTCGAATCGCGCATTGAGTGGCGCGAAGGGCCGGGGCATTCGAATGCGTTATGTCGGCGCGCCGACAATTGCACTCGCCGAGTCATCGGAGTGTTCCAAATGGAAAAATAAATTCATGGTTGATCTAACAAGAAACTTGTTTCACGTGAAACGGATTGCGTTCGAACGGCCGTGTTATTCGAATGGGAGATTCGTTCGAACGGCCATAGCATTCGAATGTGCGCGTTCACGAAATGGATTTACGCTTGAGGAGCGCGCGACGAACAGCAGTTGATCCGTGTTGGTCCAGAACGAAAAAGTGTTAAACCCAAGACCCGGGCTGAAAATCGAGCCTGGCCCACCCTCCGCGTGATTATGGTTCTTGTATTTTTGAATGGGCGACGGTAGTTGGCCGTTCTAAGGACAAAATGAGACATCAGCGAGCGAAGTTGCACTCACTGCTATAATTCCACCTATGACACTCGTCGAGATTACTTTTGAGCTCCAATCCCCATTGACCGCCAAGCAATTGAGCGACCTAGCCGAGTTCGCCAACACCTATGGCTTGCGCCGTTTCCGCCATGATGAAGCGCACAACCTCATCACCTTCGAATACGACGCTTCCCGTCTGCGTCAAAGTCAGGTCGTGCACGCGCTGGCCGGAGCGAATATCGCGGTCAAGCGCATCGTTCCGCAATCCGGAGCCGAGATAATTCCCGCCTGACGTGGCAGCGAAACATCCCGTCTTTCCCCAAATTAGGTGCACTAGGAGAATCGAATGGCCCGACCGATACTGGCGTTTCCCGTCCTACTGCTGGTAGGCGTGAATTTTGCCCCGGTGCTCGCGCAAAATCAGCCTAAGCTGAGTACTCCCTCGCAACAGCCCGCAGCGACACAACCGCATGATGCTAAACCCGCGGATGTGGCTTCGCCGGACGCCATCCTGGCGGCGACCTACGACGTTATCTCTGGACCCGCGGGGCAGGAGCGTGACTGGGATCGCATGCGTTCCTTGTTCTATCCCGGCGCGCAATTAATTAGAACAGCGGTAAAAAAGGAAGGTGGCTTGTCCGCAACCTTCCTGACTCCCGAAGACTATATTGTTCGCGCAGGAAGCTATTTTAAAAAGAACAGTTTTTTTGAACGTGAGATTGCGCGGCGCAGCGAACGGTGGGGCAGCATTATGCACGTTTTCAGCACCTACGAATCGCGGCACGATCCTAAAGATCCGACACCCTTTGCGCGGGGGATTAACAGTTTCCAGCTGTTCTTCGATGGCACTCGTTGGTGGATTATCACCATCTACTGGTCGGAAGAAACACCTCAAACTCCACTGCCGCCGGAGTTTCTCGCGCCTTCGCGCTAATCAGAGATTTTTTCGTTGCCTGCGTCATCGAGTCAGCTAGACTCACCACGTGCATAGAGCATCGGCGAGGAAGCCAGCGGGTTGGCTCGCGACAACGCTTTTGTTCGGCGTTCCAGCCGTGATTTTCGCTTTTCTGTTTCATTGGCTGGGGCCGGATCTTTGGCGACAGGGGACTTCCTGGTGACATATTTTCCACTTGTTGCTCGTTCTGCCGCTGGCCCTCATGTTGCTCGCCGCGCTTATAGGCGCGGCTATCGATCTACGTCATGTCTCCTGGAGGGTCCTGCGACAACGGCTGCGGCTTTCACTTCGCAGTGTCACGGTTTGGCTCTGGGCAGCAGCTCTGTCCGGGTTTATGTACGGGGGGAATTGGGCGGATTTGGTTGCCGTCGCAGCGTCTTGGTTTGCGCTATGGAACGAGAAGACAAACAAAAAGTGGATGTTGGTTGCGACTTTGATCGCGGTGTTCGTCAAGCGCAATGCTGCGTTGCTTCAACCCGCTTTACAGTCACCAAGATTCTTCGATCCGTCTGAGTTCTACAGCGAATTCTTCAGCCATTTCGGTCCGCACGACTTCATGGGCCTTCCTTTGCAAGGGGCCTGGTGGATTCCCGCCTATTATGCTGTTGTGATACTAGTGTGCAACATCGGTGGGGAGGAACTGTGGTGGCGCGGTTATGTGCTGCCCAGACAGGAACTCGCATTTGGCAGGACTGCGTGGATTGTCCATGGTATTTCTTGGTCAATCTTTCACCTATTCATGCAGCCGACGCTCTGGGACACGGTCCGGATGGCAATTACAGGTGTCGCGCTTTCCTTTGTTGCACAACGTACAAAAAGCACGTGGCCAAGCATTGTCGGCCACAGCTTCGGCAACTTGCCCTTCTTTTTGAGTTTGGTTAAGGCCGCAACGGTCCCAGTGAATGTGTGATTTATTTCACCTGCTGGCGGAAAAACTAATCAGGGGGACGGCTCTCCGGCCAAAAAAAAGTGGGGCCCCGCTTGGGACCGGGAGCCCCGAGAAGGCGCGTTCCATTGTCAGTGTCGTTTTCACACCGACGCGTGGGGTCATCCATCCTAGCTTCCCTCTCAGAGGCAGGTGGGAACGATTTGCAAAAAATGGCGAGCAAGCCCCTTCCCCCCTCACTCGCCGCCTTTTACATTTCGTCATGTAAAACGCGCCTTCACCCTTGGTAATGCAATAAGGCGGCCATCGCTCCGTTTGCCGCATCGAAAGTTAAGACCATTCTTATGTGCACATTGCGTTTGGCGTGGCGAATGGCTCTTTGTTCCAAAACCGCGGCGGCAACCCATATCGGAACTGTCCAAAACTGAATCGGGAATCGCTCAGCTACGCCTCGCCGATTGCGTGCGCCTGCCCCTCAAACCCGGTTCTAGAACCTTAGTAATGATTTTTGCTGACTCGCTGAGCTATGGGTTTTTCTTCGCTACACCCGCAACATGAAGCATGAACACGTTGTTTCTGTCCGTCGTTACTCACCGGTCGTTCTATGTTCGCTTGCCCGCTGTACTCGTGCTGACTTTCTTGCCGGTGGTCTCCCTCTATGGCGATGTGCCCGCGCGGCTGCAAAACATTCCCGCTCCGGCATGCTACTGCCATTGCCATGAAGCGTCCGCGCGCCGCGGCTGCATCAAATTGTGCGAGGCAAAAAAGCGCGCCGCCGCCCGGTGGCTTTCCACGTCCTGCATAAAACCGCACTTCCAGCCTCCGCCGGATAAATCAAATGCCGGCCCGCACCTGCGGCATCCGGATCACGCGGAACACGCGCTACTTCACTAATTTAAATTTGAGTAGAGAGAACTGACTGGTGATCTTTCTGTTGCGTGGACTCCAGCATCAGGCCAGCCAGTATTTCGGGGATTTCAAACAGGGCCCGGTTGCTGAGAGCCTTCACATTATTTTTTAGACGCGCCAGCGTTGCGGGCTCGACAATTTTCTTCACTCCTTCTGCTACGCTGCGGAAATTTTCCAGCACGATGCCCACTTCTTTTTCCTTGACCCATTCCGCGTTGTAGCGTTCCTGCGGCAAGGTCCAGGCATTGCATTCGATCAACACTGGTAAGTGCCGCACCATGGCTTCCGCTATGCTTCCTGGGCCGGGCTTGCCGATCATAAAATCCGCAGCACACATCAAGCGGTGCACTTCCTTGGTGAAGCCCACAACATGCACAGGGAATTTCCAGGATTCGGCGCGAAATTTTGCCGCCAACTTTTCGTTGCGCCCGCAAATCAAAATAAGCTGCACCGGAACGTTGGCGCGATCCAGGCGCCGCGCGATTTGGTGCATAACTCCCGAGCCGTATCCTCCAAAAAGGACGATAGCGGTGGGCAAGTCCTGGCGTAGCCCCATCTGCTGTCTGAATTCGCGCGGGTCGACATTTTCGCGGGCGTAAAACTCCGGGCGCACGATCATTCCAGAAGTTTTGAAAATGTGCTGCTCATCGTGGTCCATCGCGCGCGCTTGTTCAGCGGCTTTTTCCGTCCCGGCAATAATGTATTGATCGGGGATCGGCTCGATCCAGAAACGCGGCGGAAAATCCGCCAGGTCGGTAATCAGCGTCGCGAAAGGTTTGCCCGGACACGCGGCGTTCCAGCTTTCATGCAGCTGGCGGTTGAAATGCGGAATCACGGACACCAGCAAATCGGCGGGGTGCTCGCGAAAATACTTTGTAAGCAGCCGCACCGCCGGCCGGTGCAGGATCCGTACTATGGTTTGCAAAGCGCGCAACAAGCTGGTGGCTCCCAGCGTCCAGCCATTGCGCAGTATGGTGTTGTACTGCTCCTGAATGCGGATCCCGGTCACGCGCCGCAAGACATCCAGACGGTCGGTCAGTTCCTGGAATTGCACCAGTTCCACTTGCCAGGGACGATTTTGCTGCTCGATGATGGCTTTGAGGGAAAATGCGGCGTTGCGATGGCCGCCGCCGGCATCATGAAAAACGATGTGAATTTTCCGGGGCTTCGCGTTCATCTAGCGAATATTGCCAGATTCATGCACACATTGTTACACGGACTTCTTGCCATTGCGGAAGAGCACTCACCATGCCATGTGGATAACCTCGTAAGCCGTTTGTGTTCAATTAGTTCTAAGGCAACGTTCATATAGAATTCGCAGCCTCTTCACAGCCTGTTCATATCGTTGCGGAATCATACTCCTATGCGCTGCGACCTTCATGTTCATTCTTTCGCTTCGGGGATGTGCAGTACCCCGGTTTTGAACCGCATTTGCCGCGAATCCTACAACGACGCCTCCGAGGTGTACGAACGCCTCAAAAAGCTGGGCATGGCTATCGTGACCATTACGGACCATGACTCCATCGACGCCGCGGAAGTCTTGTGTAAGTATCCGGATTTCTTTCTCAGTGAGGAAGTTACCGTGCGCATGCCGACCGGGACCGAGGTGCATGTGGGGGTCTACGACATTCGCGAGCGCGATCATGTGGAAATTCAGCGCCGTCGGAATGACTTCATCTCGCTAGTGATGTATCTGACCGAGCGGAAACTTTTCTTCAGCGTGAATCACGTTTTTTCCGGGCTGACCGGGCGCCGCGATGAACACGATTTTGACTGGTTCGCTTCTTATGTTCCGGCGTTCGAGGCGCGAAACGGTCAGATGTGCGCGGAAGCCAATGACGGCGCTGCAATGCTCGCGGCGCGCTTTGCAAAGGTGGCCATTGCCGGCAGCGACTCCCACGCCATTGCCGGAGTGGGGCTGACGCATACAGAGGTGCCTGGCGCGCGCACCGTGGACGAATTTTTTGCGGGGCTCATGCAAGGACGCGGCCGCATACACGGGGTGCACGGCGGCTACGCGAAGCTCACCGCCGACGTGTTCAGCATCGTTAATTCCCTGCTGCACGAGAAACCCTGGACACTGGCAATTTCGCCGCTGGCGGTGCTGGTGCCGATTTTTACCGCGGCACATTGGCTGAACGAAATTCACTTCTGCCGAAAATGGTCGGCAATCCTGGAAGGTTCGGAAAAACGCACGCGACGGTTGTGGGATGTCGCGCCACGCGCGGATGAAATTCCGGAACATTTTTCGTTTGGTATTTCGTTAGAATGTTCTCTCGGGCCCTCGTTAGGCACTTCCGCATGAGGTAAAGCCGTGACGGTGACGCGTATGCTGTGGGGATTCATCGAAAACCGCGACCATCGGGTCATGCGGCAGATGAACCGCTGGCGCGCGCCGCGTTGGTTTCGCATCTGGATGATTCTCTCGACGCGGCTGGGTGACGGCTGGCTATGGTACGGACTGGGAATCATGCTGCTGGCCTGGGGCGGGCCGCAACGCCTGGCCGCGGTCGGCGCGGCGGGATCAGCAGCTCTTGTCGGCGTGCTAATTTTCAAGGCGCTCAAACATCTGAGCCATCGCATGCGGCCGTGCCAATTCGAGCCGCACTGCTGGTCAAAAGTTTTGCCGCCGGATAGATTTTCTTTTCCCTCGGGGCATACCATGACGGCGTTTTCCATCGCGCTGGTGCTCAGTTATTTTTATCCCGCGCTGGAGGGCACGCTTTTCTTTCTAGCTATCAGCATTGGTTTTTCGCGCATCGTGCTGGGTATGCATTTCCTCAGCGACGTGCTTGCCGGGGTCGTACTAGGGGTGGCGCTGGGCTGCGCATCCATCACTGCGTTTGCATCGCTCGGGTGGATATAAAGTTCGCTCCTAAACCTAAAAAATCGTTAATATTAACCCCGCATTATAAGTTCAACTGCTAAAGTAATCTGTGTAGGGCCCCCCTTCACTACTCGCGTTATTCTTCGCGTCCAGCGCGCATCCCGATCGCAGGAGATGTTTCGATGGTCGATTCAGGCCGCTTCAAAAACTGTTGCCTTGTGGCGACGGTATCTGTTTTATTTCTGCCAGTCGTCGGATTCGCTGAGCAACACGGCTCTGTTCCCGCGCCAATCCCTGTTTCCAATCTCGTCGCAGAAAATGTCAGCAGCGGAATCAACCCTGACTATGCGCTGCCGGATTATCCGTCTTCCGAAAATTCCCGCTCCAAATCCTCATCATCCAGCGCTGCAAGCCCCGCGAGCTTCCCACTCCCGCGGCCCTCTAAAGAAAATCCCGGCGAAGACCGCGAAGTATCGCTGCGAAAATTGCCGATGAATTTTCTGCACGACCAAAAAGACATGTGGCTGTTCCCGTTAGAGTTGGGCAAGGGACACTACTGGCTCCCGGCGTTAGTTATTACCGGAGGCACGGCGGTTTTTCTGGCTACCGACGCGCAACTGATGCCGCACTTCCGCCAAACCACCGATTTCCACGGTTTCAATCGCGTGTTCAGCACAACTGTCACAGGCGCAACCATCGCCGTGGTGCCCGCGGTTTTTTATGGCGTGAGCCTGCTGCGGCACGATTCTTATGACCAGGGCTCCGCGCTGTTTGCCGGCGAAGCAGTAGCAGATGACACCATCCTTATGGTGGTCATGAAAGCGATCGCGCGGCGCCAGCGTCCTACGGAGCTTCCCGTGGCGGGACCCTATAGCGACACTTTCTTCCACAGCAATGGATCCGTCTTCGGCAAAGGCACGAGTTTTCCCTCCGGCCACGCCATGATGGCCTTCTCAGTAGCTACAGTTTTCGCGCGGCGTTATCGCGAGCATCGCTGGGTTCCGTATCTGGCCTACGCCGCCGCTAGCGCCATATCATTCGCGCGCGTAACCACCGGCTCGCATTTTCCCTCCGATGTTTTCGTCGGGTCGGCTCTGGGTTTCGTGATCGCGCGGTATGATGTCCTTCACGGTCAGTGATAAATCACGCGCATGCAAGCAAAAAAAAAGGCGCATTGGGATGCGCCCCTTTTCGAAACCAAATCAAAAAAATGTCTAAAAAATTGCCCGGCCGCTCAGGCCTTCTGGGCTTGACGGCGCAGAAATGTCGGCACATCCAGATCGTCGACATCTTGGTGTACTTCGCGAGATGGTTGTTGTACCTGAACGTGATGCACTACCGGTGCCGGCGGCGCTAGCGGCGGCTCTTCCTTTACTTGCTGCGCCATCTGCACTTCCTGCGCTTCAGGCGCGGCCTTCCAGGTTTTCGCCAGGAAGGACGGCTTCTGATGGGTATTCTTTTTGTTGGCGTCTTTGAAGCCCGCGGCGATAACGGTAATTTTGATGGTGTCTTTCATGGCGTCATCCTGCACTGCGCCAAAAATAATATTGGCGTTTTCGTGCGCAGCTTTTTGAATGACGCTGGAAGCTTCGTGAACTTCATGCAGCGTGAGGCTGGAGCTGCCGCTGATGTTGATGAGAATGCCTTGCGCGCCCTGAATGGAATTATCTTCCAGCAGCGGGCTGGCGATGGCGCGATTGGCGGCGTCCACAGCGCGGTTCGTTCCGGTAGCGACTGCCGTGCCCATCACCGCATAACCCTGGCCGGACATGATGGCTTTCACGTCGGCAAAGTCGCGATTGATGATGCCGGGCACGGTAATAATGTCGGAAATTCCCTGCACCGCCTGGCGCAAAATATCGTCGGCAATTCGAAACGCATCGAAAAAGCTGGTGCCACGCTCGACGGTTTCCATCAAGCGCTCGTTGGGAATCACAATCACGGTATCCACCGCGCCAATCAATTCCTGCAAAGCCTGCTCGGCTTGCAGCATTCTGCGGCGACCTTCAAATGCGAACGGCTTGGTAACCACCGCCACGCTCAACGCGCCCAATTCACTGGCGAGTGACGCTACCACTGGCGCAGCGCCGCTGCCGGTCCCTCCGCCGAGACCCGAGGTGATGAAAATCATGTCCGAGCCTTCCAGCGCTTCGATAATTTTCTCGGTGTCTTCCAGCGCCGCTTTGCGGCCAACTTCGGGATTGGCGCCAGCGCCCAGCCCCTTGGTCAACTTCGCGCCAAGCTGCAATTTCACCGGAGCTTGCGAAAGCTTCAGCGCCTGCAGGTCAGTATTGGCGGTAATGAATTCCACGCCCTCCACTTTGGCGCGGATCATGCGATTGACAGCGTTGCACCCGCCGCCACCCACTCCGATCACTTTTATTTTCGCCGGCTGAAGCTCCTCGCTAAAGCTCATCCGGATTCCCGCTTCCTTTATTGGCATGCTTTCCCCTCGACATTCTCCACATTTACCGCGCAGCGTTCGGGCAGGGTCACGAGGCTCCGGCAAACATAGCTTTTAATTTAGATACTAAATTTCCGGCACGTTGCGGCGTGTTGCGCCGCGCTTTCGCGCCGTACATCACCAGACCAATTACGGTTGCATATTCCGGCTGCGCTACCTGCTCCGGTAGACCAGCCAAACCCTTGGGCTCCGCAATGCGCACTGGCAAGTGCAGCGATTGCTCGATGAGCTCATCAAAACCGTAGAGCCGCGCGCCGCCGCCACACAGAACAAATCCGGCGGGGATTTGCGTTTCGAGGCCGGCGCGGCGCAGATCGTCGCGAATCATGGCCAATAATTCCATGGCGCGAGGCTCGATGATGTCCGTCAGAGCGCGCGCGAAAATCGTGCGCGGAGGCCGGTCCCCCACGCTGGCAATTTCAATGGCGCCGTCCTGGCGCAAAAGTTCGGAAGTGGCGCAACCATTGCGGCGCTTGATTTTTTCCGCCTCGGGAATCGGCGTGCGCAAACCCACGGCGAGATCGTTGGTGAAATGGTCGCCGCCAATGGGGACAGCGCTGGTGTGGCGAACCACTCCGCCGCCATAAACAATCAATTCGGTGGTGCCCCCGCCAATGTCGAGCAGGCAGCAGCCCAGGTCGCGTTCATCCTGCGTCAGGCACGATTCCGCGGAAGCCAGCGGCTCGAGCACGGTGTCGCTGATCAGAATGCCCGCTTTATTCGCGGCGGTAACAAGGTTCTGAGTGGCAGCGACAGAGGAGGTGACTACGTGAACGTTGGCTTCCAAGCGATGGCCGATCATGCCAATCGCATCCCGGATGCCTTCCTGCGCGTCCACGCGAAATTCGTGCGGAAGCACGTGAAGAACTTCGCGGTCATCGGGCAGCGAAATGTTGCGAGCTGCGTCGATGGCGCGGCGAACATCTTCGCGTTCGATATCGCGCGAGCGCGTGCCCAAGGTGATTCCGCCACGGCTGTTCACACCGCGCACATGATTGCCGGCCACGCCGATTACCGCGGACTCCACCGGAACGTTGGCAACACTCTCGGCTTCTTCCACGGCGCGCCGGATGGAACTGACCGTCGAATCCAGATTAACGATCAGGCCTTTGCGCAGGCCTTTGGATTCCGCGGCACCCAGAGCCAGAAAATTTATCTGCTCATCATCGATTTCAGCGATCATCGCGCAGGTTTTTGTGCTGCCAATATCCAGCCCTACGATGTATCTATCTTTCTTGCTCAACGCTATGCTCCTGCCTGCACTACCTGGCTTTCGCGACCGCTACCCCCGCGCTGGCGTCGGGGTTCAAGATCACTTGCCGAGAATACTGCAAATCGATGGACCGCACATGGCCTGCGTTGGCTTGCCACTGCGAAAAATTTTCGACCAGCATGCGATATTTAGCGGCAAAATCACCGTTGCCAAAATGAATCGTCACCGCCTGGGGATCGGTGGGCCCGGCAAGACCGACCATGACCGCGCGAAAATCTCGCGAACTGCTGAGATCGATCTCACTAACCTGATCGGATGAGCCAGAGCGCACCAACTCGATGGCTTTCATGAAATCCTGATACATCTGCATGCGCTTTTCGCGTTGGTCACGCGGAAGTTCTTCGGGGACTCCGCTGACGATCGGGAAATGCCAGTCTTCGCCCTCAGGCCGGTCTAGGATTACGCCGTGCGCATCGATGAGATAAAGCGCGTTGCCGGCGCGCGCAAAGGCGATGGGGGTGCGCTCATAAAGCTCCACGCGAATACGATTCGGCAAAATGCGCTGCACGCTGGCGGACTCCACCCAGGGCAACTGCTCCAGCTCGCTGCGGCGCTTGTCGAGCGGGATTTGCAGCACGCTGCGATTGCGGTCACGCAAAAATTGTTTGAGCACCGATTCGCGCGAAACGATTTTGTTGCCGGTGAGATCGATCTGGTCGGGCTTTGTTAGCGCGAACTGCGGCGAATACGACAGAAAGCGCACACCCTCGATGACCACGGTGATGGTAGCAATTCCCGCGACGCTCAAAATTGCGACCTTGCGGTAAAAAGACCAGCCACGCCCGGCAAATTTCTTTCTGCGAATCTCCACCGGCTTTTGACGCCGCAGATAACGCGGCTCTTCATCGGTAAGCAGCTCGGGGCGGTAAGACTCAGCTTCCGCGAGGCCCGATTTATTTCGGGAGATGGTCTTTACGCGTTCCATACGACCACCTCGTTCTCCAGTTCGAACCCGTAAGCTTGGTGCACCCGCTCGCGCACCTCAGCAATGAGCGCAAGCATGTCTTTCGCGCTGGCTTTTCCGGCGTTCACGAAGAAATTTGCGTGCCGGTCGCTGACCCGCGCATCGCCAACGGAGAGGCCTTTCAGTCCGAGCTCATCGATCATGCGTCCGGCAGAGGCTCCGGGGGGATTCTTGAAAATGCAGCCCGCGCTTTTCTGGCCGAGAGGCTGGCTTGCGCGGCGTTTTTCGTTACAGATACGAATCCCTTGGAGAATTTCGCGGAATGGTTTGGAGGGAAGTTCCAGCTTCACCGCGAGCATCATATCATCGGGCGCAAAAGATGTATGCCGGTATTCGAAGGAGATTTGATCGCCCTTTAAAATTTCGATGATACGCGCGCCGCCGCGATAGACTTTTACTTCCCGGACGTAGTTCCCGATTTGGATTCCGTAGGCTCCGGCGTTCATCCGCAGTGCGCCCCCGACGGTGCCGGGGACTCCGATGAGCCCTTCCATCCCGCCAAGGTCGTGCTTGGCACACAAGGTTACGGTCTTGCCGAGGTCCGCAGCGGCATCCACGGTAGCGATGTTCCCCTCGATGACCACGTCGGGATCCGGTTGCGCGAGCTGCATGACTACCCAAGGCAGTTCGTTGTCGACCACCAGCAGGTTCGAGCCGCCACCCAGAAATTTGAAGGGGATGCCGTTGGACTCCAGCAGGTTCACCACTTCGGGAATCGATTCGTGACGCGCGAGGCGCAGAAGATCGGTGGTGCCGCCGATGCCCAGGTAGGTGATGTCCGTGAGCGAAGCGGCGCTTTTCAGCTCGACGCCAAGGTCGCGCAAGGTCGCGAGTACTTTTTTGTGTTCAATACGCATGTTGCGCTGGACGCTCCGCTCGCAGTAACGCGAGAATTTCGTTGCTGGCGCGGCTGACGCTGCCTGCGCCGATAGTGAGGATGGCGTCGCCGGGCCGAGCTTCCGCGAGCAGGCGCTCGATGCTGGTCTGCATGGACGGGTAATAAAAAATGTGTTTGTGGCCGGCTTTGCCGATGGCATCGGCCAGCGCTTCGCTGGTGATGCCGTCGATGGGCGCTTCGCTGGCGGGATAAATATCGGTCAGTACCAGAACGTCGGCCAGGTTGAAGGCGCTGCAAAATTCATTCCAGAGATGCTGCGTGCGCGAATAGCGATGCGGCTGGAACAGCACCAGCAGGCGATCGAACTTGCAAATTTTGGCGGCTTCCAGCGTGGCGCGAATTTCCACGGGATGATGGCCGTAATCGTCGATGACGGTGATGTCGTTGGCCACTCCTTTGATATCGAAGCGACGGCCGACGCCGGAAAATTTTGCCAGCCCATCGCGGATCAGCTCGACGGGCACGCTGAGATATAACGCCACAGCCGCGGCGGCGGCGGCGTTGCGTACGTTGTGAATGCCCGGCGGGTGCGGCAAGCGGAAGCTGCCGAGCGCTTCGCCTTTAAATGTTAGTTTGAATTCGCTGACCAGGCCTTCCAGTTTTATATCGGTGATAACCAGATCTGCCTGACTGGACGTGCCGTAGGTGATGATGGGCCGCTTGATGTGCGGCACGATGGCCTGCACGTTTACCTCGTCGAGACACAGTATGGCTGCGCCGTAAAATGGCACGCGATTCACAAATTGAATGAAAGCGTCTTGAATGTCTTCGAGTGAAGTGTATTGATCAAGATGCTCGCGGTCGATGGTAGTGACCACAGCGACCACCGGCGCGAGCAACAAAAAGCTGCGGTCGCTCTCGTCGGCTTCCACCACGAAATAATCTCCTTTACCTAGCTTGGCGGTGGTGCCGGCCTGATTCACGCGGCCGCCGATGACGAAGGTGGGATCGAGATGCGCTGCTGCCAAAACCGAGGCAACCATGGAGGTGGTGGTCGTTTTTCCGTGAGCGCCCGCGACGGCGATGCCATATTTCAGACGCATCAACTCGGCAAGCATCTCCGCGCGCGGAATCACCGGAATTTTCATCTTGTGCGCTTCGATGATTTCGGGATTGTTGGCGACGATGGCTGAAGAGGTCACCACCACGTGCGCGCCATCGATGTTGGTGGCTTCATGGGTATCGAAGATTGTGGCGCCAAGTTTGGCCAGCCGCTCGGTGATGGGCGAGGGTTTGCTGTCGGAGCCGGAGACGGAATAACCGAGAGTCAGAAGCACTTCGGCGATGCCGCTCATGCCGATGCCGCCGATGCCTACCAAGTGAATGCGTTGGAAATTTCGGAAGCTGACCATCATGGCGCGACCTTCTCCCGGTCCGGTGTGGAAACAGCGCTGGTGGAAACGGTAGAGCTGCCTGCGGCAGCGCGAACTTTCCCTGGTGAAGGCGCGATGCCGGCAGCTTGCTCGATCAGATTGACTATGTCGCGCGTGGCATTCGGCCACGAGAGACGGCGGGCGGCCATCGACATACGTTCGATTTGTTCGGGGCTATCAAGCAGCGCGAAAATTTCTTTGGTGAGGCGCTCGCCGGTGAGTTCCGCTTCGGTGATGACACGGCCCGCGTGCTGCCTGGCCATTTCCTGGGCGTTGCGCAACTGGTGGCTGTCGGTGGCGCGGCCAAACGGAATGAAGATGGCAGCGCGCCCGGCGGCTGCGACTTCCGCAGCGGTGATGGCGCCGGCGCGGCACACGATAATGTCAGCCCATGCAAAGCGTTCCGGCATGTTGCTGAGGAACGGCACCACCTCCGCGAGAATTTCGCGCCGCGCGTAAGCGGTGCGCACCGCGTCGTAGTCACGCTCGCCGGTCTGGTGCACGATACTCATTTCGTTTTTTCTGGTGGCCAGAAAATCCATGGCGTCGACAAACGCGCGATTTACCGGCAACGCGCCTTGGCTGCCTCCAGTAATCAGCACGCGCAGCGGTTTTTGCGGAATACGTTGCGCGATGGTCAGAAATTCCGGGCGCACCGGGCAGCCGGTAACCACTGCTTTCTCTCCCCAGGTCCGCGCGGATATTTCATAGCCGGTGGCGATACGCGCGGAAATGCGCGCCAGCGATTTGTTGGTGAACCCCGGTTCCGCGTTGGGCTCAAAGATCACATTGGGAATTCCGTGCATCCAGGTAGTCAGCAACATCGGGCCCGCGGCATATCCGCCGACACCAAACGCTCCAATAGGCTTGTGTTTTTTCACTACTCGCGAAGCGTCCAGCATGGCGGGCGCAAGCTTGAAAAGATTTTTCAGCAGCGTGCCTCCACCTTTGCCTTTTAATCCCGCCACACGCAGCGTTTCGAGCGGCAGCCCGGCTTGCGGCACCAGCTTCATTTCAATCCCGCGCGTTGTTCCCACCAGCACGACTTCTCTTTCGGTCCCGCGGGACAACCACTCGCGCGCGATAGCCATCGCGGGGAAAACATGCCCGCCGGTACCGCCGCCCGCGATTAATAGCTTTACGCCCATGTCACACAAACCCACGCCACACAAAACGTCTTCACGCGCGTCATCATCACTGCTCGGTGGCTCACTGCTCAGTCGCCTGCTGACTGATATTCAGGAGCACGCCAGTTGCCAGGAGCATCACCAGCAAACTCGATCCTCCGTAACTTACGAAGGGCAGCGGAATGCCCTTGGTGGGCACCATCCCCAGCACCACGGCAAAATTAATCAGCGCCTGGCTGATGACCATGGCGGTGATTCCCAGCGCCAGCAGCCGGCCAAATCCATCCGGCGCGGTGAACGCGGCGCGCAATCCTCGCCAGCCGTAAACCACAAACAAGCCGATCACCAGCATCGCCCCGATGAATCCCAGCTCTTCGCAAATCACTGCGTAAATAAAATCCGTATGCGCTTCCGGCAGATAAAACAATTTTTGCTTGCTCTCCATCAGGCCCACGCCGCTGAATCCGCCCGAACCCACCGCTATCAAGGATTGTAACAACTGAAATCCTGAGCCTTGCGGGTCGGATGCCGGATTCAGAAATGCCACGAGCCGTGCTTGGCGATACGCTGCGTGGGTGATCAGCAGATACAGGATCGGCACGGCGCCCAGCAAGCCGCACGCAAGCCATTTCCAGGAAAGCCCCGCGACGAACAGAATGGCCGTGGCGATCACCACGATGTCCACCGCGGTGCCCAGGTCGGGCTGCAGCAGAATCACGCCGACGCACAAAAGAATCGGGCCCAGCGCAGGCAAAATCGTCTGCACAAAATCATGTTTGCAAAATTCCATCTTCGACGCGCTGCGGGGCTTGCGGTCCAGGAACCACGCGAGATATAGAATCACGGCGAGCTTCGCTAATTCCGACGGCTGAATTCCCACGGGACCGAACTTGATCCAGCGGTGGGTGGCATGGGATTTGTCCAAGAAAAATGCCCCCACAAGCATCAAGAGCACAGCGCAAAGAGTGGTATAGACAACTTTGGGCTCGCGCAAACGCCGATAATCCACGCGCATCAGCGCAAACATCCCAAAAAGTCCAATGACTAGCCAGGCTGCCTGGCGCAATAAAAAAATATAAGACCGTCCATAGTGCTGTTCCGCAGTGACCGCCGAAGCCGAAAACACCATCACCGCGCCAAGCAGGCACAGCGCCAGCGTTACACCGAACAACCAGCGATCGTTTTCAAGCCGTCTCGGCACTCTTGTTCGCCTTTCCGTCGGATTTCAAAGCGTCGGACACCGAAGCTGACTTGTGTTCGCGTTCCCTGATCAATTCTTTAAAAACACGTCCACGATGCTCATAATTTTCAAACTGGTCAAAACTCGCGCATGCCGGCGCAAGCAACACCACATCGCCACGCCGCGCGGCCTGCAAGGCGATTTCCACGGCGCGTTCCAGAGTTCCGGCGCGCTCGAGTGGGACGCTGCCGGCGATTTGCTGTCCAATTTTTTCCGCCGCTGCGCCAATCAGTAAAGCCAGCACGCTTCTCTCGCGCAACGCGGGCTGCAGCGTTGCATAATTGCTGTCCTTATCTTTGCCGCCCAGGATGATCAGCACTCTTCCGGGAAAGGCTTCCAGCGCCTTCAAGGCCGCATCGACATTGGTCGCTTTCGAATCGTTGTAATAGCGAATACCGCCAATTTCCGCCACAAATTCCAGGCGATGTTCGACGCCCGGGAACGTGCGCACCGCTTCAGCAATGGCCGCAGTGGGCGCCCCTTCCAGGCGCGCGGCGGTAACAGCGGCCAACACATTTTCAAGATTGTGCGCGCCGGGCAGCGAAATTTCCTGGCGCTTCAGCAACACTTCTACTTGCTTGCTGGTGCGAAAAACAATTTCTTCGCCGCGCAGAAATGCGCCTTGCTGCACTTCTCGTTTGCGGCTGAACCAATAAAGTTGCGGGCGCTTGGGCGCCAGGCGCGCCGAAGCGGGATCGTCCGCGTTCAGCACCGCGAAATCGCTTTTGGTTTGATTTTCAAACAAGCGACTCTTGGCGGCTGCATAAGCTTCCATGGTCTTGTGGCGGTCCAGATGATCGGGAGTGAGATTCAGCAGCACCGCGATATCCGCATGAAACGTTTCAATCAGCTCCAGTTGAAAGCTGCTAAGCTCCGCGACGGTGATGGTATCTTCGCTCGAGAGCGCCACTCGAGAGATCAGCGGCGTCCCTATATTTCCGGCCACCATGCTAGAGAAACCCGCGACTCGCAAAATGTGGTGCACTAATGAAGTGGTGGTGGTTTTGCCGTTCGAACCAGTGATGCCAATCAGCCGGCCGTCGAGAAAGCGGTCGGCCAACTCGATTTCGCTCCACACGGTGATATTTTTTTCGCGCGCCGAGCGCAACAGCGGCGCGTCCGCGGGAACGCCGGGACTTGGGATTACCAAATCCTGGTGAGGTAACGCCGTATCCGGATGCGCGCCAAGCTCCAGCGTGACGCCCTCTTCGCGCAAGCTGAGGGCCTCCGCGCCAAGCTCGCTTTCGGAGTGCGTGTCCGTGGCCGTGACAGTCGCGCCATGCTCGGCGCAAAAACGGGCCGTAGCAATGCCGGTGCGGGCCAGTCCGATGACCAGAACGTGCTTGCCGCGCAGCTCGAAGCCGCCTGTCATTGCTTTACGCCCAACCTTTCCGACGCGTTCAGACTTTTTTGCGTTCTCCAACTCGATCGTTACCGCAATTTAAGGGTGGTCAATGCAAAGAGCGCAAAGACCAGCGCCAAAATCCAGAAACGCACGATCACCTTGGACTCGCTCCAACCCAAAAGTTCAAAATGATGATGGATCGGCGCCATACGAAAAATGCGTTTGCCGCGCAGCTTGAAAGAGCCCACCTGCAAAATAACCGAGAGCGCTTCCACCACAAAAATTCCGCCGATAAAAAACAGCAAAATTTCCTGCTTGATGATCACCGCGATAAGTCCAAGCGCCCCGCCCAGAGAGAGCGAGCCTACATCGCCCATGAAAACTTCCGCGGGATGGGCGTTGTACCAAAGAAAACCAAGCGAAGCGCCGACCAGCGCGCCACAAAAAACGGTAAGTTCGCCAACCCCCGGAATATATTGAATTTCAAGGTAAGTGGCCCAGCGAAAATTGCTGCTCACGTAGGTGAGCACGGTGAGCGCGCCGGCAGCGATGACCGTGCAGCCGATGGCCAGGCCGTCGAGACCGTCGGTGAGATTCACGGCATTCGATGCTCCGGCAATTACCAGCGAAACAAAAAACAAAAATGGCAGGAACGCCAACGGCCAAATGTGCGGCGAAGCCATCAAGGAATGAATGACTAAATCCGGATGCACGCGCTTGAAAAAAGGAAAAACCAGCTGCGTGGAATATTTGCTCCAGGTGGCCAGCACCAGCAGGCCAATGCCGCAGGCCAGGCTGACTAAAACTTGCAGCGAGAATTTTTTTGCGCTGGTGAGGCCCAGGTTGCGCTGCTTGGAAACTTTCGCGTAATCGTCGACAAATCCGATGGCCGCGAAGCCCAGCAATGAAAAAAGCGCAAGCCACACGAACGCGTTGCCCAGATCGGCCCACAGCAGCGTAGGTACGGCCGTCGACAACACGATCAAAACTCCGCCCATGGTTGGCGTGCCCGCTTTTTTCTTGTGATCCTGCGGGCCCTCTTCGCGAATGTACTGGCCAATCTGCAGTTCCCGCAACTGCCGAATCAACCACGGCCCGAATACAAACGCGAGAAACATTCCGGTCAGGCTAGCGTACACCGTCCGAACAGTGATGTAGCGAAACACATTTAGCGGACTGAAATATTTTTGCAGGGTGTGGTAGAGGAGGTAGTAAAGCATCTAGTGCCGCGCCTCTTGCCGTGAAGCTTCTGCCGGTGGGGCATAGCGCGTGAGCAGTGCGTCAACGATGCGCTCCATCTTGACGCCGCGCGAGCCTTTGACCAGCATCACGTCGCCCGATTCCAGGAAAGCAGCCAAGAATTTTGCCGCTTCTTCGGAAGTGGAGAAAAACTTGGTGTGCTTACGAGATAGACCCGCGGCGACAGCCCCTTCGATGATTTGCGCGGCATCTCCGGTAACGGCGATAATCCAGTCAACTTTTCCAGTGCTGGCCGCAAATTGCCCGGCTTCGCGATGCAGTTCAGCGGAGGTGCGCCCCAACTCGCGCATTTCTCCCGCGGCGAGGATGCGGCGGTGATACTTGGGAGTGGCGGCCAAAACAGCGGTCATGGCCTGCAGCGCGGCGGGACTGGAGTTGTAGCTGTCGTTGATGAGTGCCGCTCCGTTGGTCAGCGCCACCAGTTCGCCTCGCATAAATGGCGCCTTGAGATTGGCGAAAACACTGTGCGCTTCCTCTGCTCCAATGCCCCACACACTGGCGGCCGCCAAAGCGCCCAGCGCATTGGCGGTCACGTGTCTGCCTGCGAGCGCGATCTCCAGGCGCACACGCCTTTCGTTCGTGACCAGCGTAAATGCGGAGCCTAAAGCGCCACGATTTTCCAATTGTTCCGCGCGAAAATCCGCCGGCGAATCGATGCCATAGGTCAAAACTGTTCCCGGCGCGTAGGATGCAAAGGCGGCCACGCGAGGATCATCCGCGTTCAAAACCGCAACCGAGTTCTTGCCGTTCAATCCTTCAATCAATTCGCGTTTGGCAAGAGCGATCTCGTCCACGGAAATAAAGAATTCCAGATGCGCGGGCGAAACGCGCGTCACCACTCCAACGTCAGGCTGCGCCACCGCCGCCAGCCTTTTCAACTCGCCGGGCCGGGACATGCCCATTTCCAGCACCGCCGCTTGATGACTTTCTTCCAGCCCGAATAACGTTAGCGGTAGACCATACTCGTTATTGAAATTACCTTCCGACTTCAGCACGCGTAGTTTCGTGCCCAACAATTTCGCGAGAATCTCTTTGGTTGTGGTCTTGCCCACCGAGCCAGTGACGCCGGCAATTTTTCCGCCCCACGCTTGGCGTACCGCTTGCGCGAATTGTTTGAGGGCCTCGAAGGTGTCGGCCACCTGGATACACCGGTCAGAGATCCAGCCGGGGTAGCGCGATACCAGCGCTTCGGCCACCACCGCTGCCACCGCGCCGCGCTCCAGTGCGGCGGGAACGTGATCGTGTCCATCGTGACGCGGTCCGTGTATGGCGATGAACAGTTCTCCGGGACGTACCGTGCGAGAATCAATCGAGACGCCGGCCAGCCGGGCCACGGGGTCGATGGCCCCACCTGGCTTGGCACCCACCGCTGCAGCCATTTGT
>Ga0209625_1000066_pt1 | contig 22709 bp, 16 predicted proteins | sample JacPin_JW_Ref_M2_FD_187960 | JGI IMG/M metagenome (GOLD analysis project Ga0209625, IMG submission 187960) | Forest soil microbial communities from Algoma, Ontario, Canada - Jack Pine, Ontario site 1_JW_Ref_M2 (SPAdes) (version 2) | ecosystem: Environmental > Terrestrial > Soil > Boreal...
GCCATTGGGAATCGCCATGGTTGGCGGACTGCTGGTCAGCCAGGTGCTCACGTTGTACACCACACCGGTGATCTACATCTTTTTCGATCGCATCGCGCAGCGCTTTTCGAGAAAGTCTCCGGCGTGGGGTCCGGGCGCGCAGCCACAAACCGCGGGACACTCATGAACGTATCCGCTCCATTTATTTACCGGCCGGTCGCGACAACGCTGCTGACCATTGCCATCGCGATTGCTGGCGCGATCGCGTTCAAAGTGCTGCCGGTTTCGCCGTTGCCGCAGGTGGACTTCCCGACCATCTCGGTCAACTCCAGTTTGCCTGGCGCTAGCGCGGAAATAATGGCTTCTTCTGTCGCGACGCCTCTGGAGCGGCAGTTCGGACACATCGCGGGCGTTACGGAGATGACTTCCACGAGCAGTTTGGGAACAACTAACGTGACTATTCAATTCGACCTGAGCCGCAATATTGATGGGGCCGCTCGGGACGTCGAGGCGGCCATCAATTCCGCGCGGACTTATCTGCCTGCAAACCTACCGGCGAATCCCACTTATCGCAAAGTCAACCCCGCGGATGCGCCGATCATGATTGCCGGACTGACTTCAGATAAGTATGGTCCGGACAAGTTATACGACGAAGCGTCGACGGTGATTCAGCAAAAACTTTCGCAAATCCAGGGCGTAGGTCAGGTGAACGTCGGTGGCGGCGCCTTACCTTCCGTGCGGGTGGAGGTCGACCCCACGAAGTTGGCCAGTTACGGGTTGGCCATGACGGACTTGCAATCGGTCTTGCGTTTGCAAAACTCCGATCTCGCCAAAGGGCAAATTACCAATGGCGCCACCAGCGCTGACATTCTCGCGAACGATCAGATATCCCACGCGGAAGATTACAAGCCGATCATCGTCGGTTATAAGAACGGAGCGGCGGTGCAGTTGGCTGATGTCGCGAATGTAATCGATTCGGTACAAAACGTGCGCGCTGCGGGCTATTTGAACGGCAAGCGTGCGGTGATGCTCATTATTTTCCGCCAACCAGGCGCGAATATCATTGAGACGGTTGACCGCATTCGCGCCGACCTGCCTTCGATACAGGCTTCGATTCCACAAGGAATCGAGACCACCATTGTGCTCGATCGCACGACGACGATTCGCGCGTCGGTAAGCGATGTGGAGCGGACGCTGGGACTTTCGATCGTGCTGGTCATCGTGGTGGTGTTTGTTTTTTTGCGGAACGGGCGCGCCACGATGATCCCGGCGGTGGCCGTTCCTGTTTCTCTGGTGGGAACTTTCTCGGTGATGTATCTGTGCGGCTACAGTATTGACAATCTGTCGCTGATGGCGCTGACCATTTCGACCGGCTTCGTGGTGGACGACGCCATTGTGGTGATGGAGAACATCACCCGCCATCTGGAAGCCGGCATGGAGCCCTTTGCAGCGGCGCTAAAAGGAGCGCAGGAAATTGGATTCACCGTTTTTTCCATCAGCATTTCGTTGATCGCTGTTTTCATCCCGCTGTTGCTGATGGGCGGAATTGTAGGACGCCTGTTTCGCGAGTTTGCCATCACGCTGTCCACGGCCATTATCGTTTCGATGGTCATTTCGCTGAGCACCACACCGATGATGTGCGCGTACCTGCTGCGCGATGAACGCCAGAAGAAACACGGCCGCGTGTACATGGTTATGGAAAGATTTTTCGAGCGCATGTTGTCTTGGTATCGCGGCAGCCTGCACTGGGTGCTGGACAATTCATTTCTTACCCTGACGGTTCTTTTTCTGACCGTCGCGTTGAACGTCGCTCTGGTCATGAAAATTCCCAAGGGCTTTTTTCCGCAGCAAGACACTGGCGCGATGGGCGGAGCCGTGCAGGGGCCGCAAGATTCTTCGTTCCCGGCCATGAACGACGCTATCCAGAAAATTGAAGCGGTGATCAAGAAAGATCCGGCCGTCGACAATGTGATCGCATTTACCGGCGGAGGAGGGGCCACCAACACCGGAAATCTCTTCGTTGCGCTTAAGCCGCTGAACCAAAGGAAGATTAGCGCAGCGGAGGTTATCGGTCGCATTCGTCCGCAATTAAATCGATTGCCGGTGGCTTCCGCCTTCCTGCAGCCGTCGCAGGATTTGCGCATTGGTGGACGAGGCAGCGCGGCGCTGTATCAATACACCATTCAGTCGGACACCGTTTCCGATCTGGCTACCTGGGGGCCAAGAGTTTTCGCGGAGATGAAAAAACTTCCCGGTTTGCAGGATGTTAACTCCGATCAGCAAAACGGAGGGCTGGATATCCGTTTGAACTACGACAGGGTGACCGCTGCGAAGCTGGGGCTAACGGCACAATCTCTGGATTCCGGCATTTACAGCGCATTTGGGCAATCCCAGGTTTCCATCATCTATACGCAATTGAACCAATACTATGTGGTCCTGGAAGTCGCTCCCCAGTTTTCGCAAACTCCCGACGGCCTCAAAAATATTTACTTTCATCAAACGGCGAAGACTAATCCTACCGCAACCGGTGACGTGCCACTTCTTACCATGGCCACGAGCCAGGCCAATACCACGCCGCTGGCTCTGAATCATACCGGTCTGTTTCCATCCGTCACGGTATCTTTCAATCTTTCGCCTGGTGTTTCCTTGAGCGAAGCGACGCTTGCCATTGACCAGATGAAGCAGCGCATCGGCGCGCCCAGTACCCTTCGTGGATTTTATGCGGGCACGCTACAGGCCTACCAGAACTCGCTCAGCTCGGAACCCATCCTGGTTTTAACCGCGCTACTCGCGGTGTACATCGTGCTTGGCATTTTGTACGAGAGCCTGGTTCATCCGCTCACCATCATTTCGACTCTGCCTTCGGCCAGCGTGGGCGCCATGCTCGCGCTCATGCTGTTCAAGCAGGACCTCAACGTGATTTCTATTATTGGCATCGTGCTACTCATCGGTATCGTCAAGAAAAATGCCATCATGATGATCGATTTCGCGCTGCAAGAAGAACGCGAGGGCGGCAAGAGCACCGAAGACTCGATTTTCGAAGCATGCATGCTGCGCTTCCGTCCCATTCTCATGACTACCATGGCCGCGCTCTTTGGAGCTTTGCCGTTGGCGTTTGGCACTGGCACAGGTTCGGAGTTGCGACGCCCGCTGGGAATCACCATTGTGGGAGGGCTGATCGTAAGTCAACTGCTCACGCTGTACACCACCCCGGTGGTGTATCTCACGCTCGACCGCCTGCGGCTTCGCGTGTTAGGAAAACCACGCGACACATTTAATCCGGCAGGTGCGGAACCCTCCGCAGTTGGTTAGTTTGAAGCTATGGATATGCCGAATATTCGTCTGAAAGTTTTACTCGTTCCTGTAACCGCGGCTTTGTGTCTTGCCGGGTGCATGGTAGGTCCGAGATATCACCGGCCGGACGCGACTCCTCAACCGCCACCTCCTTCGTACAAGGAATCGCCTACGCAGGTTCAGGATCCGGGCCCGTGGAAAGTGGCGGAACCGCAGGATGCGATGCTTCGGGGCAAGTGGTGGGAAATTTTCAATGATCCCGAGCTGAATTCGCTGGAAGAGCAACTGAACATCAACAATCAGAACATCAAACAATTTTTTGAAAATTTCATGGCCGCTCGCGCATTGGTTGCGCAGGCGCGTTCGCAACTTTACCCCACGATAGGAACCACTCCGTCCATTTCGCGGTCGCAATCCTCTGGCAATCTAGGAAATTCCGCGCCGACCACTGGAACGGGAACTAGCACGGTCACAACGACGGCGGGCCGACAATCGTCTCTTTTTTCGCTTCCCGCCGACGTTACCTGGGCGCCCGATCTGTGGGGCAGGATTCGAAGCAACATTCATGCGGCACAATACAATGCTCAATTGAGCGCCGCTGACCTCGAAAACGAACGACTGCTGGAGCAAGCCAGCCTGGCGATGTTTTTTTTCGAACTACGAGGCCAGGACGCCTTGCGGAAAATCTTCGATGAAACTATTGAAGCGGATAAGAAATCAGTCGAGCTGACTCGAGCGCGGTTTGAAACCGGAATTGATAATGAAATTTCGCTGGTGCAAGCGGAGAATGCGTTGCAGAGCGCCGAAGCCGCGGGTGCAAATCTAGGTGTAGCGCGCGCGCAGTTCGAACACGCTATCGCCATGCTCACTGGCAAGTCGGCGTCGAGCTTTTCGCTTCCGGTCAAACCGCTGGACCATAGTCCCCCGTCGATCCCCATCGGTGTACCGTCGCAACTTCTGGAACGCAGACCGGACATTGCAGCTTCGGAGCGAAGCATGGCCGCGGCTAATGCGCAGATCGGCGTAGCGGTGGCAGCGTATTATCCGAATTTGACGCTCAGCGCGAGTGGAGGGTTTGAGAGTTCTTCGCTAACAAATCTTCTCTCTTATTCGAGCCGCTTCTGGTCCGTAGGTGCTTCGGTGTCGGAAACTATTTTTGACGCGGGACTGCGGCGCGCCACGGTGCTGCAATTTGAAGCCACTTACAACGCGAATGTGGCCAACTACCGGCAAACGGTGCTCACCGCCTTTCAACAGGTCGAAGACTTTCTGTCCACCGTGCGCATTTTGTCCCAGCAAATCGAGCTACAGCAGGAAGCCGAGAAATCGGCGGAACGCTTTTTGCAGTTGGCGAATGCGCGCTATTACACGGGTGTCGATACATATTTGAATGTCCTAGTGGCACAAACCACGCTACTCTCCAATCAGCAAAATTTAGCGTCGCTTCGCACCCAGGCGATGACTGCCTCCGTACAATTAATTCAGGCGCTGGGCGGCGGATGGGATCGCTCGCAGCTCCCGAGCCCTGCGCAAGTCTCCGGCAGGATCACCAAGTCGCAGATCGAAGCTCCAAATAAACAATGATTTACCAGGGCGCGCTGAGAATCAGACAACGCCATTGCCTTTCAGGTACCCACCCGTTCGTATCATATAATTGCCGGTGATCATGGAATGGCTCTCGTCCGCCACTCGATGGTTATCCGACGCGGAGCACGGCGCCGCTGATCGCCTGATTCCGCGATGGCTCTTCTTGCGGGCGTTAGGCTGCATTTATTTTTCTGCGTTTTTCTCCCTGGCATTTCAAATCCGCGGGCTTATTGGGCCAAATGGAATTCTTCCCGCGAACGAATATCTGCAAGCAGTAGCACATACCTTTGGACACGTACGGGGCGTGTGGTTTGCGCCTACTGTGCTGTGGTTTTCGAGCGGCCCGCACATCTTAATGGGTTTGTGCTGGATCGGCATGGCCGCGTCAGTTCTGCTGGTGCTGAATCTGTGGCCGCGCGGGATGCTGGCGCTTTGTTTTGTGTGCTTCCTGTCGTTTGTGAGCGCCGCGCAGGATTTTTCAGGTTATCAATCGGACGGCATGCTGCTGGAAGCGGGATTTATTTCGTTTTTCTTCGCTCCGCGCGGAATGCGGCCTGGCTTTGGGCGGGCATCGCCACCATTGCGCGCGAGCCTGTTTCTGCTGCAGTGGGAATGGTTTCGCATCTACTTCGAGTCCGGCATCGCGAAGGTCGGGAGTGGAGATCCGCAGTGGCGTCACTTCACCGCGATGGACGAATATTATCAGAACGGTCCGCTGCCCACATGGATCGGCTGGTACATGCAACATTTACCGCACTGGTTCCATGCTTTTACGGCGTTCGCCACGCTGGCGCTCGAGTGGGTTTTGGTGTGGATGTTATTTTTGCCACGGCGCTGGCGCATCGTGTGTTTCTTTATCGTGACTCCCTGGGAGCTGGGGGTTATTTTCAGCGCGAATTACACTTTTTTGAATTACCTGGTGCTGGCGTTAGGGGTTTTGCTGCTGGATGACGAATTTCTGCTGCGATTTTTACCTCAGGGCTGGAAGCAATCTTTTGCAGGAGATTCTGCACCCGAGAAGATCCAAACCGCCGAACAGCTCCAAACCGAAAGTTCCGGCGGGTTCCGCCATCAGCTTAAAATCGCCAAGACGTATCTGACCGGCTTCATATTTGCCTGGATTCTTTATGCCACTACGGCGGAATTGATCTGGATGGTTTCCCCGCTGCCACTGCCGACCTCGCCTGTAGTGGCGCTTGAACCGTTCCGCATCGCCAATCGATACGGACTTTTTGCGGTCATGACGCGCGGCCGATACGAGATTGAATTTCAGGGTTCTGATGATGGAAACACTTGGGTGGCTTACCCGTTTTGCTATAAACCTCAGGACCTGAATATGCCGCCGGGGATTTATGCGCCCTATCAGCCGCGATTCGATTGGAATTTATGGTTCGCTTCACTGGGCTCGTGGCGAGACTATTCGATCGTGCCAAGAACGGAAATTCGCTTGCTTTCGAACGAGAGCGACGTGCTCAATCTTTTTAAGAGTAATCCGTTTCCGCAGAAGCCTCCACGCCAAGTGCGGGCCGTGCTTTGGCAATATTGGTTTACTACGATGGCTGAGAAACGCGCGCAGGGTGGTTTGTGGTGGCGACGGCAATATCTTGGACTTTATGCGCCGACGATCGAACGCGCCGCCGACGGGAGTATCCACGCGGTCGAAATGCCCAACGTGGAGCCGCGGAAGTAAAGCCAGTGACGCTTTCATGCGATCAGAATAATTCGCGCTACTTGCGCTTCAGCCTTCTCAACGCCATTTTTGCAGCGTGATAACCGCACATGCCATGCACTCCGCCGCCTGGAGGAGTGGATGAAGAGCAAATATAAATGTCGCGCGCTGAAGTGGCGTAGTGGCGACGCGTTGGCCGAAACAGAAAGTTGCGAATGTCCATGACACCGCCTCCGATGTCGCCGCCCACGAGATTAGCGTCCATGCTTTCGAGATCTGCGGGAGAAAAGACACGCCGCGCCAGAATGCAATCGCGGAATCCGGGAGCGAACCGCTCGATCTGATCCTCGAGTTTCGGAAGCATGTCTACGTTCGAACCGTTGGGCACGTGACAGTACGCCCAGGCAGTGTGCTTGCCTGCGAGAGCGCGTGAACTATCGAACAGACTTGGTTGAGCGAGTAAAATGAAGGGCCGATCGGGGTGCCGTCCGCATCGCACGGCCTTTTCCGATTGAGCAATTTGCTCAAAACTGCCGCCGAGGTGTACGGTCGCCGCCCGCGAGCAATCTGCAGCTTTCCACGGGATGGGCGCACTCAGTGCGTAATCCACTTTGAAAACAGCGGCTCCGTAGCGGTAGTTGGCGAGTTGCCGCTTGTAACTATCGGATAATTTTTGCTCGCCGATCTTGAGAAGCTGGCGCGGGGTCACATCACAAAGGGTTAGGTCATAATTTTCTAACGCCGCCAGATTCTGCACCGGTGATGAAACGCTGACCTTGCTCGAGAACGTCGCGAGAACTCCGCACAACGCGGTTGTGATGGATTGCGCGCCGCCTCGAGGAATCGGCCAACCGACGGCGTGGGCTGGCACGGCCATCAGAATTGCGAACGCCGCGCTCAATGGTTCGTCCAGACTGAGAAAAGAATGAGCGGCCAAGCCCGCAAAGAGTGCACGTGTTCTTTCGTCGCGGAATCGGCGAGCTACAGACTCGGCTGACTGAATCGCCAGCGTTCCAAATCGCGCCATCAACAATGGATTTCTGGGAAGGAAAGAAACCGGGCTCAGTATCTGCGGCGCGAACTCCTTCCAATGCTCGACGAAAGGCCGCATCAAGCGATCCCACGCCTTTCCGTCGATGCCCAGAGCAGCGCTGGTTTGATCCAGATCACGGTCCAACATCACTGCCGCGCCGTCTTCAAGCGGATGCGCCAAAGCAGCGGGCGAGTGAATCCACTCCAAGCCGTGCTTGTTCAGCGGCAATGATGAAAAAAATGGCGAACCCACGCCGAGCGGGTAAATCGCTGATCCAAAATCGTGGTTGAATCCGGGAAGCGTTAACTCCATCGTGCGCGCAGCGCCGCCGGGCTGGGCCTGCGCTTCCAGTACGTCCACGTGGAGCCCAGCCTGAGCTAGAACGATGGCGGCTGAAAGTCCGTTAGGGCCGGCCCCGATAACGCACACTTTACCACTCATCGCAGATCACTGAGTTCGTCCTCAAAAACAGCTACCGCCTTTAGCATAATTTACGGCTCGTCGAAACTTCCCAAAAAGTTTTCTTTATCAGAAATGGGGATGATACTCGCCCGGCGCATCTATGGTATGAATGTCTTCTGGAGGCTTGTTGAGCGAAATTCCCTCAGTGACCGTCGCCGGTTCGACGCTTCAGGAACTACTTCCTCCCCTTAGCGAGCAAGAAGCGGTTACCGAATCGGCGCGCTGCCTGATGTGCTTTGACGCACCTTGCACTCACGCGTGTCCGACACACATCGACATTCCCAAGTTCATCAAGAAAATTTCCACCGGTAATTTACTCGGTTCGGCACGCACCATTCTCGAGTCAAATTTGCTTGGGGCCACCTGCGCGCGCGTGTGCCCGGTTCAGGAATTGTGCGAAGGCGCTTGCGTGCTCGGCGCGGAGCACAAACCTATCGCGATCGGGCGGCTGCAGCGGCACGCGATGGATTACGTGTATGGACGGAAGATTGACATATTCCGCACTGGAAAACCCGTTGGCAAGAAAGTAGCAATTGTTGGCGCCGGCCCTGCCGGTTTGTCGTGTGCCGGCGAACTCGCGAAGCTGGGCGTTTCCGTGACGCTGTACGAAAAGCGTGAGCTGCCCGGTGGTCTTTCCACTTACGGCATCATCGTGCTGCGCGAACCGATGGAAGTTGCCCTTGCTGAAGCCGCCATGATCCGCCGTCTCGGCGCCAAGATTGAAGCCGGCAAGGAGGTGGGCATCGATCCCACTGTCGCGGATTTGCAGAAGAATTTTGATGCGGTGTTCGTCGGCATGGGGCTCGGCAATTCCCCACAGCTGGGAATTCCTGGAGAAGAATACATACTCGATGGACTCGAATACATCGAAGAGAGCAAACTTCAGCCCGCGGAGCTGCGCGTCGGCCGCGACGTAATCGTCATCGGCGCCGGTAACACTGCGATTGACTGCGCCACAGTGGCCCGCCGTCTTGGCGCTGAACGCGTCACTATGCTGTATCGCCGCACCGAAAAAGAAATGACTGCCTACCCGCATGAATATGCTTTCGTAAAACTCGAAGGAGTCACCGTTTCGTTTCTATCCCAACCAGTTAAAGTTCATCACGAAAATGGCATGGTGAAAGGCCTTGAGTGTGTTCGCGTCGCTCTCGGCGATCCGGATGCGTCCGGGCGCGCTGCTCCGAAAGAAATTCCCGGCTCGAACGTGCTGATGCCCGCTGACCAGATCGTCAAAGCTATCGGACAAAACAAATTGTCACTGGCTGCGCGTCTCGACCTGAAAACCGATAAAGGTTTCATCCGCGTCGATGCCAATTTTGAAACCAGTTCTCCGGGAATTTTTGCGGGCGGCGATTGCATTCGCGCGCGCGGGTCGGCGTCCACGGTGATGGCGGTACAGGATGGTAAGCGCGCCGCTCGTGCGATCTACCAAAGGCTCAAAAATCATGGCTGATCTCAGAACCAACTTCGCAGGCATTCACTCGCCCAATCCTTTTTGGCTGGCGTCCGCGCCCCCGACTAATTCTGGCGGGCAAGTTCACCGCGCGTTCGAAGCAGGCTGGGGTGGCGCGGTGTGGAAAACCATTGGCGCGCCGGTGCTGAACGTCTCCAATCGGTATGGAACCTGGCGCTACGGCAATGAAAAAATGTTGGCCATAAATAACGTCGAGCTTATTTCCGACCGGCCCATGGAGGTTAATCTTCGGGAAATTTCCGAGGTAAAACGGGCCTGGCCAGATCGCGCCGTGATCGTTTCCGCGATGGTGGAATCGAAGCCGGAAGCGTGGCACGACATTATTCGCCGTATTCAGGACACAGGCGCCGACGGCATTGAGCTGAACTATGGCTGCCCGCATGGCATGAGCGAGCGCGGCATGGGCAGCGCGGTCGGTCAAGTGCCAGAATATTGCCAGGAGATTACCGGCTGGGTCATGGACGTCGCGAAAATTCCCGTGATCGTAAAGTTGACTCCAAACATTTCTGACATCGTCATGCCCGCTCGCGCCGCCGTTGCCGCCGGTGCCAACGCCATCTCTTTGATCAACACTGTCAACTCGATCATGGGCGTGGATTTGGATACATTGAATATCACACCGAGTATCGCTGGAAGAGGCGGCCATGGTGGCTACGCCGGCCCGGCGGTCAAACCGATCGCGCTGAATATGCTGGCCGCGCTGGGCCGTGATTCGGTCGTCCACGGTTCCGGCCTGCCGATTTCCGGAATGGGGGGAATTTCTACATGGCGGGACGCCGCTGAATTTTTACTTCTCGGCGCAAGCAGCCTGCAGGTCTGTACCGCTGTGATGCATTACGGCTTCCGCATCATCGAAGATTTGTGCGAGGGATTGTCCAACTGGATGGACGCCAAAAAGTTCGCGACAATTCCCGATGTGGTTGGCCACAGTCTGCGGCAGGTTTCGGATTTTAAAGACTTTGATCTTTCGTTCAAAGTTGTGGCGCGCATCGACCAGCAAAAGTGCATTCGCTGCGACTTGTGCTACGTGGCCTGCAATGACGCAGCTCACCAGTGCATCGACCTGATCGATAAACAGGGACACGTAACTGCTCCCGCTGCTTATGATTTATCGTCTAACGGCAGAGTCGAAGCTGTTTCGACGCGGCCCAGCGTAGTGGTACGTGAAGATGATTGCGTGGGCTGCCGCCTGTGTTTCAATATTTGTCCGGTGGAAAATTGCATCCAGATGGTGGAAGTGCCACCGGAGCAACCCTCCGTCACCTGGGATGAACTGACCGCGAAGCAACCTGACGTAGCGGAAGATTGGGATCAGATGGAGCGCTATCGCCGAAAAATGGGCATCCGCATCCACTAAAATTGCGGAGGGAGTACGCGATGGGCTTGGTGATCCGAAATGGGGAAATCGTAACCGTCGGCTCGCGGACAAAAGCGGATATTTACGCCGAAGACGAAACGGTCACGCGCATCGGCAAAAACCTTGAAGTGCCGCCCGGCACTGAAATCATCGACGCTACCGGCAAGCTTGTTTTTCCCGGGTTCATCGATCCGCACGTGCACGTCTATCTTCCGTTCATGGCTACATTCGCAAAGGACACGCATGAAACGGCCAGCATCGCGGCGTCGATTGGCGGCACGACGACCTACATCGAGATGTGTTGCCCGAACCGCACCGACGACGCATTGGCGGGCTATGAACTCTGGAAATCGAAGGCCAACGGGAACAGCGCTTGCGATTACGCGTTTCACATGTCAGTGAGTAAATTCGTCGAAGAAACGGAATCGCAGCTTCGCGAAATTGTGGCTGACGGCACCGCTTCGTTCAAAATTTTCCTGGCGTATAAGAATTTCTTCGGCGTCGATGACGGCGAAATGTATCAGACACTGACGCTCGCGAAGAAGCTCGGCGTGATCGTCACTGCGCACTGCGAAAACGCGGACCTGGTGGCGAGGCTCCAGGCGCAACTTATTGCCGAAGGTAAGACCGGCCCGGAGTGGCACGAGCCCAGCCGTCCGGAGTCTGTTGAAGCTGAAGGCACGGGGCGGTTTGCAACTTTTCTTGAAAATACCGGCGCCACCGGCTACGTCGTGCATCTTTCCTGCGAAAGAGCTCTCAATGCCGCTCTCGCTGCCAAGGAACGTGGCGTGCGCGTGAGCGTCGAAGCGGTGCTTCCGCATCTGCTGCTGGACAAATCGTTCGCCGAACGTCCCGGTGTCGAAGGCATGAAACATGTGATGTCTCCGCCGCTGCGCGGCAAAAACAATCAGGATGTTCTCTGGAATGCTCTGTCACGCGGTCTTGTGGATACCGTAGGCACGGACCATTGTCCCTTCGACGTCGGACAGAAACTACTGGGTAAGGATGCCTTCACAAATATCCCCAACGGCATTCCGGGCATCGAAGACCGCGTCAATCTTCTCTATTCTTTTGGGGTCCAGAAAGGCCGCATCGATCTGGACCGTTTCGTAAATATTGCCAGCACTCGCGCGGCAAAACTCTTCGGACTGTTTCCGCGCAAAGGCACGATCGAGGTTGGAAGCGACGCCGATCTGGTGGTCTTCGACACCAGCTATCGAGGAGTCGTCAGCGCCAAGACCCAACACGTTAATAATGACTACAACGGGTTCGAAGGAATGGCGATCGAAGGGCGGCCTTCGGTGGTCACCGTGCGCGGCAAAGTGCAGGCACGAGACGGAGAATTTGTGGGCGAACGCGGCCGCGGCCGTTTGCTGAAGCGCGAGCCAACATATTTCTGAGCGAACAGACAATGCCACTTGATCCCAAGCGTGCCGTCGCTGAACTGAAGGAACTGCGTTCGCTGACCGGCGACGAAAACGGAGCGCAACGGGTAGCCTGGACCGACACATGGCTGCGCGCGCGTGAGTGGTTTGCCAAAAAACTTGCTGGGCTTCCGGTTGAACATCATTACGATGCGGCAGGAAATAATTGGGCGACGTTAGCGGGCGAATCGAAAAAATCACTGATTCTCGGAGGGCATCTCGATTCGGTGCCCAATGGCGGATGGCTTGACGGTGCTCTGAATGTTCTTGCCGCTCTCGAAGTGCTTCGCCGTTTCGCCTCGGAATTCAACGGCCGGCCACCCGTTACTATACGCCTGGTGGACTGGGCTGACGAAGAAGGGGCGCGCTTCGGGCGCAGCCTGCTGGGATCGTCAGCGTTTGCGGGCACACATTCCATTTCTGCGGACCGCGTTCGAACCGACCGCGACGGAATAAAAATGGAAGACGCGCTGCGACGCTGCGGTGTTGAAATGGATCGCTTCGCCGAGACCGGAAAAGAACGCCAGGATGCCGCCGCGTATCTCGAACTGCACATCGAACAAGGGCCGGTCCTTGAGCAACTCGTTCTTCCGCTCGGCGTTGTTCTGGGCACCAAGGGAGTGGAACGCCACAGCATAACTTTTCACGGACAAGAGGCGCACTCCGGCTCGACGCCGATGAACGCGCGCCGCGACGCGCTGGCGGCCGCCGCCAAACTCGCGCTGGAAATCCGCAACATTGCGCGCAAGCATCCGGACGCGGTCTGCACCGTGGGAAGCCTCAAAACATTTCCCGGAATAGTGACCGCCGTGGTGGGGCGCTGCGAAGCCACGTTGGATCAACGCGATCTCGACGCGCGCATTCTGGCCCAAATGTTTCAAGAAGCCCAGGATGCCAGCCGGCGTTTTGCCGAAGAGGAAAAATGCACCGTGGAGTGGTCACGCATCTGGAGCATTGAGCCGGTACCCTTCCATCCCGCGCTTGTTGATCTTTGCGAGCAAGCCGTCCGCGAAGTTTCCGGGAAATCGCATCGCATGCCTTCCGGGCCGCTGCATGACGCCGCCGAGGTTTCGCGCGCGGGCATTCCGGCGGTGATGATGTTTGTGCAATCGCTTGGCGGCATTAGCCACAACAAAATTGAGGACACCCGCGACGAACACCTCGAGATGTCGGTGGTGGGGCTCGACCGGATGGCATCCAAGACAGTCGATTGGATTTTGCGAAGCTAGCCAGCTCCCAATAAAAAAACGAATTGGCACCGTTGAGTATTGTGAATCGGATTGACTGAACAGCCGGAGAAGGAATGAAGGTACAACTCGACTATGCGGCGATGTTAGAGGTCGCACTGAAGGACGCGCGGCAAGGACTGCGTGAAGGGGGAATACCAATCGGTGCCGCGATTTTTGATGCCGAGGGCCGGGTGATCGGCAAGGGGCATAACCGGCGCGTGCAGCACAATGATCCCTCCATGCACGGCGAAACGGACGCGTTTCGGAATGCCGGCCGGCAGCCCAGCTATCGCAAGCTGATCATGGTTACTACGCTAGCACCGTGCTGGTATTGCAGCGGACTGGTTCGACAATTTGGATTCGGAACTGTGGTGGTGGGCGAGAGTAAAACTTTTCAGGGCGGAATCGATTGGTTGCGATCGCTCGGTGTGCAGGTAATCGATCTGGAGTCCGAGGAGTGCTTTTCCACGCTGCAGAAATATATTTCAGAGAATCCCGCGGTTTGGAACGAAGACATCGGGCAGGAATGACCAACCGCTCGCCAAAAATTGAACAAAGCAAAGCTGAAGCAAAAAAAGGCGGTCTCAAATGTGCATAGAAGAGACCGCCATTCTTGTTCCTTTGGGCGAGCAGCAATCCATGGATCAGAACTTCACGCTGAGGGACATCTGAATTTGTTGCGCGCTGCCGATAGTCTTGTTGACGCTGCCTAACCCGAAGGGGCAATTGTAAAAGCCGCTAGTTTTGGCTCGGGGTGCCGCAGGCGGACGGCAGCGGTGTGGTTCCTTGCGTCGGAAATCCGTTGTAATACTGATTCTGGTTGACGTCGTCAATGGGGATGTCAAAGCTGGGCGTGTTGGTGACGTCGAAAACGTCGAAGCTAAATTGCAAAGACGCGCGCTCCGTCAGCCTGGTGGTTTTAACCAAAGAGATGTCCGGGCGCTTCTGCCACGATTGCCGGAAAATATTGCGCTGTCCGGTGGTGGCGGGCACTACGCAGGCGCGCGACCTTTGCTGCCTGACGATGTGCTATTTTGATGAAACATGATCATCCAGTGAAGAATCGGAGCTGTCATGAAGTTAGATAGAGAAGTCCTGAACAGTCTTCCAAAAGTTTTGCTGCACGAGCATCTCGATGGCGTGCTGCGCCCCAGAACTATTATCGAGCTTGCGAGAGATGTGAATTATTTGGAGCTGCCGAATGGAAACGCCGAAGAGTTAGCGCAATGGTTTTTTCAAGGCGCCAATCAGGGAAGCCTCCCAAAATATTTGGAAGGTTTCGCGCACACCATCGCGGTCATGCAAACGGAAGAAGCGCTCGAACGGGTAGCCTATGAACAAGCAGAAGATTTAAGCCAGGATGGAGTTGTTTATTTCGAGACCCGCTTTGCGCCCGTGTTTCATACGCGCAAAGGGTTGAGTCACCAGCAAATCGTGACCGCGGTGCTGAAAGGCCTGGAACGCGCTCGAAAAGATTTCGGTATCGCGTCCGGATTGATCATCTGCGCCATGCGCAATATGGACGTCTCGCTTGAGATGGCGGAACTGGCCGTCGACTTTCGCGAGCGTGGTGTGGTGGGATTCGATCTGGCCGGCGAGGAAGGTGGATATCCTCCCAAGAAGCACGTTGATGCTTTTCATTATATTCAACGCCAGAATTTCAACATCACCATTCACGCCGGCGAAGGCTTTGGTAAGGAATCCATCTGGCAGGCCATCCAATATTGCGGGGCCCACCGCATTGGACACGGAACAAGACTCATCGATGATATCGCCGTGGCCAACGGGAAGGCCGTGAAGCTCGGCGACCTGGCACAGTATGTTTTGGATAAACGAATTCCGCTGGAGATTTGCCTCATAAGCAATGTACACACCGGTGCGGCGCGCACTCTGGCTGAACATCCTTTCAAGATTCTTTACCAGGAGAAATTTCGCGTCACGTTGAATACCGATAACCGGCTGATGAGCAACACCACCATGACCAAGGAATTCGAGGCCGCAGCTACGACCTTCGGCCTGATCTTGAATGATTTTGAAATCATCACCATCAATGCGATGAAAAGCGCTTTCCTGCCGTATGACCAGCGATGCCGCTTTATTTACTCGGTGCTGAAACCGCGTTACGCGAAAATCCGCGCGTCCCAAGAAACTTGAGTACATCACGAGGGAAACGCTCGTGTGGATTGGCGAATTTTCAGCGCAGATATTGCGTTGCCGTTTACGATTAACCTGCCAGACTGGCCAAAGTCTCTGCGAGAACCAGTGTTCCCCGTGCTATGTCTTCAGGAGAAGCATATTCATCAGGCCGATGACTGTAACCGTTGCGGCAAGGAATGAATAACATTCCGACCGGGGCAATGCGCGACATAAATAGCGAATCGTGGTACGCGCGGCTGACCATGGTCAGAAAATTCAGTGTGTGTTTTCTGCACGATTCAGACAGCGCTTCCACAATGTTAGGCGCGCAATCGCCTGGCGCATCCGCGTTGACTAATTCCTGTCGAATGTTGACGCCGCGTTTCGCCGCGATCGCGCGACGGGAAACATCCACGGCGCCGATCAAGGAGTCGCGCCGCTGCAATTCAGTATCACGAATGTCCACGGTTAGATACACGCGACTGGGAATGCTGTTGACCGCGCCGGGAAAAACTTCGCATATACCGACGGTTGCGACCGTGTCCGTAGATCCGCTGTTCTTCGCGTGGTGTTCAATCGCCAATATTAGTTCCGAGGCCGCGCAAAGTGCATCACGGCGATCCAGCATCAGCACTCCACCAGCGTGCCCGCCCGCTCCTTCAATAGAAATTCTAAAGCTGGATGGCGCGGCAATTTTGCTGACAATTCCAACTGGAATTTGCTTCTGCTCCAACTGTGGGCCTTGTTCGATGTGCAGTTCGACGAATGCCTCGTAATGTCCCGCGGGTAATTTTACGGTTTCGAGTTCTCCCTGGAAGCCTGCCGTGCGACGAAGCTGCTCGATGGACGCGCCATCTTTGTCCGTTAATGTTTTCGCTGCGCCGGCCGTTAAGCTTCCAGAAAGCAACCGGCTACCGAGGCAGCCGATGCCAAAGCGCGTCGGTTCTTCAGACGTAAAAAGAATCAGCTCAATCGAGCGTTTGGGAATAAAACCGCTTCGCTGTAACGCCCGTATTGCCTCGAGACCGCCGAGGACGCCGACCACGCCGTCATACTTTCCGGCATTTGGAATTGCGTCGATGTGCGATCCGGTGCCCACTGCGGCACTGGGATTTCTTCCGTTCCATCGCGCGAAAATATTTCCGATCGCGTCCTGACGAACCGCAAGGCCCGCTCCTTTACATCGCGTCAGGAACCAGGCGCGCGCTCTTAAATCAGTCGGCGTGAAAACAATTCTCGTTACCGCAGGTGCTTCCGCATCGGAAATCAACGCCAGTTCCTCGATCTCCGACATCAATCGATGCTTATCAACCTCGAGAGTCATGCAGCCCGCCAGCGAGCGGATGGCGGTTCCAGTCTTTGTAGATCAAATATTTCGCCGGGGTCTTTCCAATCGCGCCGAACCACTGCGGACACCACGGCGCCATCCAGATGAAATCGCCCGCGGTCACTGCATGCCACGAATCATCCAGTCGGTAAATCCCCCCGCCTTCCAGCATAAGCAGTCCATGTTCCATGACATGCATTTCGACCATGCCGAGAGCGGCTCCGGGTTGATAAACCATGGTGTTCACCGCGAAATCGAAGGTCATTTCATCCGGCAGCAAACACTTCACCTGCAAGCTGGGATCGTCTCCTAAAGCATGCGAAGAAATTTTGTCTTCCGTCGAAACCAGCGACTTCGGCGGGTTAACTGTAGACAGCGGCTGGTACGGCTTTTCAATAACAGCAGCGCGGCTGGAGCGCGCAGCGGTCACCCGGTGCTGTGATGTCTCGGGAAGATAGGCGTAGGCATTCGCTCCCAGTTCACTCTTTCGCCCGTCGATTTCAAGTTGAAGATTTCCCTGCAGCACATAAATAAAACGCTGCGAATCCGTGCTACCAAGTTCGCCTCCGGATTCGAATTCAGCGGTATACTGCGCGAATTTTGCACCTGCCGCAGGGCTGACGTGAACGATTGCGCCGCAGGCCTTCATACCAGGCAGTACGGTGCGTACGAATGTGTCGGGCGTCAGAAGAAAAAAATTGTGTCGCTTGCAGCTGCGTGTTTGACCGAGGTTATGCACGGACCATCCTTTTTTGAAATTCGGCTGAACCCGCCAGTTGCGTTAGTAAAAGCGTCCCGCATTCAATGGCTTTGGCCACATCTTCGACGCTGACTGATTCCGACGGATGATGACTGATGCCGCCGGGAGTTCGCAGAAAGATCATCGCGGTGGGAATTTTTTCCGCCAGAATCATGGCGTCGTGACCCGCGCCGCTAACCATTCGATGCGTTTTGCAATTCGCCTTTCCCGCAGCTTGCTCGATCTGATCGATCAGAAATGGATCCATGGAAACTGCCGGCTGGTTCAACAATACTTTTTGCTCCACCGTTAAGCCGCGACAATGGGCGATTTCCTCGGCCTGTACGGCAAGAAAATCCGCCGCGCGGGCGCGCACATTGTCGGATTTATGGCGGACGTCGAGACTTACGCGGACCTGGCCGGCGACCACATTTGCAGCGTTAGGCGTAGCTGCAATGCGACCGACCGTCGCGACCAGTCCTTTTTCCCTTTTTGCCACCCGCTCCACCTCGAGGATCCATTCCGCAGCCGCTGACATCGCATCGTGGCGAAGATTCATGGGGGTCGTGCCGGCATGATTGGCGCGGCCGATGAAAGTAAACTCGCACCGGGTCTGTCCGGCGATGCCTTCCACAACACCCAGAGGGATTCCCAATGATTCAAGTACCGGCCCTTGTTCGATGTGAAATTCCAGATACGCCAGACTATCGTTTTTTACGATGGCCTGTGAAATGTCCGCGGGCTTGAGGCCAAAATTCTCAATAGCGGTTCGAACGCTGACGCCATTTGTGTCCGCGCGATTGAGTAATTCGTCATCGAGCTTGCTAACTAACGCGCGGCTGCCGATGAAGGGCGTGCTGAAGCGAATTCCTTCCTCTTCCGAAAAACCGATGACCTCAATGGCGAAAGGAAGCTTGCGGTCCTCGAGCATCTCAAGCAACGAAATCGCCAAAATTACTCCGAGCACGCCGTCATATGCGCCGGCATCGGGTACGGTATCCAGATGCGAACTCAGGAGCAGTCGCGGCGCATCACTTTGCGCAGCGGAATAAAATCCCCGCAGATTTCCGGCCGCATCGATAGTCACCTCAGCTCCTGCCGCCTCCAGCCACTCGCCCACGACACGGTAGCACTCGCGCATCGCGTCAGAGAGAAATGTGCGGCAGGTGCTGCCCGGAGTTTCGGTAATCGAGGCTATCCGTTTGCATCGAACTATTACTTTTTCCGCGCGATCGGCGATGGCGACAGAACGCTCCATTAATAGTCAATCCTGACGGCGAATGTGGGCCTCGATATAGCCATGGGGTTCGTCGACGGGAACGAATACCTCATTAGGATTGTCCTGTCCAAACCGCGAAAGATCCACGAGCAGACAATGCCGGTTGGGCATGTTCAATTCGATTTCGTTTACTTCGGGAATCTGCTGAAGAACTGCTTCACCCATCGCGTACAAGGTGTGCTGGACGGATTTGCTGCTATGTCCTGCAAACACGCCCAGCAAAATTTGCCGGATACTCTTTCGCAAAGTACGAAACGAAACCTCCATCGTCGAATATTTCCAGCGCGCGCGCAGCGCAGTGCCCAATAAACGATCCGTTGATTCCGGCAGAGTAGTTAGCGAATCTTTCAGGAAACCGGCAAATTCCGACCCAGCGGTTTTCATGATGACCAGATTTTCGAGTCCTGACCAAGCCGATGATGCGCCGTCGCGCGCCCGCAATGTTTCGGAGGTCTGGAGTTCGGTGCTCGACTGCACAAATGTTGTTGGATGAGGTTTTCCTTCGATCAACACGCGGTCCCAGGCTTTTTCAGAGATGAAGACCTGCGTAACGGAAAGTTGCGGATTATGGTCCAGAAAAAATTCCGCCAATTCTTCGCCGAATTCCTCCATGCACGTCTGCGAAGATTCGCGCGCCAGCGAATACACCGTATTTTTCATGGTATCGGTGGGAAGAATGTTGCGGTTGTCGCCGTCGACGAAGCAGGATTCGAAGTCACCGGTGAAGAGAATCTCAACCGTCCATTCGCGGAAATCGTGGCGGTCGCCACGCCGCTTCACCTGCACCAGGCGAACGCGTGACTTGCCATATTTATTTTCAGCCAAAACGATCACGCCATTAGCTCCCTCGGTACGTGGTGTATCCGTGCGGGCTCAAAAGCAGCGGAATATGAAACTCTGATTCGCCGTCGAGAACCTGAAAGGCAACCTCTATCAGAGGATAAAGAGTTGCTATTTCCTGAGCGTAAAAATAACTCGCGGTATCGAAATTCAAGCGGTAGACGCCGGCGCTGAGATTCTCGTTTGGCGGCAGTAATTGTGCACACCGGCCGTCATCACCGGTGCGCGAAGAAAATAACATGACCCAATCGCCGGAGTGTTCGCGCCGCTCCAGGCGCACGGAAACATCTTTCGCGGGTTTGCCGAGCGAAACGTCGAGGACGTGCGTGGAGATTCGACTCATTCAAATATCCATTTCTTCAAGCGCAGGTTGGTAATCTGGCGCTGTTGCTCGGCGGACTCCTGGAGTTCGGTTTGTTCGTCGTTGCGCAAGCGCCGCTGCAGAACATCCAGGATCGCGTGCGCGGATTTGCCAGCGGCACACACAATAAAAATGCGGCTGAAGCGCTGCTCGTAAGCTCGATTGCCTTCCGCCAGCGCGGCGAGCATTTTGTCCTCAGCCGCCCCAATTTTCTGCTGCTCTTCGCTGGACCACTGGGCCGATCGCGCGGGAGCGCTTGAGGGCGCGACCGCATGTCCGATGCGCGGGTGATGAGCGAAAGCCTCCATCCAATCTGCTTGCTTAAGATTTCTCCATGCTTTGTCGGATGCAGCGAGTAGAGTATCTTCGTCCTCAATCGGTCTGAGAGCCGCCATCTGTCGTGCCCAGGAGTTTGAACCGCAGCACGGCAGAATTTCAAGCACAGCTTCCTCTGCTGACAAAGTATTCCAACGCGTCAGCACACGCGACTGTTTGTTTCCCGCTTCATTGCAACCATTCAGAAATTCAGCTACAAGATTGGCCGTTACGGCGCGCCTGTATCTCGCGGAGGATCGGATATCGTCGATGGGCTGAATTTCGTCAGCCGCGGTTTCCTTTGCCAGCATAACAAGGTCTGGACCGATGCTCTTGCCGCGAAGAACTGTTTCTGTTTCTGTCAAACGAAACGGAATCGGTGCGACGCTTCCCACTGCCATGCGGATATCTTCAATCACTCCTCCAGCGCTCCGGCCCAGCGCCGCCAAACACACTTTCGAGATGGCCTGGGCATTGCGCGCGCCAATCTTACGCGTATAGGCACGATAATCCGAAAACCGTCTGGGAAGACATATGAACTGAATCACTTCATCCGCGGCGCACTGCGTTTTCCGGTAACCAGTGTGAAAGGTTTCGTAGAGTACCCGGCGCTCGCCTCGAACGGAAACAAGAATTAATTCCGCTCCATACACCAGTAATGCGGGCAGCGAATCTGCGGCCGGGGAAGCGTTGACGATATTGCCTCCAAGCGTCCCACGGTTCTGATTCGCCACTCCGCCGGTCCAGCGTGCGGCGCTAGTCAAAAGCTGAAATTCGCGATTCACATCATCATTTTGTATCAAATCTGTATAGGTGCATCCGGCACCAACGCGAATTTCGCCGGGTAGAATTTCAATGCGACGAAGCTCCCGCAAATTCCAAATGCTGACTAACTTTCGCGCGGCCAGGTGGCCCGCGGCATACTGCACCATCAAGTCGGTGCCGCCCGCGATTGGCAGCCAGGCGCCTGGTTGCTGAGCGAGTAGCGAAAGCACCGATGGCAGATTGTTGGGAGCTACAAGTTCGTAGTCGCCTGGATGCGACCTCATTCCATACCTCGGCGCGCGGCTTCCGCGACCGCTTCAAAAATCTGCATGTAACCGGTGCAGCGGCAAAGATTGCCGGATAATCCCTCGCGAATGTCCGCGTTGCTGGGTTGCGGGATTTTGTTCAACAAATGAACCGCGGCAAGGATCATTCCGGGAGTACAAATGCCGCACTGCGCGCCCCCGCAATCGAGAAAAGCCTGTTGCAGCGCGTGCAAACGCCTGTCATTGGCCAAGCCCTCAATCGTGGTGACATGTGCGCCTGAAACTTGCAGCACGGGTATCAGGCAACTGTTCACCAAAACTCCATCCACCAACACGGAGCACGAACCACACTCGCCTTCGCCACAGCCTTCCTTGGCACCCGTCAATCCAATTTGTATCCGCAATACGTCCAACAATCGTTCCATCGGAAAAGCGTGGATGATAACTGCCGTGCTGTTCACAATCAGACTGATATCCAATTTACTCGCGGTTTGCGAAACGTTGCTCATTATTTAGTGCCCGCCAACGCAGGCATCTTGTCATGCGAACCATTTGCTGTCAGAGCTTCGAAAATATCTTCCGGCAGCAGCGGAATGGAGTTAAAAGAAACCCCCAGCGCACCTGTAATGGCATTGACGATGGCCGGCGCGGGTCCATCCATGGGAAGCTCGCCGATTCCTTTGGCGCCGAACGCTCCGTGAACGTTACCCAACTCCTCGAAAAAAACTCTAATTGGGGGGATATCGGCGGAAGTGGGCATGATGTAGTTGGTCATCTGTCCATTTTTCATGCGGCCTTTATCCCAAATAACTTTTTCATACAGCGCGAACCCGATTCCCTGAGCCACGCCTCCAATAATTTGTCCCGCTGCGAGAACCGGGTGGAGAACTCTGCCAACCTCCTGCAGGCAAACAAAATCGTCCACCGTTACGCTGTAGGAAATCAGATCGACGGTGACTTCGGCAACGTACACGGCCCACGCAAACGCGGCATAGGCGGCCCCGCGGTAATTTTCTTCGTCCCAGGAAATATCGTCTGCCTGCTGATAACGCGCGAGAGAACGGAATACTCCATGTTGCGCGACGTGCTGGCGGCATGCGGCGCGGAATTCTTCGGGTGAATAAATTTCCCCTAGCAAACCGCTGGATCTTAACGTCCGCAAGATGGCTAACG
>Ga0209625_1000067_pt1 | contig 22618 bp, 17 predicted proteins | sample JacPin_JW_Ref_M2_FD_187960 | JGI IMG/M metagenome (GOLD analysis project Ga0209625, IMG submission 187960) | Forest soil microbial communities from Algoma, Ontario, Canada - Jack Pine, Ontario site 1_JW_Ref_M2 (SPAdes) (version 2) | ecosystem: Environmental > Terrestrial > Soil > Boreal...
ACGGAAACGGGGCGGGACCCGCTAAGGAACAGCCATACCACGGGAACCCAAAGAGCTTTGGAGGTCTTAGCCAGGGGATCGCGATCTAAATAGAAGAGCGCACAAATCCCGGCAGCAAAGACCAGATTGGCAAGCAGGGGGGACATTCAGGAACGTTTCTCCCAAGTGTCCTGACGCACCGGCGTAATCATCAGGAATCCAAAAAGAGACGGTGCATTAACTCTAGAGTTAAGACGGTGTGGATTGCCGATGTGTAGTTTCTGTTCCCCTTCACGTGACTCTTCACCATGGTTTCGAGGTTCTCACCGACCAGATACGGCCTAGAAAGCGTGCGGGGATCGAGCAGAATCTCTTGGATGTATTTCGCCAGAGCGTCACGATACCACACTCGGAAATGATAAAACTTTTGCCTGCCAAGAAAGAGACGCTCGAGGTGCAATGGTGAAAGCAAGTGGTCCACCTTGGCCACCCATTGTGGCATGCCGTAGTCATACGCGTACTCGGCTTTATACGTGAATTCGAAAAATGCCTGATTCCAGGCGGAAACTAGGGAATTATGGTTTCCGGCCAAACCTCGATCCGTGCGGATTTTCTTGAGCGCTGGGTTTCCATCCTCGATCAGCCGCAAGGACACCTCGTTGTCCTGGCACGCGGAATCTGGCGCCTGAAAGACAAGCTTTACTAATTCATTGTCGAGAAACGGCGAACGCAATGTAAGTTGAGTCTGCTCCAGAGAAAGAAGTCCATAATGATGCCAAGGCGCCTGCCGGAATACCGCGAAGGAAAGCGGGTGGGTTTGAATCACTTTGTCGTAGGTTACCTTGGCCTGTTCGAAATATGGCTCCAGGTCAGGATGAAATAGCCCGGCTGGTGGCGAGCCAGCCTTGAATGCCCGAACCCGGCGTAGCACTTCACCTCCGTAGTTTCCGGTCATCCGGATGGGAGCGATTTGGCGAGCCCTCTCGTTCACGAACAAATCTGGAGAGTGCGACACTCGAACACACCCATCGGTCAGGTAAACAGTGCGCTCCGCATAGTGAGAAAACCTGGAGAGGAATTCTTCCGCAACAGGGATGGCCTGATGCGTTTGACCACACGCTTTTGCCACCCGACGGGCAATCACGACATCCTGACAGTCGCGATAGATTCCGCCGAACGAATAACAGGGTAATGATTCGGGTGGAGACTTGTGCCAGGCCATAATCATTCGGCTGTCCAGCCCGCCAGTTAGCGATATGGCAATCTTTTCGTCTCCAGTGAAATAATTCGGCAAAGTTCGGGAAAAAACTCTTCGCAGTTCCTGATAGTAGGATTCCGGATCGAGAGCCGACTGTTCTTCCCAATCTCGCGGGTGGAAGTAGGAATCTCTTTTCTCCAGGTTGCCTTGACAGAACGTCCAAGCCGACGCCGGTGGCAGGACTTCAATCCCCTCAAAAAAGGACCGGTTCTCAAGGGTGCAGTCGCAGGCAACGAACTCGCCTAGTCCACGAAGATTAGCCTTTCTCAGTTCAGGCCGTACCTTCAGGATGGCTTTTGCCTCTGCAGCAAAATAGAAGGCATCCTTCGCCTCGTGGTAATAAAGCCGGTGCATTCCGTAGCGATCATTGAATAGCATCGCGGACTTCCGATCGCGATCTACAAGAAGCCCCTGAAAACGCCCATTCAGGCAGGCCGGAAAAGAAGAGTCTTCCTCCGACATGTGTACCAGGTAAGAGGCCCTAGAACCGCCGAGATCATGTCCATTCTGCCTCAGCTGTACGGCCACGGCCGGATCTGAAAATTCCTCCCCGCTGAACACGAGCGTCCGGCCGCCTTTTTCATTTACCAGTGGCATGCCGTCCGAAAAGGAGGCTTTGCGCGCGACCCAGCCAACATAAATTCCCAACTTTTCGTCAACCCAGGTTCCCGAGACATAAAACAGCTCATGCTGAAGGGCACTAACCATCAGAGCCAATTCTTTGCGGGCCGCTTCTCCGTGCATGTTTGTAATGAGACCTACGATTCCCGGCATTCGTCCATTTTCCTCAGGATGCTTCCGCGTTGGAGTGCATTTTACGGATGTACCAGGAGTTGCGTAGTTCCCGAACTTTGAATAATAGCGATTCCGGGACGTAGTAGATCAAGGGCCGATGTAGCCCGCAGTTCAGGGCTATACGTCCGAGGGGAGTCAAGGGGACATAATAGCGGGGTAGGTCAACACGAAAGAAGCCATTACGCTCCTTAAAGTCGCTCACACTGTCCGTTTGCCTCCTGCCATAAGCGAAATTGGAATAGACAAGGTTGGGGATTCCGCGATTGGCACAGGCCCGCACGGCCTCAGCGACAAGCGCATTGGTAGGGGCTTTGTCACGGTGGCGAATCATGGAGACTATATTCATCAGGTTGGCCTGCGTGCGTGTCTCATCTGCCGTCATCTTGATGAAACCTATGAGCTGATCTTCCAGAAAGGCTCCGATGAAAACGCTGTGTTCCAGGTAGGTGGCGGACTCTCGACGCACCGTCTCCAGGTCCTTGCCGAAGTGACTGAAAGGCCGTCCCTGGCGAACCGGGCACTCGTTGTAGATTTCCCATATTCCGCGAACAAGAGCGTCGTCGAAGGGGACTTCCCTTAGAACGACCCCCTTCTTCCCGGCCTGTTTGGCTTTGTTCCTGCCCTTGAATCCCAATTGCTTGTTCCACCACTCATCAAACGTGGTGATGGGTAGAACAGCAAGATTGTCCCACTCCATCGGATACTTGAACTTGGGTGTGGTTTCCGGCAGTCTCTGAAGAAAAGTGAATAAATCAAGACGAGGCTGCACCTGGCGCAGCTCATTGACGAATGCCTCGGGGTCGTCTAGGAAAAGATACCTATCTGCGTCTAGACGCGCGATTTTGATGAAACGTCCGTGTATCTGTACGCTTCGACTGCCCAGTGCAATCATTGACGCCATGAATCGTTCCTTTTGTCGCGCTAGCTGTAAGTGTCGTTGCAAGATACGCCCTGTCTCCATCCAAGCTCCCGACTGCCTCGCAAAATTGGAGCACGTATGGCTTACCTACCGACACAGGGCCATTTCAAATAGGCTTGGGCATTGGGCGAGGCAATTGGCTCAATGTCTCTTATGTCGTGATGTAGTGCCCCTCTACGGGGTTGAAGCCCACCAGGACTAGAAGCTTGCCCAGATGGTCGAAAAGCCTGATCAAGAGATCCATAAACCGGTGCTGTCCCAAGAACAAAGCAAACGGCAGAGCCAACGTGTAGATCGGCACCGCAATCACAGAATTGACCACGTCCCTTACCCCAAACGTGGGATGCTTCAGCGTGACAGCACCTCTTAGCAAGGCTCTCTTGAGCATGAAACTGCGCTTCCAGCGGGCTGGAGGGACCACTTCGTAGGCGATCGCCTCTGCGCTCCAGATAAACTTGTGTCCCGCTTCGATCATTCTTCTGAAGAAATCCGTATCTTCGCCGCCGCGGAACTCCGGCTTGAACGGTTCCCCGCAGCCTTTGAAGAGTTCCTTCTTCAACAGTACATTGCCCGTCCGGCCCTCCCGCCATGCGACGGGAGTCCCAGTGGGATAAATGGGCCTCTCATAGAAGTTTCCCTTGATGATCCATCTTGGCGGCTCTTCATCAAAGTGGCGCCGCACCGGCCCAAGTACTCCGTCCACTTCATGCGCATTGCACGTCTTAAACAGATCCAGCAGCCAGTGATTGACAGGGAACTCATCGTCGTCAATGAAGGCGATGAAATCCCCCCGCGCATTTTCAACGGCCATGTTTCGAGTCCGTCCAATGTTTTGTTCGGGCTGCACGCAATAGACTACGGGAACCGAGGATGCCTCCGTGAACCGGGAGACGATTGGTTCTGCTGAACGCGCACCGTCGTTATCTGCTACAACCACTGAATAGGTAAACAGCCCCTGGGTTTCTTGTTTCTCAATTTCCACAAGAAGACGGAACAAAAGTTTTGGCCGTTTGTAGGTGCAGATACACACACAGATATGCTTGGTCTCGCTGTTCATTTTAGGAGGGGTTAAGGACATAAATTGTAAAGCGCCCAAGGGTTGTTGGGGAACAGCGGGATGCGTCGTTTCATTTCCAGATGGATTCGAGCTGGGGCGCGGCACAACGGGATGCAATCGGAATATCCCCGGTCCATCGGAAAATCTCACCGGCGCTCAGGAAAGAATATTCTTCCGGCTTGACAGGATGCGTTTCCACTTCTACGACAAATTGGCGTGCAAGGGAGAAGATCCGCTGCAGGCGATCTCGGGGTTCGAGAGGGGATAGAGAGAAGAAAAAATCGGTGAGGCGGTGGCGGCGGGACAGCATCCCGTCCAAAAGTCTACGATAGAGACGGTTGCCGAAGCTCTTCTCTCCCGGTCGAAACGAAAAGTTTCGGCGGATCATGGTGCCCGCAGGTAGAAGTTTGGCCAGAAGCACGTTCGCACATAGGTGCATGTGATGATGACCGTCGATCCGTTCCGGTGCCGCCCCATAAAGACGCTCGAATTCCTCGAGTTGCGCCGCCACGACATATTCGAAAGATCGAATGAGTCCAGGGTGAAACACAGTCTGGGCCAGACGCCGTCCCCGTAGATACTTGGCAAGACGTTCCTGATGCTCTATCAGCCGCGAGGGGCAACCTGCAACAGAGAATTTTGTGGTTAGATTTAAATGCAACCCCGTGTCAATTCTTCGCTCACGGGCGATTGCCGCAGATCGCTCCGAATCTTTCATGAACATCATTGCGCTCACTGAAGAAACCGCTCCGCAAATGACACAATCAAGGGTTCGATCGGTGTTCAGGCGGTCCCGCCCCCAATCATCGGCATTTATGTTCAGGAAGCCTTCCGCATCAGTCTTAGGGCTATGCTCGGCAGAATTGTCCACCGCGACAGCAAGTTGCAGGGATTCTGCAACCTGCATTCCTGATCGGGAAGCGCTGGCTTCTCCGGCCAATCGTTGGTCAAGCCCAGATAACTCTCCAGCGCCTTGTTCCGTCTGGATTGGTGATATTCTATTGCCTGAGAACAACCTCTTCAGTCGTTGCATTTGTTCGCGCCTGCGGAACGCTACCATTTCCATCGGGATGGGTCTTTCTTCGCGTCGCGCAGCTGCAACGACGTAGCCTGCCCCCAGCGCCAACCCTCCAACAAGGAACGGCCTTCTTGTCATCTGGTAGGCCGTCCTGAAAACTTCCCACAAAGGATGACCCCCGAAAACGTAATCCTTGACACCGATCTTGTATTTTGCTTCCAACACTCCAGCCTGTGCTGTCCCCATTTTGCGGTGATGCAGGCAGGCCTTTTCGGTGAAGGTCTTCGTCTTCCAACCCTTCATCCTTGCAGTCGTTAATGCAACATAATCGACGCCGCCGAGTTTCATCGGTGCGTATCCACCAATTTCCTCGAAGCACCGACGGCGAAACAATTGACATGCGCCGGATACGTGATCGAGACCAACGATGCTGTAATCATAGAAGGCTTCGCTTGCGTTCTCCGTGAAAGGGGTCCCTACCACTCCGAGCGCCGGATCTACGGACATCTTCTGCAGCAGAAAGGAGAAATAGCCTGCGTCAAAGGAGAGATCACCGTCCAGGTTGCCGATCACCTCGTATTCCAACTCCTTGACCTTGTCATAACCGGCATTAAAAGCGTGGGCCTTTCCAGCAAAATTCCTTTCGCGACGCTCCGGCATCCGGACCAGTTCGATCCAGGGATACTCCGCCATATATTTCTTCACGATGTCGTCTGTGCCGTCAGTCGAACCATCGCTCACGATCACCCATTTGACCGGAAGAAGTGTCTGGCCAATAACGGATCGAATCGTCAGCTCGATAAACTGCGCTTCATCCCGCGCCGGGGTGATGACTACGTATTTGGACAGCTTGCCCATTGTTAGACCGCGACGACAGCCAGCTGTGCGTGCTTGACGGCTTCAACAGGTTCCACATAGCTACGCTGCAGCGTGACCAGCGCTAAGAACATCCACACCTGTGTCCATCTCATGTACGACGTTTTTATCTTGCACGTCCGCAGCAAACGGTAATAGAAAAACCCTCGATCGTCCCACATGTGCTTCATCGTCCACCGCAATACGGATTCCGCGAGGGGGATATTCCCTGGATCCAGATCCTTGAACTCAACCAGCGATATGATCGCCTGGGCTGCGCAGTGCGTGTCGATCGGATACGTCCGGTTATGAAAATACCTGGGTGCGCCGTCCTCTCGGAAAAAATGATTCTTATAGAATGCAAGTCCACGCCGGATACGCTCGTCGAATTCGTTTGTCCCTGCATCCCGAGAGATGGATCGCAATGCACCGAGGTTGTACCCAGTGTGAAAATTGTCCACCCATCGTTGCGATGGCAATTCACCATAGAACCAGTAGCCGTCCGGCTGCTGCTGCTCTGCTGCGTACCGCGCCGCATTCAATGCGGGATCGAGAAACTTCTTTTCGCCCGTGTGCTTGTGCACACGGCAAAACAATGCGGCAGCCAGTAGATTTGCGTTATAGACCTGGCTCCGAACCGATGGTAATGGATAGCTAAAGCTCACAATCGGGCCGTCCGTCCAATAAAGCTCATTCAGGATGTATTCGGCTGCGCTCACCGCCATAGTGAGACACCGAGGGTCGCGGTACCGCTCGTACACTTCCAGAAGCGAATTGGCGACAAAATATGTGCACACCAGATTTGGTGATCCCATTGGTACTAACATGCCGCGGCCCTGCCAGTGGAAACTGTATCCCCAGCACCAGTACGGAGTATTCGGCGAACGGAGCTCGATCAGCCGCTGGATCATATACTCAATCAACTGTTCCCGGTCCGGTGCTTCCTCCTCCGTCAACATCAAAAATGCAGACAGGAACAGTGCGAGAGCCTTTGGATTCTGCGTCTGCGGGATGCGCAACAATCGCCGTAGGTTGATCGGACTCCTCTTAAGTGCCTGGGTAAGTACCAGACGGGGAATTCTCCTGTTCAGGATGGGCAAGGCCTTAAAGAGCTCACTGCTCAGGGCGTCGTAGGGATCATCGCCAGCCCAGTTGTTTTCCCGGCAATACGCAAAAAGCTTGCGTGCCGCTATTTTGCACTGTTCCCTGGCCTCCGAGCTCGGGCCGCTAGATTGTTTCGAGATAACCTTCGGAGTCATCATCTGTGCTTCCTCTGATTTTTGGCTAAGAATCAATTCTACCGCCACCTGACAGAATCCCTAACTTCTAGGGCCGTTATTCACAAAGCCTGTACCGGAAGTTGCCTTAAGCCCGCTAGCTGCTCGGCAGCATCCCGCGAGACGAACGCTACACGTTTCCAGACGATTCTCGATGCGTACACAATGGCCAAAGAACCCCGCACTATTTCATTTCTTGCGACTCGACCCAAGCTGTTCGCTGCATCGTCGAAACATTGTGGTGCAGGAATTTGTGCAACCACTGCGGCCAGTGCAGCCAATCGTAGCCTCCCTGCAGCTTGGATTGCAGTAATTGGGCGTCATCCCAGGAATTTACCGGCAGGCGCGGCAGGAAGAATTGGTCACGGCGTCCATGTGCTCTTCCAATGACAGTGGACACTCCAATTTGATATCCGTGGTTCTCCAATGCGTCGGCTAAATAACGCGTAAAGCGAGTGTCCTCCTCCGGATAGGGGAACGGGTATGCAAATGATGTCACCGGAGCACCAAGCTTTTCTTCGATCACTTCCTTTGAGAAACCTAACTCAAAGTCGATCTCTTCGGGTCCCAGCGAACGAAGATCAGGGTGAGATGCAGTGTGCGATCCAAAAGAGATCCCTTGAGCGTCGAGTTCGCGCACATCTTGCCAGGTCAAATAATCTGCACCTTCGATACGCATGGGATTGGTCTGGATTCGGTCCGTTGCGAGGAAAACGGTAGCCGTAAAACCGCATTGATGCATTACGGGCCAACCTGCGGTCAGGATGTCTCGGTATCCGTCATCAAAAGTGATTACAAAGCGCTTGGACAAATCTGAACCACTCTTGAACGCGGCCGGCAAATCATGCAGATCAAGGGTCCGATAACCTTCATTCCTGAGCCACTTCATTTGCTCCGTGAAGACTTTCGGGGAAGTGTTGATCTGGTAGTACGGATGCGAGTAGCCAAACAGATTTTCTGAAATGCTGTGATACGCCAGAATTGGAACGAAATTGTCACCAGCTCCGGCAAGCAGGTGCCTGATTGGTGAACTGACATAGAGAGTTAGTAATCGGTCTAAACGTGGCATGGAGTATCTAATCTCGAAGGCTTGCCAGAAGCTGCTTCCTGTAGAGACTCAGAGCCTGGGAGCGAAGGGTCCGGCAGAAAGATTTTCGCTGGGTTGTAGAGTCAAGTACCAGTGACCTGATCCGGGATGAGTTCAGCAGGCAGCTGCAACTCTTGCGTCGGAAAATTCTCGAACTTTCCCTGCGACCAACTCCTGCTGGCTGTAATTGAGTTGCGGAAACATCGGCAGGGAAACGATTTCGGCCGCGACACGCTCGGTGACCGGGAATGAGCCCTTCTTGTAGCCGAGGTGTTCGTAGGCTTTCTGCAGGTGAAGCGGAATTGGGTAATGGACGCCGCTGCCGATTCCAGCTTCGGCGAGGTGGGCTTGCAGCGCCTCGCGATCTTGTACTCGCACCACATACAGGTGATACACGCCTTTTGTCCACGCTGCTTCGACCGGAACAACGAGTGAATCCTTGGCATCGGCGAACAGCTCATGATAACAGTGAGCGAGGGCTCGGCGAGATTCGTTCCACTTGGCAAGGTACCGCAGCTTCACGGACAACCATCCCGCCTGGATGGAATCGAGCCGTCCATTGTAGCCTTCGATGTCGTGATAATACTTCTTTGCCTGGCCGTGATCGCGAATCATCTTCATGCGCTGAGCCATGGCTTCATCATCGGTAGTGATGGCGCCACCTTCACCGCAGGCGCCAAGATTCTTTCCAGGGTAAAAGCTGAACGCAGCAGCCTTGCCGATGGAACCTGCCTTTTTCCAGGCATTGGCCTTTTTTGAAAAATACTCGGCGCCGTGTGCCTGGCAAGCATCTTCAATCACGAGAAGGTTGTATTTCGCGGCGAGGTCCATGATTGGATCCATTTCCGCCATCTGCCCATAGAGATGGACCGGAACGATGGCGGCAACCTTGCGTTTGGAGGCACGCTCGATCAGATTTCCCGATTGGGGATCGAAGTCGCAATTCTTTTCGAGGTATTCCCGCAATTTCTCGGGATCGAGGGTGTAAGTCCGTTCGTTGATGTCCACGAACGCGATGTGTCCTCCCGCTTGGGAGATGGCTTCGGTTGTGGCGATGAACGTGTGAGGAACCGTAATTACGATATCGCCGTTTTGGACGCCACCGGCCATGAAGGCGAAGCGCAGTGCGTCCGTGCCGCTATTTACGCCGACGCAAAACTTTGCATCGCAGAATTGCGCAAACTCGCGCTCGAACTCCTCCACCATGGGTCCACCGATGAAGCCGGCGTTGCTAAAGGCCTTCTTCACTACCGCCAACAACTCATCCTCCAATTCCTTGTGAGGTGTCACCAGATCGAGAAACGGAACTTTCGTTGGATTAGCCATAGCCTTACTTTTTCTCCTCTGTGATAAAGCGCAAAAATTTGGCGGGATTTCCGGCCACAATGGCGTTCGCCGGTACGTCCTTGGTTACGACGCTGCCTGCTCCGACAATAGCGTTCTCACCGATAGTCACATTGCTCAGAATCGTAGACCCGGAGCCGACGGATGCCCCCTTTCGAATCAAGGTCTTTTCCACTTTCCAATCCGCTTCCGTCTGCAACTCACCGGCGGGAGACGTAGAGCGCGGGTAGGAATCGTTAATGAAGGTCACGCTATGTCCGATGAAGACGTTGTCCTCTATTTCGACGCCCTCGCAGATGAACGTATGGCTCGAAATCTTGCAGCGTTTGCCAACACTGGCATTCTTCTGGATTTCCACGAAGGCCCCAATTTTAGTTTCATCTCCGATTTCGCAGCCGTACAAATTGATGAACTTGGAGAGCCGCACGTCCTTGCCGAGCCTTACGCTTGGTGCAATAGAGACAAAATCGTTCACAGGGCAACCGCCTCTCCGCGACTCCGGATGGACTTGTCCGCTGCTTCCAGGATGCGGACAACTCGCAGTCCAGCAACACCGTCGTTGAATGGTTTCGTATTTTCTTGGATGCACTTGAGAAAATAGGCTGTCTCGGCGCGGAGCGCTTCAATCTGCTCAACTTGGGGAGCCCACATGTCGCCGGAGCGATAGCTGACCAGCAGTTGATGCAAGTTGCTGGGATTTGTCGACATGCTGACACCCTTGTCATAGATCTTGATCTTTTCATCGGCATCAAGATCGTTCCAGACCAACATTTTCTTTTCTCCGCCGATAAGCGTGGTGCGCACTTTCACCGGTGACAGCCAATTTACGTTGACGTGGGCAATGATCTTGTTCGGGAAATAGACCGTGATAAAGGCCACGTCCTCGACGCCGTTCAGGTGCTTTTGGCCAGTGGCCACGACTGCTTCCGGCTTCTCCGCGATTACATAATCCATAATCGAAAGATCATGCGGAGCCAGATCCCAGATGACGTTAACATCGTGCTGGAATAGGCCGAGGTTTACACGAAGTGAATCGTAGTAATACAGGTCGCCCAGTTCCCGCTTCTCAACCACGTCTTTGATCTTTTTCACCGCACCAGTGAATAGAAAGGTATGGTCGACCATGATCTTTAAATTCTTCCGGTCAGCGAGCTCAATCAGTTCTTCCGCTTGAACGGCGGTCCAGGTGAACGGCTTTTCCACGAATACGTGCTTGCCATTTTCGAGTGCTTGCTTGGCTAGTTCGTAGTGCGTCCAGACGGGTGTGACCACCGCGATGGCGTCAATATTCGGTGAATTGAGAATCTCTTTTTCGTCCGTGGTATAGGCGATCCCTGGATGTGCCTTGCGCAGTCGCTCTTGGCACTTGGGATTCTTGTCGCAGACGAGAACCACTTCCGAGTCATCGTGCGCGTGAAAATTCCTAACGATGTTGGGACCCCAATAACCATAACCAATTACACCAATGCGAATCATGGGACTCCTTACGTATTCGAAAGAATTACAACACGCCTTGGAGCGGCAAGGCCTTTGCGAGAGCGATAACCACCAACAGGATGATCATTCAGATGGGCTGTCTGTGCAGTGCCGCAGGGGGACGACCGCCCGCTCCGACGGCACTTGAATTATTGCGGATTCCCTGTCCATAGGCATATGGGAGCAAAGAAAGCGATGAACTTTAGACTAGTGAGCGCCTTCACCCAAAACTACCGCGGCGGGCGTCTGGAGAAGAATTCTCAAGTCCAGCCAGATGGACCAATCACGTGCGTACTGCAGATCCAGGCGGACCATCTCATCAAATCGGGTGCGGCTGCGACCTTTCACCTGCCACAAACCCGTGATTCCAGGCTTGATCTCAAGCACTCTGCGGCGGTGCCACACATCATACGCGCGGAACTCATACGCAATCGGAGGCCGTGGACCAACCAACGACATGTCGCCGCGCAAGACATTCCAGAATTGGGGCAACTCGTCCAGGCTCGTTTTACGAACGAACTGGCCCACACGGGTTATCCGGGGATCTTTCTGAATCTTGAAGACCGGCTTCTGGCCTTCCGGTGCGGCGCCGTCTACGTTGCCCGCGATGAATTGGCTCACATACTGCTGGTGAATGCGCGCGTCACAGTCGGTGCGCATCGAGCGGAACTTAAGAACAGTGAATGGTTTGCCATATTCGCCCAATCGTTCCTGCTTGAAGAACACAGGTCCCTTTGAGCTGAGTTTAATGGCTAGCGATATCGCCGCGAAAACGGGGGCGAAGAGCAACAGCGCTGCCAAGCTTCCCAAGATGTCAATGCAGCGCTTGATTCCCAAAGCGAACTGACGTTGCTCGTCTTTCTTGTTGAATTCAGGGTAGAGCGCAATGTTTGCAGAGTGATCGTTGTCGCCTTCGTCGTATTCTTCAGGAAAGAAATGAAAAGAAACGGAAATACTTGCCGCTCTCTCCGTGCCAAGGACCGCCCCGTACACTTTACGCATCTTGTCCAGAAATGTTTTTTGAACTAACTGATTGTCGGCTTTGCCAAGCTCGGTGCCGATTAAGCCGATGACATCGTTTTCCACGTACCACCCGATGATGTCGGTTTCCCGCGTGCTTTGCGAGATAGCGTGATTCAGCGCTCCCAAGGTGCGCTCCTTATCATAGCCAGAGAGCGCCCTTCTGACATCCAAAAGCACCAAGACGAATTTCTTTTTCGCTCGCTCGGCGCGTCGGCGCTCCAGATAGAGCATAGAAACAAAAGCGTTTTCGGGGAGCAGCAAGCGCATTTGAGTATTTCCGAAATCCGGCAGCGAGACGTGTGCCTTTACGTCCAGCCGTTGGCTGTTCTCCGCTCGCCGCATTTCCATTTCCAGAGGGCTCATTGATCTTTCCTAACTGTTGGGAATCCGCGATCAGCGTATTGCAAATGCGGCCTGGGCGAGTTGCAGGACCTTATTGCTGCTGGGCGCTTCGCGCGGCTCTCGAACGGGGACGAGCCAAGCAAGGTCCACTTCCAGTGCCACGGAACGCTGGAGTAAGCCCACCGAGAGCACCACCCGATGGTCGTCCTTGAAATTGACGAGAATTCCTTCAAGACCCGCCAGGGATCCGTACGTCACACGAACTCTTTCTCCGACCTCGATGAAGGGCCACGGTTGATGTGGGAGACCCGAGTGAACTGCGGTCTGAATTGCAGAGATTTCCTCGTCCGACACCGGAATCGCCATCCGGCCGTTTCCTACAATCTGCAGAATTCCGGAAGTTGTGACGATCGGCCGGCGATTTTGAAAATCGAATCGCGAAAACAAGTAACTCGGAAAGAGTGGTAATTCCACTTCCTTCATCCGATCCGACCACTTACGGAGGCTTTTGTACCGAGGGAGGAAACACTCGATCCCCTGGTTCTCCAACTGAGAGGCAACGAAGCTCTCCTTGCGGGTATGCACATGGAGGGCAAACCAACGAATTCCAGTTAACGCTTCCTCGCTCTTGGACTTGGAGATACTCACTCGCCAGGCTCTCTTTCTCCCCGTAACTTGTGAATCTCTGTCAGTGCGCGTAGGCTAACGCCACTGGACTCCCATTTCAGGATTCCCTTACAGTATGGCAATTCGGCTTCCAACTGATTCCCGGAAGATCTCGGGGCACCTGTTTCGACAACTTACGTAAGGCTATGAAACTACATGAGTTACTGCAGCCCAATGGCTGGCCAGGAATTTCATCCTTTGAAGAGTGAGTTCTGAACTCCCGAAAGGAGAAATACAGTACCCGAATGCCGAAATCTAGTTCCGGTACTGCTGCCCTGCGAAGTACGGTTCCATTAACCATATATAAGTGTTTTATTTACATATAGTTACGGAAAGACTGTGGGAAGCTTCAAAGTTCTGGCCCCTTCTGGCCACAGGGTAGTGTGGACTCACCTTGTGGGGGAAACCAAGACCTGCAACTTCCTACGCACGCGCCAGACCGCCTCCGCCGTGATCAAGCACCGAGGGCCGTCTCGGAGCTGCCGCCAGATAGGCGGTGGGTCCCGCAAAATATTGATAAATAGTATGGTTAGTACGAAAACTCACCTTAATTCACCGTCCGAGACTTCTCACTCCTCTTTGGTTTCGAGCGTGGAGCATCTCCAAACCGGTGCGGCCCGGTCACGCAACGGGTGGGCATTTCCGATATTAGCGTTGTCGGCCGGCAAGTCCACGAACCTCTCGCTTGACGTCTGTACCGCAAAAGCTGACAGGTCTTACCCCTGGCCCAAGTCATCCAAGTCATAGGTTTTGTTGGCGAGGGTTCTGCCATGGGTTAGAATATGACGCTACTCGCACAGTGATCGCAGCATGCTCGACGGTCACCACGCTTCGGGTCCAACGATCGCGTCTTGGAGTGCTTCCGTTCCACAAATATTTCACGAAATCAATCCCCTTGCGGATTCCCGATGGGGGGAATTTCTGCATCGGGACGCGAGGGCTTCGATATTTCACACGCCGGAGTGGCTTGAAGCCTTACAGCGAACTTACGGATACGAGCCGGTGGTCTTCACAACCAGCCGGCCGGGAGACCAGTTGCAAGATGGAGTTGTATTCTGCAGGGTGAAGAGTTGGCTGGTCAGGCAACGACTTGTCTCTCTCCCGTTCTCCGACCATACTGAGCCGCTGGTTTCCAACCAGGAAAATCTGCTGAAATTGTTGGCCTTCTTGGCAGAGGGCACGGTGCAGGGGAAGTGGACAAGCGTTGAGCTTCGTCCACCTTATGCTTTGAATTCTTTCGCAAACTGGTCCAATTTCCAGGATGGTCAGCGCTTTGTCCTGCACAGCCTGGATCTTCAGCCGAGTCTCGCAATCCTCTTTCGGGGTCTCAATAAGGATTCCACACAGCGGAAGATTCGGAAGGCCATCCGTGAAGGCTTGAAGTATGAAGAAGGCCGATCCGAGGAACAGTTGCGTCAGTTCTTTCGGTTGTCGGTAATGACGCGGCGCCGCAAATCGCTCCCGCCGCCTCCATTCGCCTGGTTCCAGAATGTAGCTCACTGTTTAGGGGAGCAGGCGAAAATCCGAATAGCGACGACCAGAAATGGGGAACTTGCCGGCGCAGTCTTCTCGGTCCGTTATAAGGACACTATGCTGTTCAAATACGGTGCAAGTGACGCGAGGTTCCATAGCTCAGGCACGATGCCTTTCCTTTTGTGGCAGGCAATCGAAGAAGCCAAAAACGCGGGGGCAACGCAGTTTGATTTCGGCAGATCAGAAATCGAAAATAAGGGCCTTATCCGCTTTAAGAACCACTTCGGTGCAAAACAATCTGTACTCACCCACAAGGTCTTTCCTGCGGTGTTTTGGGAGGCGGGCGCAAACAGCTGGAGCCTGAAATGTGCGAAAAAATTCTTTTCAGTATTACCGGATAGTGCGCTGATTGTCGCGGGGAGGCTCATCTACCCTCACATAGGATAAATAGGTGATCCCAGCATTTGCAGACGCTCTTTAAAACCCTTTGGGTCGAACAGCGCCGGTTAAACTGCCCCTCTATGCGTCTTTATTGCGTTTGCCGCGAAATGGCCCCACTCGTAACATTTCTGGCCCGATTCGACCCGCCAACTGGAACGCCTTGAATAGGTGTTCTTTCAAGAAGAGGATTTGCAGCGCTCTCCTCAGCCGTGAACCGTGAAAATCAAATAGCCCCACTTCCGAGAGCACCGAAAATAAGAGTAGGTCTTCGGCGCGTGGGTGTCCGACAATCGCGCCACGGAAGATGGGGCTGTTCCGAAACAGGATCCGGGTGGCCTCAAACAAATATGCCTTGGGATTCGACGTGGCTTTACCCGCATAATCAAAATACGGGCCATCCAGAACCCGCACATTTGGCATCACGTGACCCTCAATGAGTATTTCTGCATCGGCCGGTGCATCGACATCGATGCTCGGGCATTTGATGAGCTCCACACTCTTCTCTTGCAGCGCCCCGGCCAGCTCGTACTCGTCTTTCCCGCGCGGATACCCTGCAGCGGCAGCGATAAACACGGCCTCGCTGACTCCGATTGCCACCGCTAGGTCCAGCGGTTTCCCCATTGCTTCTGCCTTCGCGAATTGTATTCCCAGGTGACTTTTCGAAGAGGTGCTTATAGTTGCTTGTCTAGGCCCTAAGACCTGCATCCGGTATACGCCGAGGTTATGTGAACCGTCTTCGGGGTCGCGGCTAATATTCACGTGCCAGGTTCCGATGTAGCGGCCGGCATCAGATCTGTTCCAGTGGGGTACCGGCAATTTTAGGAGATCGACAGCTTCTCCTTCGAGAATGTTCTGGAAAATCGGACCGCTCAGCACGCGCGTGGGAGCGATCGGGTTCGCCACTCTCTTGCGCACCTGCCGGACCAACTCCTTGCGGCTTTTCCCCGCTTCCATTGAGAGCGCAAGCCCAATTGCGGCGATGCTGATTAAACCATTGGTGAAGATTCGGTGCCCGGAATAGTCCTTGATGTTTTCGAAGAGCAGTGGCGCCAAGTCTCTTCTGGTCATCTCACCCAGCTCATATTTCCAATCGACTTGGCGACCAATGCGGTGCAATTGTCCACGTTCGTTGAGTTTCTCGATAAAACTTCGCAAGTCCATGGTTCTTCGGGAATCCAGCTCCCACCATGTCAGTCTATGAGCCCAAGCATCGAAGGCAATAGGAATATTTCAGCTTAGTGTTCCGACAAGAGACCTAACTGAAGAGATCGTCCGGCTCCGCTGCTCGTTGTCGAATGCTGCTACCAGGGCCTCCGGCCGGCAAACGCTGCCGGTCATGGACTAGCACAGTTAGGGCTGAGAGCTAGCCTGTCCGGGGCAATTGCAATTTCTAAGGATTCTCTCGTCTATGAGTTAACAAACGCTTGCGGAACGCTCTGGCAGCAGGCAAGGGACTCCGCCCTGCTACCCCTCAGGAACTTTTCAATCAAGCTTAGGAAATGGGTTCGTTCTTGCTCTGTAAAATTCATCATTGCGGCTAAATGCTGACGCAGGACTGCTTCCCTGCCCTGTTCGGGAACATTTCGCAACTGTGCGGATACCGAGCACGCCGCCACACCCGCCTGCCAACGCATGAAACCGTCGATCTGATCATCGATGAGCGCAAGCGCGCGAGGAATTTCCTCTTCGCGAGCTTTCTTGTTCTCCTCGACGACTTCCGTCAGGCCATCGATGTCACTCAACTCAACGTTGGGGACTTCCCTCACATCCACAGCAATATTTCGTGGAACTCCAAGGTCCATCATCATCAACGGACGATGTCCCCTGGCGACCATGGCCGTTTCCACCATCTGCCGGGATATGATGGGTTCCGGAGTCGAGACCGAACTGACGATCAGATCCGGCCAGTCCAAGACTTCGGGGAGTTTTTCCCACGGCAAAACCTCGCCTCCATAACGCGCCACCAAGGCCTTGGCTTTCTCCAGAGTGCGGTTCAGAATCCGGAATTGGGGAACACCTCGGTCACACAGGTGTTTCACCACCTGCTCGCTCGTGACACCCGCTCCGACGATCAAGACGCGCTGATTTTCCAGGCCGCGCAAGAGTGCTTCCGCCTGCTTCACTCCCGCAAACGCCACGGACATGGGTCTGGTTGCGATCTGCGTCTCGGTGCGAATTCGCTTTCCCACTTCCAGCGCGGACTGGAATAGTCGGTTTAGCACACGCCCGGTGGCCCCATGATCCATCGCAACCCGGTATGCCTCGCGGACCTGGCCGAGGATTTCTGACTCGCCCAGCAGCATTGAATCCAGACCGGCTGCCACTCTATAGATGTGGCGTACCACCTCGCGATCCGTATGCCGGTAGAGCGCGGCGTTGAATTCCTGCTGCGGGACCTGGTGATAAGACGCAATAAACGTCTCCATAGCACGCAAGTTGTCCGCTGTGCGCTCGCGAGTGATCCCGTAGACTTCCGTGCGGTTACAGGTGGACAGTATGACCGCTTCTTTCAGGATTCCCCGGGCCCGCAACTGATCGGCGGCCTCGCAGGCCTGTTCAACGCGAAACGCGACGCGTTCGCGCAGCTCAATGCTCGCGGTACGGTGGCTGATCCCTATGAGCGCTATTTCCATGTCGATTGCTGGTGCTCGGCCCTTTCACACTTCGCGTGTTTCACGGTCTTTCTGCAATAAACATTGTGCGATTCACGATTCCACATCTCGGAGACGTGGACCTTCAGCGCGTATGGACGAGCGAGAGGCCAGCCGGGGGACAGCCGGGAGCGCGCCTACTGCAGCTCCTTAGCCGCTTCCTTTGCAAAATAGGTAATGATGATGTCCGCGCCGGCCCTTTTCATTGACGTCAGCGCTTCCATCATGATCAGCTTTTTATCCAGACGGCCAATTCGTGCTGCGGCGTCGATCATGGCGTACTCACCGCTCACGTTGTACGTGGCCAAGGGCATCTGGAATTCCGTCTTCGCGCGGTACACGATGTCCAGGTAATAGAGCGCGGGCTTTACCATCACAATGTCCGCACCCTCTTCGATATCCAATGCGATCTCGCGCATCGCCTCATTGGAATTGCAGTAATCCATTTGGTGGGTTTTCTTGTCACCATGCGACAACGCCGACTGCGTGCCTTCCTTGAAGAAGGGATCGTAGAGTTTCGAGGCATATTTCGCCGAATACGCCATGATGGGCGTATTCACAAAGCCGTCGCTATCCAGCATTTCTCTCAGCGCTCGTATCTGCCCATCGAGCATCGCTGCCGGCGCCACCATGTCGCTGCCCGCCTGCACGTGCGAGAGCGCCGTTCTCGCAAGCACATCCCTCGACGCATCGTTCACCAGGTATCCGTCGTCGAGAATCCCGCAATGGCTGTGCGGCGTGTATTCGCACAGGCATACGTCGGTCACCACCAACACTTCGGGCACATACTTCTTTAGCGCGCGAACCGCTTCCTGAACGATTCCGTTCGGCGCGTAGGCGCCCGTGGCAAGTAGATCTTTTTCTTTGGTGTCAGGCACTCCAAACAACAGAATCCCGGGAATACCGAGATCGCGAATTTCTTTCACTTCCTCGATCAATTTGTCGATGGAAAGATGATAGTTTCCCGGCATTGCATTGATCTCGTGTTTTATCCCGTGACCGGGCACCACGAACAAGGGCAATATCAAATCATCAATCGCCAGTGAATGCTCGCGCACCAACCGCCGGAATCTGTCATTTTGCCTGAGCCTTCTCAGCCTTCGGGTAGGGAAGCTTGTTCCGGCTTCCTTTCCGTACGTTGGCGCGGCTACGCCAATCGTCTGAGTCCTTGGCTGCGGCACATTCTCTTCAACCAAGGTCACAACTGACTTATTGTCCGTTATCATATTTTTTGGCTCGCTGTACTGCGTTCCGCGACGGGAACGCTCTTGGATTTCGAAACAAAGAAGGGCAGAATCTTTCCGCTGGCGGTCGCGATGGGGAACTTTCGACTAATTTGCACCATGTTCGACTGTTTCCACATTTCCGTGCCGGACTGCGACCAGGATTCCGGGCTATCTTCGGCACGCTTGAGCAGGTTCAAGAACGTGTCCAAAACCTTCGTTTCCTGAATCTCGCCGATGCGCGGACTCACAAGCAACTGCAGGTGGGTCAGCCCGCGTGAATCTTCTTTCTCCACCAGTTGATAATCCGTGCTTTTGCCGCCAAATCTTTCCGGAAGTTCCCGCTCGATAATTCGAACGAAATCGGTATCCACGAAGGTCACGCCTTCGCCAGTCAGTTTTTCATAGCTGCGAATTCCGCTCAGATGCGTGCCGAAGCCAACCTGTCCGAAGGTGCACCCACAGTCCCGCTCCGAGAGATTGCCGTAATCGCCCATGCCGACATTCAGAAGAAGTTTGGGAGATTCGTAGAGCAGCGTTGTGAATAGATAGGAGTCAACGGAGAGATCGGAATGCGGCACAATTTGCCGGTGCGAAATGATCGCAGTCGTGTCCTTGTAGAGGTGGCAATGGTCGCTTTCTGTGTGAGTCTGGTCGCAACCCGCCGCGATGACCCCCGCCTCGGAAATTCCGTAAACGGGTACCGCGCAAGCCCCCAAAGCTTCGATTTCTTTTCTTTTCTGCGGAGTGAGTGGCTCGCCGGTTACCAGAAACTTGGTTCCCTTGATGTTTAGGTTGTTGTCCGCCGCGGCAATGCAAATTCGCACCGCCGAAGCGGCGAAGGTGTAAACCACGCAGCGCTCGTTCTCTTGCAAAGCGTCGGCAGCCCATTTGGCCACCTTGAGGGCATCATCCAGCGGCACATACTCGGGCTCCGCCAGCGGGCAGCCATGCAATTTCCCGAGGGTGAAGATCAGTTTTGTTCCCCACTTCTTCTCCCAGTTCACGTTCAAACGGTCCTCTGGCACCTGCGAGAACCACCGTCGCGCGGGATTACCAATGTGCGCAAACCGTAGACTCGAGTTGATTCCGGGCGCTCCGGGGAATACGGGAAACCAATTGGCTATGGGTGCCTGCAGGCATCCATGAATGCTCAACAACAGTGCATCGTAGAGAGACCTCTGATGCAGATAGTCGAAGTCAATGCGAACTCTGGTTCCAGCGCTGCGCGTGGCGCCACTTCGCACTTCATACACATAGGAGAGGAAGGGATTGTCGAACATTCCCTCCTTGCACCAGAATTCCGCCCCGTTTCGCACTACCGGAACTTTGCCCTTGAACTCATCGACGGTGAAATACACACCTTCGCTTTCCAGGGTACGGAGCGATCCTTCAATCCCATCCTTCGCAACCCAGTTTTTCAGGTCGTCGAAATGGATTTTCTTTGGTTCAAGCAACTTCAGGTAAGGGCTACTGGAATACTGGAAAATGCCCTTTTCGACGAAGTTCAGAAAGTTCTCATCGCGAGCCGCTACACGCTTCTTAATGGAGCTTTTCGCCAGGGTAATGGCTTCCTCTGGCGTCATTCGTTGCTTCGCGAATCTGCGAAAACCCTCAACGAATCGGTAGTACTTTCTCATCGAAAAATTCGCCGGCCGATTACGCCGGCTGTCTCCTGTTGGCTCGTCAATCGCTCGACGGCCGTTTGGTATGCTCAACGGTTTCTAGGGCCGTTCCGCTGTCTGTATGACAAGCAAGAGAAAGGCACCTTTGGGACCAAAAACCCAGCCCCCGGCTCCACTGTAAGTCTCTATTTTTCTTAATGTTATGAAAAATCAGCTCTCGAAGCCCCTGTTTTCACGGAATCCTAAGGGCAAAAGTGGAAATGGCTTTCCATGCCCCTTCCCTGAGGCACGAAGGCTGAATGTGCACTCTTCAACCGATGTTTTGATGGAGTGAAAAGCCCCCGTGCGCGCGAAACGAGCCGACCAGCCCCGTGAACGCTACCGCGTGGGCGAAGAGCTATCCGTCAGATCGGGGTACCTCATCTGATTTTGCGCACTGCTTGGGATTCAGGGCCGAGAACAGGGTCGTAGTGCCGTTGCGCTTCTCCACAAAGAGTTTATCCCGCGACAGCCTGAATCCTTCGCGTCCGATGCGGTTGACTCCAGGGTGCGTCGCCACTCGGCGGAAATATTTGCGATGTACCCTACTTTTTTAGCAACTTGCCGCTGAAGCCGAGGCTCTGACGCCGTAAGACCTTCTTCCGAAAAACATCAGAACCGCTGCGGCCAACCACCCGGCGGCGAGAAGCAAGAGGCTTGACGGTTCCGGAGTAGCAACAACAGCGGCGGTCTCTTGAAAATTCGCGCCGAAATACCCGGTGACAGAGGTATCAAGAGCGCTTGGGAAGGCCAAGGTGCTACTGAATATGTACGCGCCGTTCAGGTAGTTGATGTTTGAGTCGACTCCAAACCCCGTCGGATTCCACGTATAGTCGGCGTTGCCTGTTTCTGCCGCCACGTAATAGTTCTGGCCAGCACCTAGCAGGGTTGTCGGAACTGAAACGTAAAAGAAGTCGCCGACCTGGGTGCCCGAGGTGTTGACCAATCCCGAGACCAGCAGCGTGCCAGTCGAATCATAGATGCCGACTTCGCCGCACCCGGAACAGTTGCCCAAGCCCACAGACCCGCCGGACAGAGTGGCGTCGTAGAACCCTAGTGCGCTTACGTTAATCGCCGTATTGGTCGAAAACTCCCACCCCAAGCTCCAAGATCCGTTGGTAGAATTCGTGGTCACCCCGGTGAAGCTCACCGCCGGATCGTCAGCACCGCCGGAGTTATATGCTCCGGAGGAACCAGCAGCCGAGGCTGTTCCCGACGGGGTACTATCGGCCAGTAATGCTGAGGGGAGAACGATTGCAAGCGCTATCAATAACCCAAGAGAATAGATCACCTTCAGTTTCATACAGCCCCCTTCAACGCTTGGATTGAATCCCACTATCCAAGAGCACGTTATCTCAGTGGCGAGAGTGGAAAAATCTGTACGAACAAAAGGCATTTTTGTGCCCAAAGACATGCCACGCCAAAGTCTAGAAAACATTCGATCAGGTTCTATCGAGGAGCTTCCAACGGGCAATGCTTTCCACAAAAGTGGTGAAAATTGTCTCGTGCGCAGTGGAAAGTGGCGGCTCCCGAGGACTGCGCGTTACCCCGACCTGCTGAGTCCACGGCGGATTCAGCTTGCGAAGTCGAATCGTATTCCGTCGCTACTGTAGGGGTCTCGTGTTCAGCTCTTCACCTCCATCGGAATCTTGAGCGTGGAGTGGATCTCCTTGTGTACCGGCTCCAGGGTGGTCATGGGTAATCCTCTTCCGAATTATTGACACATATTTCCGTGGAATCAATGGCGACTACCTGAAAGAAAAGCACTTAGGACGGCAACCTAAATGCCATAGATACTCCCAAACGGTCCGCACGTGTGTCTCGATGGTGCCGGACAGGCCCAAATCGGGGCCAGATGAGAGGAATTCAACCTCTGCGGCACGACCGTTCTCAAAGAGGTTTTACAAAGCCCTTTCGTCTGAGGTCACTGTCCCCTCCAGATGTTTTGGGATGAAGGTGTGCAAGCACACAAGGAGCATTGGATGATGCTGTCTTTCCTGAAATTCAAGATGGCATTCTGCGAAAAAGGAAATTCTGAATCCCTTCGCCACGGCCTGTCGAAGCGTCTTT
>Ga0209625_1000068_pt1 | contig 22424 bp, 12 predicted proteins | sample JacPin_JW_Ref_M2_FD_187960 | JGI IMG/M metagenome (GOLD analysis project Ga0209625, IMG submission 187960) | Forest soil microbial communities from Algoma, Ontario, Canada - Jack Pine, Ontario site 1_JW_Ref_M2 (SPAdes) (version 2) | ecosystem: Environmental > Terrestrial > Soil > Boreal...
GCGGGATGCGGAGCCATCGGCGCGGCTGCAGCAAGTCTCCTGGTGCGCGCGGGCGTTGGGCGGATCCGCATTGTGGATCGCGATTTCGTGGAGCCCTCCAATTTACAGCGGCAAACTTTGTTCGATGAGTCTGACGCCCGGGAGGCCCTACCAAAAGCGGTCGCGGCGGAGCGCAAATTGCGCGCTATTAATTCCGGCGTCTCCGTCGAAGGCGTCGTTGCAGACATTAACCCTCGCAACGTCGAGGAGTTGCTGAAGAACTTCGATGTGATTCTTGACGGCACTGACAACTTCGAGACGCGTTTTTTGATCAATGATTTCGCCGTTAAGTCCGGCAGGCCGTGGATCTACGCCGCGGCGGTGGCTAGTTATGGTCTCACCATGACGATTCAACCCGGCAAGACGGCCTGTCTGGCTTGCCTTCTTGAGGGAGCAGACGCCGTTATCGGGATGGAAGATACTTGCGACACCATCGGTGTTGTGGGCCCTATCGTGAATCTCGTGGCGTCCCTGCAGGTGGCCGAGGTCATGAAGCTCCTTAGCGGCAATGACGAAGCGCTTCACGGGCGGCTCATTTCGTCAGATGTGTGGACCGGACATTTTCAATCCGTACATGTTGGGCGCAATGCAGATTGCCGGTGCTGCTCCAAGCACGACTTTTCTTACCTCGAAGGCCAGGCTCAACCACACATCACGATGTGTGGGCGCGATTCTGTACAGATACACGAACACAATCGCGCGCTCGACCTCGGCGCGCTAGAACAGCGGCTCTCACCTACCGTGGCCGGAATGCGACACAACGATTTCCTGTTGCGGTTTCGGGTGGCACCCTACGAGATGACCGTGTTTTCCGACGGCCGCGCCATCGTGAAGGGGACAACTGATGCTGCCGTGGCGCGTTCTCTCTACGCTCGTTACATTGGCGCGTGAGCTAATTGGCGAGTCGAACGTGGCCTTATACGAGGCTTGTCATACTCAAATACACCATCCGCCGGAAGCGAAGATTTAATCCTAGAATTCTTGACAGCTTGAAAGTGTAACGTTAGTTTCATCCTAGGAATTATCCGGGCGGAGTGGGCAATCAGGGTGTGTTCCCCCGAAATCGCAGGCCTACAGGTCGTTGGCTTGCTAACCTCCTCCGTTCGACGCAGTCCTATACTGAGGGGGTTCCGATGCGAAGTGTGTTCAGGCTTGTCGTCGTAGTGTTTTTGTTAACCAGCATTGCGGCCGGTCACGCCTACGGTCAAGGCGGTGCTACCGGGGCAATCAGCGGCGTAGTCGTCGATACCAGCGGCGCCAGCATCGCCGATGCAGAAGTGCAAATCATCGATAGCCGCACCGAAACGCTCGCGCGAAAAATCACCGCCGGCCCTGACGGCTCGTTTACGGTGACGCTGCTCCCTCCAGGCACCTACTATCTACTGGTCAACAAACCGGGGTTCTCGCAATCCAGGGCGGACAATATTGACGTGCGCGTGACGGAGACCACGCGCGTCAGCATTGCCTTGAAGCCTGGAGCAGTCACCGAGCGTGTGGAAATTTCCGCGCAGGTCACCAATGTAGAGACCACCAACGCCACGACGGGCGAGTCCATCGGCACGGCCACCGTTCGCGAACTTCCTCTCGCTACGCAAAATTACCAGCAACTACTGTCACTGTCTTCGGGTACGCAGAGCGAACTTAACGCTTCGGCGCAACTGGGCCGAGGAAATGTACGCATCATCGTGAACGGCCAGCGCGAAGACAATAATAATTACCTGATCGAGGGTATCAGCTCCACGGATTACAACGTATCGCAGTCCACCAACGTTCCGCTGCCCAATCCCGACGTCATTCAGGAATTTAAAGTTCAGACTTCACTGTATGACGCCAGCCAAGGCCGCAACGGGGGCGGCAATGTGAACGCCATCTTGCGTTCCGGGTCTAAGGGTTTGCACGGAGATGTGTACGAATATTTTAGAAATGATGTGTTGAACGCGAACGAATTTTTCCTGAATGCCGCCGGCGAGCCACGTCCCTCGGTAAAGCAGAATATTTTTGGCGTCAGCCTGGGTGGACCTGTCGTGAAGGAGAAACTGGGCTATTTTTTCGTCAACTATCAGGGTACCCGGCAGCGTAGCGCGCTTTCGCCCGGGACGCAGATCAACAATCCGGCGTTTCCTATTTTGCCGGCTGACCGGTCCGCCGCGAATCTCGCCGCGCTCTTCAGCACGCCCGCGACCGCTCCAACCGCGGCAAATCCCGGTGGCTGCCCTGCGGTGCCCATCGCCATCGATCCGGTAATGCTGAAGCTGCTGAATTTCAAAAGCAACCAGTTCGGCAGCGATGCTAACGGATTCCTGCTTCCTTCTATTGCTGGAACTCCGGGCGTAACAGTGGATCCGGATACCTGCTCAGTGGGATTGAATAGCGGCGCTTTCCTGATCAGCCGTCCCGGCACGTATACTGACGATCAGTTCACTACCAACTATGACCGTGAATTCCGCGGCGGGCAGGACAAGGTTTCCGCGCGTTTCTTTTTCTCTAACGCCGAGTCTTTCTTGCCGTTTGGGGCCGGCGGTCTGCAGGCTTCGCTGGGCGGAACCTTAGCCACCAGCATCAGCGCCGCGGATTTGAATTTCCCTTACGATCTGCCGGTGAGCGGGCGCTTCTTCAGTGCGAGTGAAACGCATTTGTTTTCCCCCGCGCTGGTTAACGAATTTCGTTTCGGGTATGTCCGCATTACGTACAGCCTTTTGAATATCGCACCGGTCACCGCGGCAGACCTGGGCATCGACCGGCCCACGAATAACATCACCAACTCCATCTACAAATTCACGCAGTTCGGTTCGGCGGGATTTCAATTGGGGCCTACGCCGCCCGCTAACCAATTCCAGACGCAAAATAATTACAACGTCGTCGATACCGTAAGCTGGGTAAAAGGTACGCACATCTTCCGTTTCGGCGGAGAATTTACGCGCGTCAATCTGGATAAACTTTTCCCGCAAGTTTTTAACGGCCAGCTTTTCTTCTTCAATTCGCCAGGCGCTCCGTCCACTGCTACTTCGGCGAGTATTGGCGGCTTGACCGATTTTCAAAAAGTGCTGGAAGGCGCGCCGGATGGCAGTTTCGGTGGCGGGGGTGTTTTCAATCACCGGTATCGCACGAATGATTTCGCGGTTTTCGCCCAGGATGATTGGAAGATCAGGCCGGACCTTACTCTAAACCTGGGATTGCGCGTCGAAGATTTCGGCGCATTTAAAGATGACGCGTGCCACATCGGAAATCTGGATCAGAACCTGGCAGCCAACGGAAAGTATCCATTCATTTATGGCGGCTGCGTGAAGAACCTGAACCTCCCCGGTTTGATTCCCACGGGAAGCGACAGCACTTACACCAACAATTACACCACCGGTTGGGGACCGCGCGTCGGCTTCGCTTACGACGTTTTTGGGCATCACAACACTACCGTTCGCGGTGGCTATGGAATTTACTACGTCCGTGAAGATGTCGGTACAGCGGATCAACTGTCCTTTCAGGGACCGTTTCTGCCAATCGCTTTTGGGCCAGGGCCCCCAGGATGTCTGGCGACTTTCTTTTCAGCAGACTCTACATGCTTCCCCGGCGGCTCGAATCCCAACGCGTTGCCTGCGGCGGGAACGCTCGATCCTGCGTTTGTGCCTTGCCTCGGAGCATTTCAGGGTTTTACGGGCGGAAACACCACTGGGGCGCCGAATTTTGCGTGCAGCGGAACCGGTCCCGGTGTAATACCTTCGCAAAATTTGTTCGGACTAGTCGTTCCGAGAAAATTTGTGGCCCCCAATACGCAACAGTGGAACCTCACGCTGCAGCGTTCTCTGGGACGCAATTGGGTTTTTGAAATTGGATACGTTGGAACACACGCGGTGCACTTGCGTGAAACGCGAACCTATGGAGCTCAACTTGCTACCGCGGCTCATCCTCTCACTATCACCGCGCAGGATGGCACGCCATACACGATCACCGAAAGCACCGTGGCCAATGGGCCAGCACGCTCGGCTAATCCTGGGATTAACTACTACAGCGGCATGCAGATTTTTGCCGACGATGCCTACTCTCATTACCATTCTTTGCAGACCACACTATCGCGGCGCTGGGGTGCGGGATATTTTCAGGCTGCGTATACCTTTTCAAAATCGACGGACGCTACGTCCACGGGTAACACCGCTCTGAATACCGCGTTCAATAACGAAAGCACGTTGGCGGCTTCTCGCGGACGTTCTGACTTTGATCGTCCACACCGTTTCGTGGTGAGCTATCGCTATGAGCTTCCATTTTTCAAGGACGCCACCGGATTCAGGCATGCAGCGTTGGACGGATGGGCAGTCAGCGGTATCACCATTTTTCAGTCCGGCACGCCATTTTCCATATTGGATGGATCAGCTGGTACTGCCTACATTGGCGGCGGATTGCAATCGCCCGTTTCCGGCGCGCAGCTTGTTTCCGGCGGCACGATCGCGGCAGGCAATACTTCCGGAAGCGTCATATCGCGCGTGAACAATGGGTATCTCAATCGCGCAAACTTTACCTTCGCGCCGCCCGCCGATCCTGCTGGATGCGCATTGGATCCAAATGCATGCGCCACGGCGTTCGGGAATCTGGGGCGGAATATTTATCGCGGGCCCTTCCAGCAGAACTGGGATTTTTCCCTGATCAAGAATTTCCGTATCACGGAGCGGCAGGAAGTGCGATTCACGACGGATTTCTTCAACATCTGGAATCATGCGAACTTTGCTAACCCAACGTTCACGGATATTTCCAATCCTGCTTTCGGCAAGATTTTCTCAACTGCGGGTACGCCGCGCTTGATTCAATTTTCTCTGCGCTACGCTTTTTGAGCAGGCTGGCCGGCGCGCAGGTTTGGACGAAGCGCCAGTTCGTGCGGCACACGGTACATTTGCGTGTGGTGATTTTGTGATTGGGGGAGCGCTATTGTTTTCAGAAATAAATTGAGGTCCACGCGAGCAGCGAAAATCCCCGCGTCAAATTACTGGAACGCGACGCCGTCACGCCGGAAGTCGCGGCCCTGTACGATGCACTGCTGGCCCAACGTGGCGTCGTCCCCAACATGTTTAAAGTCCTGGCTTACTCGCCGGAGATTGCCAAAGGCGTAGCCGGCTTTTTGAAGCCGTTGTTGGGCCATGGTGCGTTGCCAGGGTGGTACAAGGAATTCGTCGCGGTGCGCGTTTCTATCCGTTGCGAATCCGAGTATGCGATCCGTGCCCACAGTATCTCCGCGCAGAAGAAAGGCGTGTCAGCGGCTCAGATCGCTGCGGTTTCTGATTTTGAAAATGGACCCTACAGCGAAAAGGAAAAGCTAGGCTTTCGTCTCGTGGGACGATTGCATGGCGGCGGCCGCCAGGTAGACGACGCTTTTTGCTGCCAGCTTCAATCTGTGTTCGATGACGCGGCGATTGTTGAATTATTCTTAACCGCCGCGGCTTTCGAAATGTTTCCTCGCTTCATCGTCGGCTTGCGCATTCCTATCACTCCGCCTGCCTTGAAGTGATAATATTCTTCGGGGAAATTTTTAGCTCATGCGTCCTGTCGCGAAACGCGTTTCTCAATTAACCGGTGAAGGTGCATTGGCCGTTTTTTCACGCGCGAAAGAACTCGAGCGCGAAGGCCGCTCCATCATTCATCTCGAACTAGGCGAACCGGATTTTCATCCGGCAGCTCCAGTAGTTGATGCGCTACGCGACGCGGTCGCCTCGGGCCGCGATCGGTATGTTTCCACGCGCGGCATTCCTGCTTTGCGCGCTGCCATCGCTAGTTATTTAAGACGTACTCGCCGGTTGGAAGTGGGCAGCGAAGAAGTTTTGCTCGCGCCGGGCTGCAAAATGGCGTTATCGCTGGCCATGATGGCGCTCATCGAGCCCGGAGATGAGGTTCTGTACCCCGATCCGGGTTTTCCCATTTATCCATCGTTTACACGCGGGCTGGGGGCCACTGCGATTCCATTTGGCCTGGAAGAAAAAAATAATTTTCAGCCAGACGTTCGGGATATTGCCGCGAAAATCACGCCGCGCACCTCCGTCTTGATTTTTAATTCTCCCAACAATCCAACGGGCACGGTGTTCAGCCGGGAGACGCTTCAGCAATTGGCCGAGCTCGCACGGAAGCATGACTTGTGGGTCCTGGCCGACGAAATTTATGCGCGCATCGTATTCAACGGTGAATTTCTTTCCATCCGCTCGCTGCCAAGCATGGCCGAGCGAACCGTTATCATCGACGGCTTCTCAAAGAGTTTTGCGATGACCGGCTGGCGTCTAGGATACGCCGTGGCGCCGAAACACGTGGTGGACGCCATGGATTTGCTGGTGCTCAATACCTTCACGTGCGTCGCGGAGTTTACTCAGGTCGCGGCTATCGAAGCCTTGCGCGATTCGTCCAACGCGGTGGACGCGATGGTTGCGGAATATCGCAAGCGTCGTGATCTGTTCGTAGCGAGACTTAATCGCATCCCGGGATTTCGATGTCAAGTTCCTGACGGATCTTTCTATGCGTGGGTCAATGTAGAAGACACCGGGCTGGCAGCCGAAGAGGTTGCTCGGTTATTGCTCGAAGAAGCGGGCGTCGCCGGTATTGCGGGCGCGGCCTTCGGCGCCGCCGGGAAAAACTATTTGCGCTTTTCGCTGGTTAGCGCTCGGCATTCTCTGGAAGAAGCTTTGGAGCGCATTTCGCGCGTTTCGGTCCGCTGGCGCGCGGCTGTCGCGCGGTAGCATAATTCGGATATGTTTGTAGCGAGCTCCTCGCCACCCATGATCAACATTGCTCGTTCTTCGCGCAGCGACCACGAGGCACATTTACAAATGAAATATTTAATTCATGTCGTAATTTTAGCGTGTGTAACGCTTGTGGCGGGTTCCACCGCGAGCGCACAAGCAAAACCTGTGGCAGCGCCCGCCGAGGTCGCGAAAGTTTACGAGCGCTTGCTGCCACAAATCGACAAAATCCCTATCTACGATAATCATTCGCACGCTACTTTTCCGGACGATTCCGACATGGACGCGCAAGCTGCTCCTCCGGGTGAAAGCGCGGTCATACGCTTGCGCGAAGATAATCCCGAATTCGTGGCCGCCGCCAAATCGCTCTTCGGCTATCCCTATGACGATTTCTCCGTGGAGCACGCCAAATGGCTCATCGATAAAAAGAAAGCCGCCGAGGCCTCCGGCAGCACCGCGTATTGGGACCGCATCCTCGATAAACTCAACATTGAGATCTGCCTGGCCAATCGTGTCGCTCTGGCTCCTTATTTAAATTCGCAGCGCTTTCACTGGGTTTTCTTCGTGGATTCGTTTCTCTACCCTTTCAACAATCGCGATCAGTCCGCAAAAAATGGCGATCTCGGCGTGTACATCCCGCTTCAAGAAAAAGTTCTCCAGCGCTACGAAAAACAGGAGGGTCTCAGCGCGCTGCCCGGTGATCTTGCCGGCTATGAATCTTTCGTTCGCCAGACGCTGGCCGACAATCAGAAGAAGGGCGGCGTGGCCATGAAGTTCGAGGCGGCGTATTTTCGCTCGCTATATTTTGCCGATCCGCCGCGCGAGAAAGCGGAGGCCATCTTCAGCAAGTATCATGCCGGTGCCGTCCCCAACGAAGATGAATACCGCACCTTCCAGGATTACATCTTTCGCGTGCTGATCGATCAAGCTGGAAAACTCCATCTGCCAGTACATTTTCACAGCGCGGTAGGCATCGGCGACTATTTCAGCTTGCGCAACGGCAATCCACTCAATCTCGAAAACGTGCTGCGGGATCCGCGCTACAAAAATGTAACATTTGTGTTAATCCACGGCGGCTATCCATACAGTTTGGAAATGATCTGGCTGACGGCCGCGAAAAATGTATACACCGATTCCTCGCTTATGGGTTATTACGTGTATCCGTCAGAACTGAAAAACATTTTGAAACAGTGGATTTCGCTTTATCCGGAAAAGATTATGTTCGGATCTGACGCATTCCCGTTTAACGACGCGGTCGGCGCGGAAGAAACATTCTGGCTCGCCGTTCGCTCCGCACGCACGGCGGTAGCGGAAGCGCTGGCCGAATTGGTTGCGGAGAATGCTATCAGCGAACCGAAAGCGCTGGAGCTCGCGCATATGTATCTGCACGACAATGCCGCCAAAATTTACGGAGACAAAAAATGAGCAATCCGGAGCTGAAATATCTCGCCTGGAAAGATGTGGTACGCGAACAGCTGAATCCGCATATCGATCGCGAAATGGTGGTGGGCGATAAAATCATGCTCGCGCGCGTGCTGATGAAGAAGGGCGCGCACGTTCCGCTGCACCAGCATCACAACGAACAAGTCACCTATATCCTGGAGGGCTCGCTGAAATTCAACGTGGGTGGCAAGGAAATCGTTGTGCGGGCCGGCGAAGTGCTGTGCATTCCGCCAAATATGCCCCACGAAGCCTGGGCTGAGGAAGACACTGTGGACCTGGATGTTTTCAATCCGCCGCGGGAGGATTGGCTGAACAAAACCGATGACTACTTGCGGCACGGCCGTTAGTAGGCAAGCCCCAGTGTTCGCTTTGGCCTCCGCAAAGGCTAATCCGGTGTGGGGCGCACCACAAATGTTAGTTAAACCCGTAGACAAACAGGCTCAGTGTTGTTTACCGTAGTGAGTGGTTTGATTCCCAGGCGTGGGGTCAGCCCTCAAGGGGTCAGCCCTCAAGAGGAACATCATGAACAGGCTACTGCTGTCCTTGTTACTAGGTTGCGCGGGCGTTTGCGCTGTTCAGGCGCAGGAAAATATTCCCGGGGCAACTACCGCGAGTTCGAACGCGGCTGCCAATTTCAGCGCAACGAGTGCGGCTCGCGTGCCGCTGGTGCAGCCCTTGGCGCCAGCAAGCCCACTTTTCATCGCCGATGCACTGGACTTGGCTTCTTCAAGCGCGGCAGCACCGGCCAGGGTGACTACCGCACTGGCTCTTCCCATGATGGCTGCGCCGAATGCCGCGATGGGTGAGCCTTCGCCTGAACCCTCCCCTAAGTTTATATTCAGCGATCGCGATGATTTCCGCTGGCAACTTGGGCTGGGACTTTCGTTCGAGCGGTTCAGATCTTCCATTTATAGCGCCAGCGCGGTCGGCACCACCACGAGTCTTGCGTATTTTCTAAGTGATTTCGTCGGAATAGAGGGGGATGTGAATACTTTTTTTGCCCCAACTATCTTGGAGAACGAGCATATCAAGCTGGTCAATTACGGCGCGGGTCCGAAGTTCGCATGGCGGCGGTCTCGTTGGGAACCGTGGTTTCACGGACTATTCGGCGGTACACACGCGTTTCCGCAAACGGCCGGTCACAGTCAAAATGGATTTGCCGTGCAGTTGGGAGGAGGCGCAGACTATCGCCTCCTGCCGCGGCTCTCAGCCAGAGCTGAAGTCGACTATGTGGGTACCAAGCTTTTCGGAACATGGCAGAACAACGGCCAGGCGACTCTGAGCCTGGTTTTTCACTTCTAACGATCAATCCAGTTCGTTGATGGTCTGAACGAATCGTCTCGATGGTTGCCCTGTGATTGTCGCGGATGCAATTTTCTTACGTTGATGTAGCAGCTTAGGGATGCATAACGGCGGGCACGGGCCGTCCCATGGATTTCGCGTATTCCGCGGCAAATAAGGGACTGGAAGAAAATTCCTCGCTCAATTCCCGCAAGAGTCTTTGCGCCAGCGCATCCTGTTTTTCCCGCCGTGCCGCTAGTGCCAGCATGATTTTTGCAAAGGGCCGCAGATATAACCCGGAGTCCGCAGATTTTCCCAACTGCTGCATGCCAAGTTTTTTATCCCCGTGAACGCCGCCAAACGCCAGAAAGAAACGCATGCCACCGGAAAGGCTTCCAATAATGTAATTGGCGGAGCCCAGCGCTACGTATGCATCGTTGGCATCTGGCCGCACCGCCAACAATTGCTTCGCGTATTGATTCGCTAATTTAAGCAGCTTGAGAGCTTCGAGGCGTTCTTTTCGCAGGATCATGTCTGCGTCAGACTCCATGCCCGCGGCGAGCGTTAGCGCGAAGAGCGCCTCGGTGTCCCTGGGATTTTTTCTCAGTCGTTTATTTGCCAAGGTCCGCGTTCTTATCAACGCGCCCTGAAATTGCGCCATACGGCCCGGGTCGGGCTTGCCGTCTATGCCATTCAGGAATTTTTCTTCATTCAGGAAAAAATCGCTGGTCAGAACGCCCTGACGGTAAAACTCTTCGAAAAGGTAGCTCGCAGCGACAGCTATTTCACCGAAGGGTTCCTCGGGGTGTTCAGATTCCCAGGCAGCAAATTTTTCGCGCGCTATAAGAAATTGTTGGGCATAAAGAAGCTGAAATCCGGAGGTAAGCTCCGGAGTCGGTGTGAAGGCCGGAGCGAGTGCGTCATCGCCAGCGTTGTCATCAGCCTTGCGATGAGAGTTCGAGGCTATATCACGATTGGAAACCCCACTCGTATTTTCGGTGCTGGCGCTCGCGGCCAGACATACCGAAAGCATCAGCGGCACTAGAAAATGAGAATGGAGATGCTGTCTCACGCGGCTCATCATCGAGTCTTCAGTATCTATCTAGAACAGGCCGGGTAGGAATCTCGGTTTGTTCGCCATGGCCGACCGGTAACCAGGGTCGGCAAATAACACGCGCTCTTCGGTCGAGAGCCTTTGCGCCAGCACCACGACGTGCGCGATCGAACCTGCCAGGGCGGTGATCCACGCAGTGTGTATCAAAGGCAGCGCCAGCATCTCGGCAAATACCGCTGCATAATTTGGATGCCGAACGAAGCGGAAAGGTCCAGATACAATTACGCCCAGTCGCGTGGAATCCATAACCTGAACGTTCCAATGTTCGCCCAGCGTGCGAATCACCCACCAGCGCACGGCGTTGGCCGCCAGGAAAATGGTAAACATCACCGCGGCCAGCAATGGAATAAATGGCCGATGCAGAAAAATTACTTCCATGGCTGCGCCGACGAGCACGGTGGTATGCAGCGCGACCATCCAGCCAAAGCGCGGCTCCGCGACTTTGCTGGCGCCGTGTTCGATCATGCTCGCTTGATGGCGTCGCGAGATTTGCAATTCGACGACTCGCAAAGCCGCCACGGCGAGGAGCAGTGCCAGAAACGCGATAACCGTTACGTCCATTGCAGCAACAAAAATTCCGCGCTGAAGCCCGGGCCAAAGGCCGCCAGTAATGCGTATTCCCCGGTTTTAAGCGGGCGCTTTTCGAGCCATTCCTGAAGAATAAACAGAATCGTGGCGCTCGAAAGATTGCCGACATTGGCAAGAATGTCCCACGACGGCTGGGTGTCGCATTGTTTCAGACCGAGTTGCGTTTCCACATTGCCCAACAAGCGGGCGCCGCCAGGATGCAGAATCCACCCCTTGATATCCTGACGCTTTTTCCCGCAGCGCTCCAGAAACCCGTCGACGAGCTCCTTGATTTTCGCGCCAATCATTTCCGGCACATCCTTAGCCAACAGAATGTGAAATCCCGAATCTCGCAGGTCGAAGCCCATCGCGCCGAGCGAGTCCGGAAACGTATACGTTTCCGAAAACAAAATTTTCGGGCCATGTACGGGTTTTCCACGCACCACGACGGCGGCCGCGCCGTCCCCAAATAAAATGGACGAAATAAGGTTCGCCTGGGAAATATCCTTGCGCTGGAAGGTCAGTGAAGGGAGCTCCACGGCGATGATCAGCACGTTGCCGCCGGGCTCCGCTTTTAAATAATCCGCCGCGCGTCCCAATGCCATAGCTCCGGCCGCGCAGCCCAGCTCCGTAAATGGCATGCGCCGCACGTTCGGACGAAAACCCATCAAGTGGATCAGGTGCGCGTCAAGCGACGGGATCATGAATCCGGTACAGGACACAGTGATGATCAGATCGATGTCCGCGGGCGCAAGGCCGGCGCGCTGCAGGCATTTTTCGGCGGCCTCGCGACCCAATTTAATGGCGTGCTCCATGTACTCTTCATTGGTCTTCGAGAGGGCTCGTGGCTCGACGGTATATTCGATGGGGAAAATGGCGTGGCGCTTGTGAACGCGGGCATTGTCCACAATGCTCATCATGGCTTCCAGCTTGCGCTCGGGAATATCAAACACCCGGCCCATGTAATATTTCACGTCGTCGCGAGTGATGGTGTGAGGCGGGAGCGCCGTCGCAGTTGCGGCGATGGTGCAGTTTTCAGAACTCGGACGTTGCTCTTCGGCGTTAGAAAGGTTCAACGAATCCCCTGTAGATATATGTGGCACGGATCGTGACTAAATCGAGCCACGGCTTGGACGCCAAACTAGGATGCTACATGCTCCAGTATGGTTCGGTGCAAGCGGTAGACTTTACATCAATTCAAGCCAAAACAAGTAGTCAAAACGGTTGATATGCGAGCCGGTTCTAATGTTACGCGAACGGACCTTAGCTTGACTGGCGCGTGTGTAAAAGTTTTGCAATTCTTTTGACGCGCAACGTTTTGAAATTTTTTATTTTTGCGTGCCTAGCTTGTCTGGCTGGCACGAATTTCCTGCCACCGGCGCGGGCGGCGATTCGCTTGCAAAACCTTCTTGCGTAAGCGGATCGATTTGGGCGTCACTTCCACGAATTCGTCGTCGGCGATGAATTCAATGGCCTGTTCCAGACTCAGTTCGCGGTGAGGAATCAAACGGATGGCTTCGTCGGCGCTGGACGAGCGCATATTGGTCTGCTTCTTTTCCTTGGTGACGTTTACATCCATGTCCTGTTCGCGGGAATTTTCGCCGACAATCATGCCTTCGTATACATCGATCGCAGGGCCGATAAACAGTTCTCCGCGTTCCTGAATATTCCAAAGCGCAAACGCAGTTGAAGGGCCGCTCCGATCGGCGACCAGGGCCCCGGTGGGACGTAACGCCATTTCGCCGGCATAATCCGTCCAGCCTTCAAAAATGGAATGGATCAGCGCTGTTCCGCGAGTGTCGGTCAACAACTGGCTGCGCAAACCAATCAACCCGCGCGAAGGGATCTTGAAATCCATGCGCACGCGCCCTGAACCGTGATTGCTCATCTTCAACATTTCGCCGCGCCGGCTGCCCAGAGTTTCCATGATGATGCCGATGAAATTTTCGGGAACGTCGATGACCAAGCGCTCCAGCGGTTCCATCTTTTTGCCATTCTCGTTGCGCACGACGATCTCCGGCTTGCCGACCATCAGCTCGAAACCTTCGCGGCGCATCGTTTCAATCAAAATGGCGAGTTGCAATTCGCCACGGCCGAGAACGCGGAAAGACTCAGGAGTGTCCGTGTCTTCTACGCGGATGGAAACATTGGTGAGCAATTCTTTTTGTAGCCGGTCGCGAAGATCGCGGGAGGTTAAATAGCTGCCATCTTTGCCGGAAAGCGGGCTGCTGTTCACGGTAAAGATCATGGCCAAAGTGGGCTCGTCGATCAGCAGCGGCTCGAGCGGAGCGGGTGCGAGCAGATCCGTGATGCTCTCGCCGATCTGAATGCCTTCCACACCGGCGATGGCTACCAGATCGCCGGCCGCAACACTGTCCGCTTCGTCGCGCTCCAATCCCCGAAAGGTATAAAGCTTAGTGATACGTGTGGAGGTGAGTTTTCCGTCGAGTCTGAAAATTCCGACATCTTCTCCGCGCTTCAATGTGCCATTAAAAACGCGGCCGATAGCGATGCGCCCCAGAAATTCGCTGTAATCGAGATTCATTACCTGGATTTGCAGAATGCCGTTTGGATCACCGGGAGGCGAAGGAATGGATTTAACGATGGTTTCAAACAGTGGCAGCAAATCTTTGGAGTGGTCTCCGATTTTGTAGTGCGCCACGCCATCACGCGCGTTGGTGTACACAACAGGAAAGTCGAGTTGATCTTCTGTGGCATCCAGATCGATAAACAAATCGTAAATTTCGTCCAGCACTTCCTTGGCGCGCGCATCCACGCGATCGATTTTGTTCAGCACGATAATTGGAGGCAGCTTGGCTGCCAGGGCTTTTTGCAGGACGTAGCGCGTTTGCGGCAGCGGGCCCTCGCTGGCGTCCACTAGGAGGAGCACGCCATCGACCATGCGTAAGGCGCGTTCCACTTCACCGCCAAAGTCGCTATGACCGGGGGTGTCTACGATGTTGATTTTGGTGTCATGAAAAAACAGCGCGGTGTTTTTGGCGAGAATAGTGATGCCGCGTTCGCGTTCAAGGTCGTTGGAATCCATCACGCGTTCCACGAGCGCCTCATTGGCGCGAAAGATTCCGCTTTGCCGCAGCATGGCGTCCACGAGGGTGGTCTTCCCGTGGTCTACGTGAGCAATGATGGCGATGTTGCGAATATTTTGACTCATAAAATTTTAGCGTCGAGTGGCTGCGTGGCGGCCAGGCATTAAAGACAAAAATAGCTGCTGAAACAACCAGCAGCCCGGACGGTTCTCCTCAATTCTCAGGTGTGGTCGAGCTACATCAGTTTATCAGACCCAACGGTGCGTAACCAGCATTGTCGCAACGTGTCGCTTGGCAAGAACTACCAGTTTGGTTAGTTATTCGAGCGTTTAGTTAGCTGGTTCAATTTTTGTTGCTCCGCTTGGCTTGATCCGGATGGCCTGTTTGAGTGTAGATGCAACGCTTTTGCAGGCACGGCGGCGCAAACTTGACGGGCCCACACCCCGATGCTAGATTTCGCTCCTGCGCGATAAACACGGGGGCTTTCACTGATCCGGCGTTCCAAGAAACGCAGTTCCATCGGTATCAGTCGCCGCGAATTCCTGCAATATTGCCAGGCCGCCCCGCTGGCTTTTCTGCCGGCAGCGATGTCTTCGTCTCCATTCGAGCCGTCGTATTTTTCGGAAGAATCCAATTCGCCCCATGAATTTCGTGTCCATCCGCGGTATCGCATGCCGCGAGGGATCGAAGCGATATTGCGGAAAGTGCCCGCGGGTTTCGATGAATTTGTCACCGAAAAATATCAGGCTCATGTTGCGGCGGCCTTGAGCGAATGGTCGTTAGAGCTTCTGCAATCCCCGCGGAATACAGCGGCCTTAGAAAAAATTATCGCTATTGATTTTTCCGGTGAATCGCCAAAACCCACCGTATGGGGGCCGGTGTATGAAGGGTCTCCTCTTCAGGTGTGGAAGGGGCAGGCCGACGGCGGCACGATGTTGCGAGGACATGACTTTCTCGCCGAATGGCGCACCTCTTTAAGTGTTTTCACCAAAATCATCACCGCTGAGTTTCAGGTGACATCGATTCACTCCATGCCGGAAGCCGCGTCCGCGCCTGGGCAATCTCAACTACTGGAAACCGTGGTGCGTTTTGAATTGGTGGGGACCGGCCAGGATTTTTACCGCGAGCAGCGTGTCGGCAACTGCCAAATATCCTGGAGACTTTCTGCGCCGGAGGAATTGACGCTTCGAAGCTGGACGGTCCTTGACGAAACGCGCAGCCGCTCTACGTCCCCGGTGTTTATCGACGTCGCGCAACATGCCTTTGGCGGGAATCGTTCTTACGCTTCCCAATTTCTTCATGGCACGGATTATTGGCGAACGGTACTTGATGGCGCCAGCGGTATTGATATTTATGGGCACAACGGAATTTCCGTTGCCGACATTGATGGCGATGGCTTTGACGATCTTTATATTTGCCAGCCTGGCGGGCTTCCCAATCGCCTTTTCCGGAACCGTGGCGACGGCACGTTTGAAGATATTACAGAACTGTCCGGGCTTGGAGTTCTGGAAAACACCGCGTGCGCGCTTTTTGCGGATTTCGACAACAGCGGGCGCCAGGATGTGATCGTGGTGCGTGCGAACGGCCCACTACTGTTTCGCAATCTCGGCGGGGGAAAATTTCACGCCAAGCCGGACGCGTTTCACTTTGAAAATCCGCCGCGAGGCACGTTCACGGGAGCGGCCATTGCGGATTATGACCGCGACGGCTGGCTGGACATTTATTTTTGTCTCTACTTGTTTTATCAGGGCACCGACCAGTATCGCTACCCGATGCCTTATTACGATGCGGAGAATGGCCCGCCCAATTTCATGATGCGAAACAATCGTGACGGCACCTTTGGCGACGTTACGAAACAATCCGGCTTAGCTCAGCACAACAACCGGTTCAGCTTCTGTTGTGGGTGGGGTGATTACAACGGCGACCAGTGGCCCGATTTGTACGTGGTCAACGATTTTGGACGCAAGAATCTCTATCGCGCTAATGGTGACGGCAAATTTACAGACGTCGCGTCAGAAGCCGGTGTCGAGGATGTGGGCGCGGGCATGAGCGGTTGCTGGTTGGATCTTGACAATGATGGCCGACAAGACCTTTACGTCGCGGATATGTGGACAGCGGCGGGAATGCGCGTGTCGCAACAGGATAATTTTCAGAAAGAGTCCAGCAAGCAGGCTCGCGAGCTGTATCGCAAACACGCCATGGGTAATTCCCTGTTTCAGAATTACGGCAACGGGAGTTTTGTGGACGCAAGTGCGCGCTCCGGAACGGCGATTGGCCGCTGGGCGTGGTCCAGTGACGCTTGGGATTTCAATCACGACGGTTTTTTGGATCTCTATATCGCCAACGGAATGATTTCCGGAGCAACGCGCGAAGACTTGAATGGTTTTTTTTGGCGCCAGGTAGTCGCCAATTCTCCACAAGAGGCTAAGCCAAACCATGAATATGAGCAGGGCTGGAACGCCATCAATGAATTGATTCGCTCTGATGGCACATGGAGTGGATTCGAACGCAACGTTTTCTATCTCAACAACGGTGATGGCACATTCTCAGATGTTTCGGGAATCGTCGAGCTTGACTGCATGGAGGACAGCAGAACTTTTGCGCTCTCCGATTTTGATCACGATGGGCGGCAGGAGATGGTCTTAAAAAATCGCAATGGCCCACAGTTGCGGCTTTTTAAAAACGTTATGCCGAAGTTGGCTCCCGCTATCGCATTTCGCCTGACGGGCAAGAAGAGCAATCGCGACGCCATCGGCGCTTGCGTTACGGTGGAAACGGAATCGGGTCGACAGAACCGTTGGTTGCAGGCCGGATCTGGATTTCTAGCTCAACACAGCAAGGAATTGTTTTTTGGTCTTGGTGCGGCGAAGGGGCCTGTTCGCGCAACTATTCGCTGGCCCAGCGGATTGCTGCAGAATCTCGTTGACTTGCCTGTCGATCATCGAGTTTGGGTTGAGGAGGGTGCACCGCCATCGCGCATCGAGTCTTTTGTAAAATCATCAAGTTTGCCTGCTCCTCGAGTCGCTGAACTTTCAGCACCAGAAATTCTGCCGGCGGCGATCGAGACATGGCTCTTTGCGCCGGTCCAGGCTCCGGATTTTTCGCTTCGCGGTAAAGATGGACAAATGGAATCGCTTTCTGCGCGACGCGGTAAGCCAGTACTTATTTGCTTTTTTTCTGGATCGGCTGCCGGCTCTGAAGATCATCTAAAACAGCTGGAAAAATTAAACGCCCGTCGGGGAAGAGAAGGATTACAACTTCTGGTTATAGATGTTGATGCCGCACAGGGTGCAGATAGCAGCAAGACGATTCAACAAGGCGCCACACAGAGTTTCCCAATTTTGCAAGCCACCTCTGATGTAATCGCCATCTACAATCTTCTTTTTCGGTCGCTTTTTGACCGCCATCGCGATTTAAGCTTGCCCACGTCCTTCCTGGTCGATGAGGCAGGGGACATAGTCAAGATTTATCAGCGAATCATTGAGAATGAGCATTTCGGCGAGGACCTCAAGAACATTCCTGGCACGGACTCGGAGCGCGTCGCGAAGGCGCTTCCGTTCCCGGGCGCAGACACGAGCTACGACTTTGGCCGCAACTATCTTTCGCTTGGCTCAGTATTCTTCGAACGCGGATATCCGGAGACTTCGGAAACTTTTTTCCGGCGCGCTCTGCAAGACGATCCGGCAAGTGCCGAGGCGCTGTATGGACTTGGAAGCGTTTATCTACAACAACAAAAACTGCCAGAGGCACGCGAAAGTTTTGAGCGTGCCCTGAAACTGCAATCCAGCTATCCCGGAACCATTCCAAATGCGTGGAATAATCTGGGACTTCTTTCCGCCAGGGCAGGGGATACCGCTGCGGCCATCGATTTTTTTCAGCGGGCGTTAGAAATTGATCCGGCCCATTTGATTGCGCTGCTGAATCTCGGCAACGCCTATCGTCAACGCAAGGATTGGCCGGAAGCGAAAAAAGCGCTCCAACGAGCTCTCGACGTTGGCCCGGATGATCCCGAAGTTAACTACAGTCTAGGCATGGTCTGCGCCCAGCTGGAGGAATCAGATCGCGCCTACGAGTATCTAAAACGCGCTGTTGCGTTGCGCCCTGTTTATCCCGAGGCTTTGAATAATCTTGGCGTGCTTTATTTGCGCACGAGGCATACGGAGGACGCCGTTCACAGCTTTGAAGAATCCATCCGCGTGGCGCCTGAGTACGATCAAGCCTATCTGAATCTCGCGCGTGTCTACGCTAACCAGGGCGAGCGGGGGAAAGCTCGCGAGGTGCTTCTTGAATTGCTGAAGCAGCACCCCGATCATGCTCGAGCGAAGGCCGAATTGAACCAGCTCGGCCAATAAATCAGCGTTAGAATTGACGCTCAAAAGAATTGTGCTGCCGGACGCGTTGACTGACGTTGTGGAATGTATTTCCCGATGACCTCCCTTGTCGCCAGAGTTGTTCGGGTATTCGGCGCATTCGTGGCGCTGACCGCGTTGAGCGTCGTGACAACTCACGGCCAGAACAAAAGTGATGACAAATCCGCGATCGTTACAGGGATTGTCGACGATTCGGAGAATCGTCCGGTTGTAGATGCGACTGTTTCTCTCGAGAGCGATGACCTCGCGCATAAATTCACGTTTCATTCGGATTCAGATGGGCGATTCCGTTTTGAGGCAGTGCCCGCTGGAAGTTACGAGCTGCGGGCGAGCAAATCCGGATACGGCGTCGCGAAGAATGGCCCGTTTGTTCTCCACAGAGCAGAGAGCAAGTCCGTAGAGCTGCGATTGCCCGCCAAAGAGACCGCTGCAACCGGAGATGCGCATTCGGCGGCGGTAAAATTCTCCGACGAAATCCATTTCAACGTGGCGGGTGTCAGTGACCCCAGTAACCTTGGAGGACACGGATCAGACACCGTGTTGCGCACGAAGGAAACACTGGCTAAAGAGACTGTTTCGTTGAACGGTGAAGCGATAACACAGCCAAATAACAATTCACATCCCGTTGCAGACATCTCGGATGTGCACGTTCGATTGGCGGAGGCCGCCGAAGGCGAAGGGCGTCCGCTCGATGCGGTGCGGGAATATCAGCAAGCAGCGGAGTTACAGCCCAATGAAGCTCACCTTTTCGCCTGGGGAGCGGACCTGCTCCTGCATCGCGCGTTTGAGCCAGCAATCGAAGTGTTCACGAAGGGCCATCGGCTTTATCCCGATTCGGTTCGAATGCTGCTTGGTCTGAGCGTCGCCACCTACGATCAGGGAGCGATGGAGCAGGGAAAAGAGCTGCTGCTTGAAGCTTGCGACCTGAATCCTGCCGATCCAGCTCCCTATTTATTTCTGGGCAAACTGCAAGAGGCTGAAAAAACTGAACCGCCGGGCTGGGCCGAAAAATTTGCGCGCTTCGTCCGCCTGCAACCGGAGAATGCGCTGGCGCATTATTACTACGCTGTCGCGCTTGGCAAGCAAGAACCTGGCGGGGGAAACGCTGCGGTCATAGAGTCTGAGCTAAAAAGAGCCATGGAAATTGATCCTCAACTTGGCAATGGGTACCTGGAACTCGGCATTCTATATTCGCAACGAAAGGATTATCCGGAAGCAATCTCAGCGTTGCAGAAAGCAATTGAGATTACACCTCTCCCTGCGGAGGCTCATTACCGTCTCAGCCAACTTTATAGCCATATGGGAGAAGCAGAAAAAGCCACGAAGGAAATTGAGTTGTTTAAGCAAATTTCAGAACAGAAAAAAAACGAGGCTGAACGCGAGCGTCATAAGATCCAACAATTTGTGTACACGCTCCGATCTCAGAATCCCACTGAGCGGCCGTCAAATTCTGAACCTCATTGAAAATAAAAATTTAGCTGCGAACTAAAAAACGCCTTCATGTCCAAAAAACGAAACGACCCACCGATGCGCTGGTGGACCGTTTGTTAATTTACCGCGTCTGAATCCTTTGCGAGCGAGCTCTAAAAAGTAAGCTTCAGCCCGAACTGGATGAGACGCGGGTTGTTTACCGTCGAATTGACCGAGCCGAAGCCGGGGGCACTAACGTCATTGACCGGCATGCCGAATTGCGCATGGTTGAAAAGGTTGAAAAATTCTGCGCGAAAATTCAGTCCCATGTTCTCCCATGGCAGCGCAAATTGTTTGATCACCGAGAAGTCGGTGTTAACGAAATCTGGACCTACGACCGGGACACGGGAGGCGTTTCCGAGTTGTCCAGAAGGCGGTGCGACAAAGCAGGCAGAGTTAATCCATTCAAGCTGGCTATGATTAGCGGCATAAGCATTACAGCCAGCAACCCGGTCCGGACGGTTGAAGTTGTTGCCATTACCGCCGGCGTTGAAGGCGACGCCGGAGGAGTTCGCGCTGTTGATGAGGGGAACCGGGAAGCCGGAAGTAATCTTTTCGATGAGCGTCAGTTGCCAGCCCCCAACCACGGAGTTGGTGACCTTATTCCAGCCACTTCCAAACTTCTTGCCCTTACCGAACGGCAAGTCGTAAATGACGCTAGCGGTAAAGCTGTTATTGAGATTGACTTGCGACAACGCCCAGTCTAGGTTCTCCCAATTCGGAAGTGGGAAATAGGGCGCACTAAGCAAAGAGCCCAGACCGTCGCTTAGGCCATTGTCGTAGGTGTGCGAGTACGTGTAGGCGAAGAGGGCATAGAGGCCATACCGGGTGGACTTGGTCTCGGCTTTTATTTGAAGCGAGTTGTAGGTGGTCTTGCCAATATCGCCGAATTCCAGAATAGTGTTGCCGACCCCAAACGGCGAGATAAACGGACTGCCATTGGGGAGGCATCCGAGGGTGTAACCGCTAACCGTGCCGCAAGCAGTCGGGCCAATCCCCTCCGTGTTATGCGGGTTGTTGGTGTTGAGGTTGTTTCCGGAGATCAGGATGTGTCTGCCCCGTGAACCGGCATAGCCCACCGTGAGAACAACATTCCCTGGTAACTGGCGCTCGACGTTCACGTTGAACTGCTGAACCATGCCGATCTTGAAATCTGTAGGTTGGAAATAAAACGTTCCGGTAAAAGTGGCAATGTCGGGAGGGGTGGTAAAAATCGGAAAGCCCTGGGTGGTGGTAACACCGGTTACAGCCGGAGCGCCCGGTCCAGTCAACGAGGCGCAGAACGAGGTGGGGGTGGGGCAACCAACTGGCGTGGTTGGTCCGAACGTTATTCCCGAGTTTTCGGCCAGGCCAAAGTTATCGCCTTCGGCAAAGAACGGAGGATTCTGCCAAAGTCCCTGGGCACCCTGGCTCCAGGCAGAATCGTGATAGATGGAATAGCCGCCGCGAACGACGGTCTTTTCGCTGCCAAGAAGCTTATAGGCGAAACCGACGCGGGGCTCAAAGGCCGTCCAACTCCTGTTTATGCCTGCCGACGAACTCACACCACCCTTATTGGCAATCAGAAGCGCGCCCGCGCCCGTCGAAGGAACGTAGTCTGCCATACGCCCAGCGGATTCGCTGATGGGACTAGTGAGATCCCACGCCAGGCCCAGATTGAGTGTAAGGTCTTTCGTAATTCTCCAGTCGTCCTGGAAGAAGGGCCGGAAAATTTTCCATCTGCGCCCGGTGACCGGTCCGTTGAAGGTCTGATCGTGCTCCGACACGCCCACTAAGCCGAGAACAAGATCGGCCTGGGGATTACCGGGAATAGTGGCGGTGGGGGTTTTATAGCCGGAAAAACTACCAATTGCACCAGGAATCCAGAATCCGTCCTGGAAGGCTTCGGTACCGACGTTCATTTGATTTGCGCGAACATCAAAACCGACCTTGAAGTCGTGCTTGCCGCGGATCAGGTCGAGGGAGTCTCGAAAGGAGAAGATGTTGGTGCCACCCTGGAAAGGAGTGAAGCCGCGATCGCCCACAGACCAGTAGCCACCTACAAGCAAGGTACTGACCAAGCCGCAGCTATAAGCGCCCGGCGTGCACGTAGCGCCGCTGCCAAGGCCGCTGCAACCCAAGTTCGCGCCTGGAATACCCAGCTTTGCGGATTCGCAACTCCCCGTGCCCTGCGAAGTGATGTAGTTGAAGATGCGGTTGTAACCGAAGCTGGCCTGATTGACCGTCGAGGGAGAAAAGACGTGAGTCTCGCCGATGGCGACGTTACGCGCGTGGTTGATAATTCCCTGGTTGCTGCCGAACGCGTTGGCCTCGGCAAATCCGCTGGGGTCGCCGCCAGGAACGAAGGAGACAGCATTGTCGTAGCTAAAACGGGCGAAGACGTTGTCGC
>Ga0209625_1000069_pt1 | contig 22101 bp, 20 predicted proteins | sample JacPin_JW_Ref_M2_FD_187960 | JGI IMG/M metagenome (GOLD analysis project Ga0209625, IMG submission 187960) | Forest soil microbial communities from Algoma, Ontario, Canada - Jack Pine, Ontario site 1_JW_Ref_M2 (SPAdes) (version 2) | ecosystem: Environmental > Terrestrial > Soil > Boreal...
CACACTCGCGCGCGGGCCCCAAGCCCCCGGGGTGAAGTAGAGGCTCCCCACTATTTAGGGAGGGATCGCAACGGCCCCAAACGCCGACACCGGACAGCACCTAAGCAACATCCAGATTTATGGCCTATGTTCTATCACAGGAATTACATGTAATGAAGCAAAACCCTGTGGAAAACTTCAGCTCGTCCGAAGCAATCCCTTCAACGCAGGCCAGCACGAAGAATGCTATCCAAACGCTAATTCGATCGCTTGCTTGAGACTAGGCAGCACACATTGAGAGGGAATAAACCCGCTAAGAATAGCGCGTTACAAGTGTGTCTTGCCCCACAGGACGCGCGTGCGTTAGAGTCTCGGTGCCACGTTCGGGGAATTCGAGGAAAAGGATGCCGCAACGCAAAAAAGCCGGACAGGAATATACCAGGACGCCGCGGGAACGGGTCAGGGTCCTGATTACGGGCGGGCGGATTCAAAAACGTATTCAGGCGCTGGCCATGGAAATCCGGAAAGATTTTCCCGGCGAACCACTGCATCTGGTCAGCGTTTTGAAGGGCGGCGTTTTTTTTCTGACCGACCTAGCGAGAAATATTCCTGGGGAAGTTTCTTTCGACTTCATCGCGGTGTCGAGCTACGGACAAAAGACGCACTCGTCGGGGCAAGTGCGGTTGACGCGGGACCTGGACTCCAGCATCGAGGGGAAAGCGGTCATCGTCGTCGAGGACATTCTGGATACGGGAATGACGTTGCAATACCTGCTGCGGTTGTTCGAGCAGCGGAAGCCGAAGCATCTGCGAGTGGCGGTGCTGCTGGACAAGCCGGAGCGGCGTATCGCCGCAGTACACGCCGACTACGTCGGATTTTCCATTCCCAACGAGTTTGTGGTCGGTTATGGGCTGGATTATGCAGAGCGATACAGAAACCTGCCCTACGTTGGTGTGCTATTGCTTGGCCCTGGGTTGAAGAAGAAACCCGCGGAAGATTGAGCTCGCGTTGAGCTACCATCGATAATAGGGCGAGAGAAAAAGACACAAGAGCGACCCGCCCCAGAAGGCGGGCCCTACAGGCCGCCCTCATTCGGATGCGCGAGAATCAGCCGCCGGATTAGAAAACAATAAGAATTCACGTCGATGCGCGGCCTTCACAGGGCTTACGATTGGCCGCCTGCTATAATAAATACTTCATGAATCCAACAGATGAACACGCTACAGCAACCGCGTTGAATGGTGGCGCAGAGGTTTCCGCCGAGGTCCTTTCGACGCTTGCGGAAATCGGCGAGGAAGTGAACGCCTCGCTGGATTTGGACGAGGTTCTGGCCCGAACGGCGGCCTTGATCAAACGGCACATCGATTATGAAATCTTTGGCGTGCTGATGATCGAAGGGGACGGAAGTTATCTGCGGCACCGTTTTGCGATCGGGTATCCGCGCGAGTTGGCGGACAATTTGCGGGTTCCCCTGGGGCAGGGAATTACCGGAACCGCGGCGGCCACGGGCCACTCGGTGCGCGTCAGCGATACTTCCAAGGACCCGCGATACATCAATGCCATCGACAGCGTGCGTTCGGAGCTGGCGGTGCCGTTGATGCTGCAGGGAAAGTGCGTCGGCGTGCTAGATATTCAGAGCGGCCAGCTCGATTATTTTACCCGCGACCAGCAGAATATATTGACGCTGCTGGCCAGCCGGCTGGCAGTGGCCATTGAAAACGCGCGGCTATTTCAAAAGGTGCGGACGCAGGCGGACACGCTGTTACTTTTGAGCGAAGTGGGCCGCGAAACCGGCGCGATCCTGGAGGTCGAAGAGCTTCTGCGCCGCGCGGCAGAACAGACCAAGCGGGTGATTGATTACCAGATCCTGAGCATCATGCTTTATGACGAAGAGCAAAAGATTTTCCGGCACCGGGTGGACGTGAAGCATGGCCATCGCGTGCAGGGAAAATTACGCGCGAACGCGAGCGAAGGCATCGTTGGGGCGGCAGCGACGTTGAAGGAGCCGGTCGTTGTTCCGGACGTGACCGTCGATCCGCGCTACCTGATGGTGAACCCGGAGACGCGATCGGAACTGGCGATTCCCATGATGCACAAAGGAAAAGTGATCGGCGTGCTGGATTTGGAAAGCCCCCAACTGAATTATTTTACCGAGGATCACGTGCAGACGCTTTCGATCATGGCTGCGAACCTCGCTGTTTCTCTGGAAAATGCGCGGCTCTACGAGCAACTGGCGCGAGACGAGGCGAGGCTGGAGCGGGATTTGCAGGCGGCGAAAAGAATTCAGGGCGCGCTGCTGCGGCCAGTTCCCACGGAAGACTTCGGACTGGAGATGGCCGCCCGGTATCTTTCCGCGCGGGAAGTGTGCGGCGACCTCTACGAGTTTCTGCGTTACGGACCGCAGCAATTGGGGATTGCGCTGGGAGACGTGAGCGGCAAAGGGACGGCTGCGGCGCTCTATGGCGCGGTGGCCATCGGAATCATGCGGAGCCTGGCGCCGCAAAAACTGCAACCTGCAGAAATGTTAAAGCAAATGAACCAATTGGTGGGTGAGCGGCGCATCGAAGGGCGATTCATGACGGCGTGCTTTGCCACCTGGCAAAAGGGACGGCAGAAGCTGCGAGTGGCGAACGCCGGGCAATCGCAGCCGTTGCTATACAAAGACGGACACTGCGGGAAGATTGAATTGACGGGATTTCCGCTGGGAATTTTCGAGGAAGTGACTTACGACGAATGGTCCGTCACGCTGGAGTCCGGAAATATTCTCGTATTCCACTCGGACGGAATCGCGGAGACCATGAACAGCGAAAGCCAGTTCTTCGGAACGACGCGGCTTATGAAGCTGATCGAACAGCACCATGAAGCGTCCGCGACGGAAATTGCCGACGTGGTTCTGCGTGAAGTGGATTGGTTCACGCAGAACGCCCCGCTTTCGGACGACCGGACCCTGGTGGTCGCAAAAGTCCGATGAGCCATTCGAGTAACTCATCTTCACGCAAGCTTAAATATGTGGATCCGGCTTCTTTCACGCCGCACTTCGGGTGGGAGAAGAGGAGTGCGCGGAGTGCGAGCGGCGAAGAAGTGGTGTGCGAAAGAGTGCCGCTGGAATTCGTTGCACGGAAGTTTGGTACGCCAACCTATGTATATAGCCGCGCCGCAATTAGTGATGCTTATGAGGAACTTCACAGAGGGCTTGGCGCGCTGCCGCACATGTTGTGTTTTGCCGTAAAGTCCAATGGGAACCTGTCCATCCTGGATCATCTTGCCAAACTAGGAAGCGGTTTTGACATTGTATCGGGCGGGGAGCTCCACTACTTGCAGCGCATCGGCGTGCGCGGCGAGCGCATCGTTTTCTCCGGAGTCGGCAAGGACCGAAACGAAATTCGTGAAGCTCTGAACTATCAAGCTCGCGGGAGAAGAGGACACGCGGGAATTCTGCTTTTCAACGCTGAATCGGAAGCGGAACTCGACATTCTGGTAGAGGAGGCGGCGCGACTGGCCGGACGGGGAGGCAGGCCGCCTGCGGCGGCGATTCGGGTGAATCCCGATGTGCAAGCCGGCGGCCATCCGCACATTGCAACCGGGCGTCACGAACACAAGTTTGGCTTGGACTGGTCTGAGGCGAAACGGCTTTACCTTGCGCACCGGGATTCGAAATGGATCCGCTGGCGGGGAATCAGTGCGCATATCGGCTCGCAGATTACAACGCTCGTTCCATTTCGCCGCGCGTTGGGGCGGCTGGTTGGATTTGCCGGAGAGCTGCGGCGCGCGCAAATCGATCTGAGGTACCTGGATGTCGGGGGCGGGCTCGGAGTGCGATATTCGGACGAGCAGCCGCCGACACGGAGGGAGTACGCGCGACTGATTTCACAAATGGTGCGCAAACTTGACTTGCACCTTTTGCTGGAGCCTGGGCGTTCGATCATCGCTCCGGCCGGGGTTCTCTTGACGCGAGTCGTGTATACCAAAACGAATCGCGGAAAGACGTTTGTGGTCGTAGACTCGGCGATGAACGACCTAATGCGGCCAGCTCTTTACGGGGCGATCCACCCCATTACGAAAATAATGCGGGAAGGGAAGGAAAAGGACGCCGGCCGCAAACGTGTAGATATTGTTGGGCCGGTTTGCGAGACGGGCGATCGCTTTTTGCGGGATTGGCCGCTCGGCGAAGTGCGGGCCGGTGACCTGCTTGCGATTTGGGCTGCAGGAGCGTATGGAATGTCGCAGGCTTCGAACTACAATGCGCGATGCCGTCCAGCTGAAGTTTTGGTCGAAGGCAAGCACTTTCGGCTGATTCGCCGGCGTGAAACGCAGAACGATTTGCTGCGCACGGACGTTCTCGGGTAGGTTTGGCCAGCATCGAGAATTATGGCGTAACCGAAGAGCTACACTTCGCCCCATTTCAGCTTGTTGCGTAGAATCTCAAAATACGATTTCTTTGGCGGCTGAATGAGCTTCAGCAGCTCTTTCGCGCGGGAGATGCGGACGAGATCCGTTGGTTGCAAGGGGATACCGCGCTGGCCATCGAGGGTCAGAAAAACGGACTCGGTGTTCCCGGAAAGAGTCATCTCGATAAAAGAGGAGTCCTGGACTACAAGTGGGCGGTCACTCAGGGTGTGCGGGCAGATGGGAGTGATCACAAAGGATTCCACGGCGGGATGCACGATAGGTCCGCCAGCGGAGAGGGAATAGGCGGTTGAGCCGGTGGGGCTGGCTACGATCAGGCCGTCAGCGCGGTAGCGGCAGACAAAATCGCCGTCAATGATGAGCTCAAGCTCGATCATGCGAGCGAGCGCGCCTTTATTGATCACCACTTCGTTCAGAACGCGCTGACTATCGATCACTTTGCCGGCGCGCTCGAGCTCGACGCTGATCATGACGCGTTCGCTCAGCGAAAAACGGCCCTCCAGCGTGTCGTCAAGGGCCGGATGCAGCTCTTCCAGAGTGAAGCTGGTAAGGAAGCCCAGACTGCCCATATTGACGGGCAGGATGGGAATCCCGCGCGGAGCGGCCAAACGCGCGGCAGCAAGCATGGTGCCGTCACCCCCAAGCACGAGCAGAAGTTGCGAGGCGTCGGCCACGCGCTGGCGAGTCTCACCTTTCGAACCGTCCGGCAAACAGTGAGCCGTCTCTTCGTCAAAGAGCGTTTGTATGCCGTGCGCTTCAAGCCATTTCAGCAATGGCGGAACAACAACGGCGAGGTTCGAACGGCGTGGGCGAGAGATGATGCCGATAGTTTGAAAAGTTTGTCCGGGGCGCATGTGCGTCTGCGATTCTACTCCAGGGTCTTTTTGCGTGCGTGGAGAAAATACTCCTGATTGCCTTCGGCTCCCAGGAGATGACTGGGGCGGACTCCGAGGAATTCCAGACCAACGGATGCAACGCATTCGCGAACGGTCAGGATCGCCTTATCGTGGAGAATCTGGTCTTTTACGATTCCGCCAGGGCCAATGTCCTGGCGGCGCAATTCGAATTGCGGCTTGACGAGGACGAGAAAGTTGGCGCGGGGTTTTGCCATCGCCATTGCGGGGGCAATTACCTTGCGGACGGAGATGAAAGAAACATCAATCGCGACGATGTCGACGCTTTCCGGAAGGTCATCCACACGCAGTTCGCGTGCATTTCGCTCGACCGGAATAACGCGAGAATCCTGGCGCAGCTTCCAGTCAAGCTGTTCCACGTTAACGTCGACAGCGTAAACGCGCGCCGCGCCGTGCTGGAGCAAACAATCCGTGAAACCGCCGTTCGAAGCGCCGATATCCAAGCAAACGCACCCGGCAGGCTCGATTGCAAAGTCTTCCAACGCGCCTTCGAGCTTCGCTCCACCGCGGCTAACAAACTTTTGCAGCCGGCTGATGATTTCGATGTGCGCGTCTTCCGCAACGGGCATACCTGCCTTTTCCGCTCGTTGGCCGTCCACCTGAACTTCACCGGCGAGAATCATAGCCATGGCTTTCTGAGGAGAGCCGGCGCAGCCTCGCTCGACGAGAAGAAGATCGAGGCGTTTGCGGCTTGCCTTTGGTTTCATAAGGCGTTCGAACGATCAAGCGCGGCGAAGCACGAGGAATTCCGCGATCTCACGGAGGCGCGCGGCGCGGCCGGTGTATGGCGCGAGTTCAGCAATGGCTTTGGTGGCGAGATCATTGGCAATCTGGTGAGAGCGCTCGAGTCCGTACACGGCAGGATAGGTTGCCTTTTGCTGCGCCATGTCCTTTCCCGCAGTTTTACCAAGCGCGGCAGAGGACTCCTCGACGTCAAGAATGTCGTCGGTGACCTGAAAAGCCCAGCCGATGGTCTCGCCGAATCGCCGCAGGCGCGCGACATCTTCAGAGCCGGCACCTGCGCATAAGGCACCGGCTGTGATGGAAGCACGAATCAGGGCGGCGGTTTTCGAACGATGAATATACTCCAGCATTTGCGGATTGATGGGCTTGCCTTCGGCTTCGATGTCAGCGACCTGGCCGCCAACCATTCCATTGATGGTGCCGGCGGCGGACGCAACTTCTGTGAGGATGGCAGCGCGGCGCTCCGCTGCGGCGGGCGTTGCACCGATGGTTTCGAAGGCCAGCGTCAGGAGAGCGTCGCCAGCGAGGATGGCGATGGCTTCGCCGAATTTCTTATGGCAAGTCGGTTTGCCGCGGCGGAGGTCATCGTTGTCCAGCGCCGGCAAATCATCGTGGATCAAGGAATAGGTGTGGATGAACTCGATGGCGCAAGCGGGATGAAGCGCTGGTGTCACATCGCCGGCGAAGATGCGCGCCGTCTCGAGACAAAGAATGGGGCGGATCCGCTTTCCTCCGGCGAAGACGCTGTAACGCATTGCCGTATGGATGGAAGAGGGTGGTGCGGTCTCGGCCGGCAGGAGCCGTTCGAGAGCGGCATCGACGGTCAGGCGGTTTTCTTCGAAGAATGGGGGAAGTTTCATTGCTGCAGGGAATTGACGCGCCGCGGGCTGCCGTGGCGCGTCACGATTCGGCCTCCCGCTCGGGATCGAACGGCTCGGCGGCAAGCTTGCCATCGGCTTTCTTCAGGAGGATTTCCACTCGCCCCTCTGCCTCTTCCAGTTGTTTCTGGCACTCGCGTGAAAGGGCGACGCCCTCTTCGAACAGCTTCATGGCGTCGTCCAAAGAGAGTTGCGGGCTTTCGAGGCGGCGGACGACTTCTTCCAGGCGGGCAAGCGAGCGCTCAAAATCGGGCTTTTTCGGCGGTTCGGGTTTCTTGGGAGCAGGTGAATTCACGCGATCGCCCGTATCCTTTAGAGGCACCTATTGCTGGCAGCGCCCACAAAAGTAAGTTGACCGGCCGCCTTGCGCAATGCGCCGGATCGGCTGGCCGCAGCGGCGGCAGGGTTTTCCATCGCGGCCGTAGGCGCGAAGAATATTTTCCAACCCCTGGAACCACCACTCCGGATCGCGAAAGTCGGGCGCCGGATGCAGACAGCATTCTAAGGCACGCGCGAGAACGGACACAATTGCTTTGTGCAAGCGGCGCGCTTCCTGCGGTTTCAAGGTGTTGGCGCGACGGCGAGGGTCGAGGCGAGCGTGCCACAGCGATTCGCAAGAGTAGATGTTGCCAATCCCCGCGACGCGCGTTTGATCCAGCAGGAAATCCTTCAAGGGGCGCCTTGAACCAGCGAGCAATTGGGTAAAGCGGCTGGGGGTGAAGTCTCGCGAGAGGGGGTCGATGCCCATCACGCGAAGCCCGGGGCAATGATTGGCGGATTCCCAGACGTGAACGCGGCCGAAGTGGCGGCGATCAGCGAATCCGAGAATACCGTGGTCAAGTTCGAAGGCAACGTCCACGTGAACACCGGTTTCACCCTGGTTGGCAAGTTTCAGAAGTTCTTTGCCATTGGAAAACCATAGGAGTTGGCCATCGAGCCGAAAATGCATTGTCAGCAACCCGCGGTCCAAGACGAGAAGCACATACTTGCCTTTGCGATCCACGATGCGAATGCGGCGACCCTGGGCCTCAAGGGCGACGCGCGAAGCGGGTTGCGGCTTCGTGGCGATAGGGTGAAAGACGCGGACGCAACGGATTCGCCGACCCTGGGCGAGGGGACGGAGCGTGCGAACGACCGCTTCCACTTCCGGGAGTTCAGGCATAAGGGCTGGACGGGATCAAGAACCCGGTTTGAGCGTGAGCGTGTGCTTTCGCTCTTTCGCCTCGGCAGCGTCGCTGAACGACCCAAAGACAGGCTTGCCTTCGTACCAAAACGAAAACTGATCGGAGTAATGACTGCTGCCCGGCTGGCCGGATTGACCGGCGGTAATCAGCAAAATGGATTCATCCCAGTTTCCAGGGTTTGCCACGAAGCGCATAGCGGGGCCGTGAGTCTTTCTGGCCGCGCGTACGCTGTACTCCGTTCCAGACTGCGGCTTATCGGTGATGCTTAGGAAGCGTTTCAGCAGTCCTTCGTGGCCAAGGGGATGAAACATGTCGAGCGAATTGAAGCGCTTCCAGGCCCAATCCTCGACGCGCTGGCTCTTGCTTTGATTGGCCAGACTGTCGACGGCGCGGTCCGCAGCGGCCACGAGCAACTCGTCATAGTTTTTGTAGGCAGAAGGCAGCCATTTTGCGGGCCGGCCGGTCAAAATCTTTTGGAGAAATGTCATGCTCCGCCACCCATAGAGATTCGTGTCTTTCCCAAGGAATGGCTCGAGCAGGAGATCGATGGCTGCCCGGCGCGTGGCGTGCAAGAAGGAGACTTCCGGCGAGTCGGCATCCGCAATCCCATTCCAATCCTTCAAGCCATCGATTAGTTTTTTGGCGCGTGGGTCGTGTGGACTCACCGTCTTCGCAGCGGCCAGCAATTGATCGGCGAGGAAGACGTGGGGGTAGCTGTATGTGTCAGTCTGAACTTTCAACATGTCTTCAGGACGTAAATCATGCCGGTCGTGAAGTAGGTCGTAGATGCGGGCGGTGCGGTAGGGATCGCCCCAGCGGTCGGTTAGGTAAGGCTTGTAATTTGGCCCGACCACGCGAGCATTGGCAGTGGCGATTAGGCCGCTCGCGGGATTCAAAGCCTGGGGGAGCTGGTCGAAGGGAATATAGCCGGTCCATTCGTAGTCGTCTGTCTCTCCCGGGACGGGGACTTCGCCGTGTCCCTTCTTTCGAATCGGCACTCGCGCGGCCATAATGTATCCGATATTGCCCTCGACATCGGCATAGACCGCGTTCTGACCCGGTCCCCAGACGCGCTTCATGATTTCGCGAAATTCTTTCCAGTTGCGCGCTTTGCCCAGACCGTTGTAGCTGTTGGCGAGCCCGCCGGGTTCCGTGGCGGTCCAGCGCAGTGCGTAGGCTTTATCTCCCTCGCGATGAACGACGGGGCCGTGTCGCGTCACGCTAATCTTCAAGTGTTCGTCCGGCTGGCTTTTGATGAGGATCGTCTCGTCGATGATCTGCGCCTTTGTCCACGCGCCCTTTACTCGATACTCATCTGGCGATGCTGGATTGAACGTCTCGAGGTAAAGATCCTGAACGTCGGCGCCGTTATTGGTGAGGCCCCAGGCGATGTGGTCGTTGTGGCCGATGATGATCATCGGCGCGCCGGGCAGGGTGAAGCCTTTGACGTTCCAGCCCGGTGCGGTGAGATGAATTTGGTACCAGATGGACGGAATGGAGAGCTCGAGATGAGTGTCATTGGCGAGCAAGGGCTTTCCGGTGGCGGTGTGTGCGCCACTCACGACCCAGTTGTTGCTGCCGAGACCCTGGCGAATCTCGTTTTTTGATTCCTGCAGAAATTCTTGAATGGACCGCGAGAGAGCAGTGGTAAGGTCGGGATCGTTCTCCCGCGTCAGAATGCCGTCCGAAGCTCCGCGGCCAGCTTTCAGCACGGTATCGGGGTGCATGTCGTCGTCATCATCTTCATCGTCGGCGCCGGCTGCGGAACGTTGCGAGCCATCATCGATCACCTTGGGATCACCGACGACGAAATGGTCCATCACTGCTTCTTCGGAGAAGAGATCCTTCGCACGATCGGCGCCAGCGCGTTCCACAACTTTGGCGCGATTCAACTCTCTCTCCCAGGTGTCCGTAAGAGTTCGATACATATAGGCGGAAATCGTCAGAGTATCGGAGGGCTGCCAGGGACTGGGCTCGTATCGTAAGAGTGAAAATTCTAGCGGGAGACTCTTTTTGTGCTGCTCGATGAATTGGTTCACGCCGCGGGCATACGCTTCCATCATCTTGCGAGATTCGGGATCGAGAAGCGTGGCGTCACGCTCCGCGGCGCGAGCGAAGCCATTCGTTCGAAACTCCTTGTCGATGAGAAGCGTCTTGGGGCCCAGGATTTCAGAAAGCTGCCCTCGGGCAACGCGGCGGAGCAAATCCATCTGCCAGAGGCGGTCCTGCGCCATGACGTAGCCCTGGGCCTCCGCGAGGTCTTCCACCGACGCGGCACGAATGTGGGGGACGCCCCAGAGGTCACGTTCGACGGTGACCTCGTGCTCGAGACCGGGCAGGGAAGCGCTGCCGTCAATCTGCGGCAGAGGGCGGTAGACATACCACCACGCTGAGGCGGCTGTTGCAATTACGAGAATGGCGAAGATCCAGTAGAAAACCCGAAGAATGGCGCGCAAGTTTACTCCCACCCGATTTAGGCAAAAATTGAGTGTAGAGGACCCGCAGCGGGTCTGCAACCGAGCGTTAGTGATGATTCCGAACGAGGACGCATGGGGCGAACACCATGCTGCTACAATGCCGCAGGGAGAAAGAATCCGCCTATGTTGGCAGTGCGCCTGATTGGCGTCCTGGCTTTGGTTGCGCTGAATGGCTTTTTTGCAGCGACGGAGTTTTCCCTCGTCGCGGTCCGGTTGTCACGTGTCCGGCAGTTGGTGGCGAAGGGGAATGCCCGGGCGCGCGTGGTTGAAGCACTCCTCGGTGATTTGCATCGCGTCGTTTCAGGCGTGCAGCTCGGCATTACCCTCACCAGTTTGGCGATTGGCGCGCTTGGGGAGGCGACGTTTGCGAAAATGATTCAGGCGATTTGGCCCAGAGGTCTGGGAGCGCATACCGCGCTGTTCGCCCATGCCATAGCGCTGGCATGTGCATTCGCACTCTTGAGCGCTTTGCACGTCGTAATCGGGGAATTGGTTCCCAAGACGCTCAGTCTAGCGCGTGCCGAGCGTGTGGCATTGCTGGTTGCCCTGCCGTTCCATTGGTTCCTGAACACCTTTCACTGGGCGATTCATTTGCTCGATGGGATATCAGGCGCCATTGTGAAGGCTTTGGGAGTCACTTCAGCGCAGGTTCACGGTGTCGCGCATTCGACCGAAGAGCTCCAGATCCAAATTCAGCAGGCTCGCGAACGCGGATTGATAGCACCCGGCGAGGAAAAATTTATACTGAGCGCCATGGAACTCGCGCAGATCCAGGTGCGGGAGATTATGGTTCCGCGTCCGGACATACACACGCTTCCCGTGGAATCCAGCCTGGACGAAGTGATGCGAGTTTTCGCAACAACGCAGCGTTCGCGGATCCCTGTTTACCGCGGCACGGCAGACCACATCCTCGGCTTCGTGCATATCAAGGACATGATATGGATCCTCCTCGATCGCGAACGCCGCCTCGAAGAAAACCTTTCACCGCCGCCTTTCGATTTGCGACGCGTTTTACGCGAAGTGCTAATCGTGCCCGAGACCAAGCCCGCCAGCGAACTGCTTCTCGAGTTGCGCACCCACCACGTCGGCATGGCCCTGGTGGTGGACGAATTTGGCAGCATCCTCGGTTTGGTGACCATGGAAGACATCCTCGAACAAATGGTGGGAGAGATTCACGACGAGTTTGACGTTGTCGAGCGGCCACTCACGCTCGCGGATGGCGCACTGATTTTTGATGCCGCCTTGAATGTGCGCGACCTGGACACGCAATACAATATCAGCTTGCCGGACGATCCGGCTTACGCGACCGTGGGTGGTTTCGTACTCGACCAATTGGGTTTCATTCCAAAGGGCGGAGAAAGCTTTGAGTATGGCAACTTTCGCTTCTCGGTCGTGGAAATGGACGGGAAGCGCGTCGCGCGGGTGAAGATTCAGCGCGTCCGCCCCCCCGAAACAGAGGCAAAGCCTTCGAACGCCGATGCTATGCTCCAATTTGCAAAAGATCCCAAATCTTCCGGGGGAGACTCTTAAGGGGTTTAATGACCCGCTACATCCTCAGACGAATCCTCCTCGCCCTTCCCGCCCCCTGGTAGACAATGAAGGCGTGAGTCCGCACAAGCGCCGGATCGCCGATTACCTGCGGCCCAAAACGCTGGCGATGTTGTTGCTCGGGTTTTCTTCAGGCCTTCCGTTTTTTCTGGTCGGCAATACGTTAGGCTACTGGCTGCGCGATGAACACACCTCCCTGACGGCCATCGGGTTTCTTTCCTGGGTGGGCATTGCATATTCGCTGAAGTTTCTGTGGGCGCCCTTGATGGATCGCGTCGACTTGCCGTTGTTTAAACGGCTTGGACATCGGCGCGGATGGATGATGTTCTCGCAGATCGTCGTCGGGCTGGCGCTGGCCGCCATGGGCGGAATTGGCACGAAAGCCGGGCTCGGCCGGCTTGGCGCTTTTGCGCTCGTCGTCGCGTTTGCCTCATCGACACAGGACATTGTGGTTGATGCCTGGCGAATTGAATCGGCAGACGACGGAGAAGAACAAGGCCTCCTCGCGTCTGCCTATCAGTTCAGCTACCGCTTGGCGCTCCTGACTACGGATTCCGTTATCCTCATCGTGGCAGCGGCCGTGGGCTGGCGCATGTCCTACGGTATCTACGGCGCATGTATGGTCGTTGGAATGATCGCCACCTGGTTTGCGAAGGAACCGGAGCGCGCGGATGCCGTGATGGATGAAAAAAAGCGCGAAGCGCCACTTTCGACGCTGCGCGGTTTCTTCGACGCTGTTATCGGACCGTTCATCGCTTTCTTCCGTGCGCATGGCTGGCTCGCGCTTGTGATGTTAGCGGCAATCAGCCTCTACCGGGTGCCGGACTTCGTCATGGGTCCGATGTCGAATCCCTATTACCATGACCTCGGTCTTTCGAAGCAAACGGTCGGAGCGGTGCGCGGCTCCATCGGACTCATCGCTACGTTTGCAGGCATCGCAGCGGGCGGATTCTGCTCGCTGAAGCTCGGCCACATGCGCGCGCTCGTCATCGGCGGCATTCTGCATTCAGTCGCGGTTGCCGCGTATGCGACTCTCGCGTACTCGGGCACGAGCATCCCTCTCTTCGCTCTGGTCATGGCAGGTGACAACTTCGGCGTCAGCTTTGCCGGCGTCGCGCTTGTTGCCTACATGTCGAGTCTCACCAATCTGGGATACACCGCCACGCAGTATGCGCTCTTGAGTTCAACCTATGCCTGGCTGGGAAAGATCTTGAAGGGATTTTCCGGTGCTGCCGTCGAAAGACTGAGCACCACGCACGGCCTCATTCACGCCTACGGCATTTTCTTTATCGTTTGCGGACTGACCGGCGTGCCTGCGGTCCTTCTGTTCGCGGCACTGGGTTACTGGCACAGGCGGAAGCAACCGGCGTCAGCCGCTGCCTAGGAAAGCCAGGATCGTCCGCTCGGCTTTCCTCTTGTGCCTGGGGGGCGTTTTATCCTCTGTTTCGCCACCTGCTGCCGAACATTCTCCAGCCGGTCCTTGTGCAGGCTACCATCGACGTTGCCGGAGCCATTCTTGCCGAATCCACGCTGCGCGCTGCCATCTCTTCGACGCGCGGCACATGGTCGTGTTCCCGGCGTTGGCGGTAATGATGGCGGTGCTTTCATTCGATCTGCTTGGTGATGCGCGGCGTGATTGGCTTGATCCACGGACGCGCTCGCAAATGGCCGCACAGGAGTTTTCCCGCTGACTGTTCTTCGCGTGTGTAAACCCAGACGTGCGATCGAATGATGACGGCTCTCTATTTGGTTAGGATCACCGGAGTACCGCGGCCCAGGTTCAAGGTGCGCGCCGCGTTCGCCTTGTTCACAGCAATCTCGAGATATCCGCTCGAACCCACATAAGCGATAGGCTCCCCGTTGTTGCCGCGCGCAAAGGTATCTACCAGCCGCGTCACTTGATGGGTTCCCACTTGAAGCCTGATGGCGCCTCCGTTCAGCGCCGATTCCGGCAAATCCTCCGCGCGAAAATTTGTAATCAAATTGCCGAACGCATCGGTGCGCATGACCGCGCCCTTCATGGCTCCATCCGCCTCTTTGGGGCGAGGAATCGAGAACTTCTTATAGTCGCTGATTTCATCCCCCATGCTTGGGGTCTGCCAGCCTTTTGAGAGCCAGGAGGCAACTGGGGCAAAGATGTCTCGTCCATGAAAGGTCTTGCTTACCGGCTGCAAGTAGTAGTGTTCGACATTCGCGTGGCGCACGATAAGACTGTCTTTCTCGCGTTCATAAATGATAGACAGCACGCCGTTGTCAGGCGCTATGAAATACTGATTCTGGGCGCTGACCAGCAACGGACGGCGTTCGGTTCCCACACCGGGATCCACAACCACGACGTGGATCGTCTTCGGAGGAAAGTAGGAATAGGCCGAGCCAATCGCCAGGGCTCCGTCGAACAAATCAAACGCCGTGACGTTGTGCGTGATGTCCACGATGGTTACGTCGGGATTGATCTTCAGAATTACGCCCTTTAGCGTTCCAACCAGATGGTCGTTGGTTCCGTAGTCAGTTGTAAGCGTGATGATCGCGTTGGCCAATGGATTCTCTCAGCTGGGATAATTTGCGCATGGCGCGCAGGCGGAGCGCGGTCGCACTCCGCACCCTTCGACGCTAAAGGAGGTGCGCGCTCCCGTCAAGAATTCACGCGGCGGCTGCTGTGCAATCGCCAATGGGCCATTCGGTGGCGAAATCGGCAGCGAATCAGCCAGCACCCTGTTCCGGTGCGCATGGGTGCCAGTCGGGGTCAGGAAAATGAGCCCGGCAATACCATTGACCGCAGCGCTCGCAAGACTGCTGAGCGCTTTGGTCGCAGGGTTCATCTACGCGCGATACTGCCTGACAGAGTTGTTCTTTGGGTTTTGCGGCTGTTGCGTTCATCGCATCCTCCACGACACGAAGGACGGTGCAGCAGGGAAGGACCCTAGCGGACGCGTTCCACTACGCCAACTTTGTTCACGCCGCTGCAAGCAATATACACCCGCCCGTCGGCCGTTGCCGCCATATTGCGAACCAGGCCGCCACCCGAAGGAATGGTCGCGCGCGCGAACTTGTCCGTCTTCGGATAAACTGCCATCGTAAAACGCCCGTTCTGATGATTTAAGCTAGCAAATCGGAGAGCGTACCGAAAGGGTCCGACGAGCGCGGTCCGTAGCACTCTGATCCTTCTGGTCTACGACTTGGTTCTTACTCGCGACTAGGTCGGGGAACGACTTCGCTTGAGGGTCACATGAAGACATCGGTCACAGGCGAGAACCGTTTCGAGAACGATGCGATCCGGTACGCCGCGTATCTCGAGACTCCCGAGGGCCGCCTACGCGCAGACCTGGCTTTTGCGAACCTTCAGGAATTTCTGCCCGCACCGGCGGGAGTCAACTCGCCGCGCGCCCTCGATCTCGGGTGCGGAACAGGAGCTGCCGCCGTTCGTCTGGCGCGTCTCGGTATTCACGTCACCTTGCTCGATTCGTCTGCGACGATGCTGACTCTGGCGGAACGGACGATCGTCGAAGCCGGAGTCAGTGACAAGATCACGGTCAAACACGGCGACGCCGCCCAGTTGGCGGACATTTTTCAGACGGGATCGTTCGATATCATTCTTTGCCATAACCTTTTGGAGTATGTCGATGACCCGGGCGCCGTGTTGCGCGGCGCCGTGCGTGTAATGCGGGATTCGTCGGCCATACTGTCCGTCCTCGTACGCAATCAGGCGGGTGAAGTGCTGAAGGCGGTTCTCCAAACGGGCGATTTGGCCGCTGCGGAACATAACCTGACTGCGGAGTGGGGACAAGAATCCCTATACGGGGGCAGAGTACGTTTGTTCACGCCGGAGGATCTCGAAGCCATTCTGAAAGATGCGTCACTCGCAATCAACGCTCGGAGGGGAGTGCGCGTTATCGCAGATTACTTGCCGGCACAGATTTCTCGATCGGCAGAGTACGAGCGAATCTTTGCTCTGGAACGCAGGCTTGGCGAACGGCAAGAATTCTTCGGCGTTGCTCGTTACATGCACTGTTTGGCAAGCTGTGCAACGCCTGGATCGGGGGGAGATGAATGAGCAACGTCAAACCGGCCCCTTCGTCTACCATTCCGAAGGCCCTTAAGCCGGATACCGGCATTTCGCTCGGGCTTGCGCTCACCAACGAGTGCAATCTCAAGTGCGCCTTCTGCTACCGCGACCCCACTCGCGCCGACCGTCTCTCGTTCGAACAGGTCAAGTCAGTGATCGAATGCCTTCCGGTTCGCTCCGTGAATCTGGGAACGGGCGAGAACGGAATGCATCCTGACTACAAGACTATATTGGCTTACCTGCGAACTCGGCCGGTGAAGCTCACCATCACTTCCAACGGTCACAGTGTTGCCGTTCTGGAAGACCATGACTTGCGTGCCTTCCATGATATCGAGTTTTCCCTCGATTACCCAACCCAAGCGGAGCAGGATGCCCAACGCGGCCCAGGTAACTGGGAACTGATTCACCAGCAGGCCGAGCGTTGTGTGCGTCAGGGTGTACCCGTGACGATTATCGCGGTGATGATGAAGTCAAACTACTTGCGGCTGGCGGAAGTCGCACGAGTCGCGAAACGGTTTGGCGCTCCCTTGCGTGTGAACGTCTATCAGGCAGTGCGGTCCGATCTCTACGCACTCACGTACGAAGAATACTGGCAAGGGTTCCATAAGCTTTTCGAGAGCACCGAGGTAATCGCCATCGGCGAGCCCTTGGTGCGGGCGATGGCCGGCCTACCGCCACTCGAAGGAGGATGTGGCGTCAGCACGGTGCGAGTTACGCCCCGCGCCACAACGCAGCCTTGCGTTTATTGGCCCGGCTCCGGAGAGCCGCTGTCAGAGTTGATTTCGTCAGGATCCGAGATTCTGAACTCTGCGCCGTTTCAGCAGGCTCGTACGCTTCCAGAAGCTTGCCAGACCTGCGAGTTTCGAGACACATGTCATGGAGGATGCGCAGGACGACGGCGCCTGCAAGGGGCGCTACCGCAGCCGGATTTTTATTGTCCCATCATTCGGGGGGAGCGCCCGCGTCTCGACATCCGCATGGCCGCAAATCGCGATCTGCCCAAACTCGGTAGCTCCTGCACCACCGTCGTGATGGCCAGAGATGCCGATTCGTGAAGAACGACATGCATTGCCGGAACGGGCCACGCGTTTGCTATTTCGCGTCGATCCAAGTGTCCGAACCCGCCAGCTTGACGGCCACATTCGTGAAGCTGAGGTGGAAAGCCCCGCCGTCTGCCGTTCCCCGGTGTTCGGTTGAGACAAGGAGCGGGCCAGCTTTCTTGTAGCCTGCCCAAGTTGCCTTGACGATACTCGGCTTCTTGGGTCCACCCCGGTGATACACGAACTGCACAATTCTCCCTTCACTTCCGACGTACATATCCCAAGTATCCCCGGGCGTGTAGCCGCCAGCTTCCGCATGATATTTCACGGACATGAGTTTCGCTGTACCCGCTCCAATCGAAAGTTTTTGCTTGTCCTGCTCTGTCACACTGGCGCTGGTGTCCCAGTAAGCATGGAAAGGAAAAATGAACCAATAATTGTCATTCATGAAAGCCGGGTCAACTTCGTCTTTCACGTTGGCCGGCGCGTTGTTGAGCTGCGACCGATTGTAGGTAACCTTGACAGGCTTGCCGTCCTTATCTTTGGACTCGTACGTAACTTCGCCGGTTTTGGGCTGCCACTCCCAGGAATGTGCCAGAGCAAGCTTCAATGCGGGTATTTGTATGTTGAACGTGTAGCGGACCGCATCAATTTGCCCCCACGAATCAAGGCCATAGGTCTTGGCAAGCTGTTCGACAATGGGTGGGCGCGTCTGTGCCCGGGAAGTGCCCGCAAGGAGCAGCACCCCCAAAAATAGGCAATGGATCGTCATGGAACGGCGCAACTTTGTCATGGAGGTCCTCCTCAGTGAATGAAACGACCGTGGTTTTGGATGACGAACAAAGGTCCCTGGATACGTGAATCGTATGTGGTGCAGTTGCCTTCACTCTCCCTGGTCCGCTGAGCATTGTGGTGCGGCCGATCGCGTGATCCTACGCAAAGCGATAATGGCAGCAGCTACTGCGACGGATCCGTATTCCAGCATCATAATCCAGTCGGGAACTAACCACGGCCGTCCAACCGTGCGCAGATGCCACACATAATAGGTGGGAATAATGCTCAAAGTCCAGATGATGATTGGCACCGTTGAGGTCGATCTTATGAACGGCAGCAGCCACAGCAGGTACCATGGATATACGACCGGTGCACAAAGAAGCGATGCTGCCATGGGCCACGCAAATGCGTCCGAAGACCATGCCACGGCCTTTCTTCTCATCCAGATTGCGGTAAGAAATCCGACGAGCACCGCCACCCCAGCTACAAGCTGCGGAGCCGCCACTCTCTCGAGCGTTGCAAACACCGGATCATTAAAGCGGAAACTCTGCACGTAAGTGCCGAGCGAGCCGATCGGAATCCGCCCGTGGTTGAAGAATGGTACGTATAGGAGTCCGACCACGACTACCGCAAGGGCGGCGTCGCGCATACGAACACGCCTCCAATAGAGTGGGAGCAGTACAATCGGGAGGAATTTCACGGAAACAGACAGCCCAAATGATAGGGCTGCAACGGCACGCCAGCGTCTCAAGAGCGCGGCTGCTGAGACCAAGAGCAACAGCGCACCGACAACATCGACGTGACCGCTGCCCGCCACCTCAATCGCCAGCAGTGGGTGCCAGGCATAAGCCAGAACCCAGTGCTGTCCATGCCGGGTACAACGCAAGACATCGAGCAACACAAACACAATCGCCAAATCGCAAATTACAAATGCTACTTTCAGCGCGAATATAGACTCGTGAATCGATGTTACGGCGCGGAAGAATAGCTGCGCCCCCGCTGGATATGGGCTCGGCACCTCTGGATTATTCAGCGTACGCGTCTCAGATGTGTGCAAGCTGGCAACTGCAGGATCGCTCGGAACCACGATATAAGGGTTATAGCCGAGCCTCTGGACGCGGCCGTCCCAAACATATCGATGAATGTCGTCGTCTGAACCCGGTGGCATCCGTAGGAATAGAAGATGCCACACAGCAGCCAGCGCGAGACCGAAGACGATGGCCCGCTTTGGAAATTCTGGCGTGGAAAAGAGCTCGCGGATGGCTAGGAGGTATGCGACGCCAGCAACAGCCAGAGGAATGAAAAATGACGGTTCACCCATGCGGCTGAAGTTGCTTGAGCAGATCGTCATCGCCACAAGCAAGATGGCGCCGAGTCCGTACAGCCTGTGCGAGGGTGTGAGTTTCACAGGCCTCCCATTCAATGGCGAAGTTGCGCGATTGCTTGCTGCCATTCGCCGAACCAGCACGCAGTCCTTGGCGCCTTCCCGGGAGTGAGCAGGAGCTCCCGAGCCAGCAGAATCAAATCGTTTGGGACGTCGATGTCGTAGAAGGGCTCCGTGAAGCCAGTTGAGAGTTCAAGGACCTTCGCGCGCGTCAGCAATCTGTCCAGCGCGCCCCTTGTTCCCATACGATCGCTTTCGAAGAGCGCCGGGTGAGCGGCCTTGGCGCCGACCAGATAGTAGCCTCCATCGTGGGTTGGCCCGACAACCACGTCACGCGTGGCGAGTATTTCGAACGCACTCTCCAGAACTGACGGCGCGAGGTGTGGACTGTCGCTATTGAAGGCGATGACGTGCTGCCGGCCGGCGGCAGTGAAATGTCGAAAAACAGAGGTGAGTCCTGCTGCGAGACCTTCGCCTTTTTGCGCCACGACCTGCACTGTACTGCCTAATAGGCGTGCCAATTCGTCCTGATCCGATTCAGGGCACATCACTGCGACCTCCACGCTGGTCAATGACTTTGCCAACGCGAGCGTGTCCTCTAAAAGGCAGCGATACAGCGCTGTCACTGCGGGAGAAGGAAGGCTCTCAGTGAGACGGGTCTTGACCATGCCGGGCTTGGGGGCTTTCGCCATAATGACCAAGGTGCGGTTTGGGTGAGAAAAATACCCAGTGGTCTGGCTAGAGGATTCCATAAGAGATTGGTCTATCGGGACTTACGCCGGTCGCGGCGTTCCCGCCCTTCGACGTCGAAAATAATAGCGCACGATCCGGCTCAGGATGAACCACGCTGCTCCTACCGTGCCCTTCACCGTACCGCCGATTTTGGACTTTCCAATCCGCGGGTAGTAGCTCACAGAGACTTCCACGATGCGAAATCCCGCGATGGCCCCTTTCACGATCATTTCCACGGCCCAGCCGTAGGTAGTCTCTTCAAGGGCGAGAGCGCTCAGCACATCTGCGCGGCCGGCGCGAAACGGACCGAGGTCGCTGACCTTCACGCCGTACAAAAGCCTGATCAGGCCGGCGGCGAGGCGATTGCCGAATGATTGGTGCCACGGTAGCGCACCGGGGCTGCTTTTGCCGCCGAAGCGCGAACCGAGCGTAATGTCAGCGCGCCCCTCGATGATCGGAGCCAAGATAATCGGCAACTCCGAAGGGCGGTCGCTGTAGTCTCCGTCGAGGAAAACGACCACATCAGGATTTTGCGTATTCGCAAGCCCTGTCAAACAAGCGCGCCCGTATCCTCGCCGAGGCTCCTGGATGACCTGTGCCCCCATCTTTCGGGCGAGATCGGGCGTTCCGTCAGTCGAATTGCTGTCGACAACGATGACCTCCGTGACGAGATTGGAAGGCAGATCGCCAAGCACACGACCAATGGCTTGCGCTTCGTTATGTGTAGGAATGATGACCGATACTCGCACGCAGATTGGCTCATCACCACCATGGGGACGTGGGGCGCCGCCGCGCCAGCAACGCGTCGATGCCCCAGGCGCGACCTGCGCGTCCCACCACAAGTCCGAGCGATGCGACTACGGGAACCAGTAGTTCCCAAATCCAGGACGTGCCCCATTCCGTGACCCAAAGGCTGCCGAGGAACAGGAATGCGACCAAGGCGGCCGGACGCGTGAGCAGGCCGATGACCAGCAGTATCCCCAGGGACAGTTCCGTCGCCGCTTGCCCGGGAGCTATCATTGCCGCATGGCTCGACATAAACCCCAGAACCAACTTCCATGCCGCTGGCGCATGGCTGTTCTTAATGTAGAAGTTGATCACGCCTGCGTAACCGGCTGGGGTGTAGGCGCCCTTCCCCAGATTCTCGAAGAAGACCGATACAAACATCGCACCGATGATCATGCGAACCAATGCCAAACCGTTTGGCGCATCGGGTTGACCGGGGAGGCTGACTGTCGCATTTTGTGCTGGAGTTGCGTTTGTCGTCATTCTAAACCTCTGCGCGATAGATTCCACCGATGACTAAGGGCGCAATCTTAAACTATCGGCCCGTGCAGCGCTATTGTGTATCGCAATGCGTATCGCACAGCCTCTGGGAATCATGAGAGGGGGGCGCGCTATTCCGAGTTGCCCGACGATCAGCGGTCCTGGGTGAACGCCTGCCACACTGTAAAACGTTTGTCACGGCACTCTTCAGCTCCGCTTGATGATGAACACAGTCTTATCGTCAATACGGTCCGGTTCGCCAATCTGGCGGAGACGATCGTCTTTTTTCACCGCATATTCCAGCAGAGCGTTGCAGATTTCCTTTGCCGGTTGGCGATAGCGCTCACGCATCACCCCTTCGAGTTGCTGACGTTCTTCTTTGTCGCTTCCGTCGTAGACCCCGTCGGTATAAAGGAAGAAAATGTCCCCCGGACTCAACAGCGTGAGCTCGGCCACATCGGAGGAGTTCACCCTCGTCTCTCGGACTTCCAGTGAAAGATACCTATTACGATCCGGATGATCTTCGGGGATCTGCAAGCCAAGCGGTAGGAACTGCACCATGCGGCTTTTATCAATCTCCATGAACTTGCGAAATTCGGCGGAGAAGACCAGCGGGGGTACATGTCCGAAGTTCACGAATCGAAAGTAGCCGTAAGGGTGCACTTCGCCGTAAAGCATGGTCGCTATCTCCTGGGCGCTCTCTTTCTCGCT
>Ga0209625_1000070_pt1 | contig 22096 bp, 21 predicted proteins | sample JacPin_JW_Ref_M2_FD_187960 | JGI IMG/M metagenome (GOLD analysis project Ga0209625, IMG submission 187960) | Forest soil microbial communities from Algoma, Ontario, Canada - Jack Pine, Ontario site 1_JW_Ref_M2 (SPAdes) (version 2) | ecosystem: Environmental > Terrestrial > Soil > Boreal...
GTTTCTACGAGCGTCTCGAGATTTGAGCCATCGAGATTCGAACGCATGACGCGCATGCCTTCACGGTCCGACCAATAGAGCTTTCCGTTCTTTTTATCGAGCTGGAGCTGCTTGGGAGTATGGGTCCCACCTGGAGGAACGATGGTGGCGAGATTCCCACCATCGAGATCAGAGCGTTCGATGGAGCCATCATTCGCGCTAGGAATGCCCATGTTAGTCCAGTAGATATGACCTGCCGCGACGTCCACAGCGACGCCGTCAGGTAGTCTTTGTCCGCTGACAATGGTTTTCTTATCGGAGCCGTCAGGATTTATAGAGACCACGTGGCCCCCGCTCAGATCCAAGAAGATCACTCGTCCCGAAGTGGGACTGGAACTGAACTCCGCGTGCTCTGATTTGTAAACAGTGGAAGACATTTGAATTCGTTTGCTCCTTTTCCGAGTTTGGATTCGACCTCGATCTATCTGAAGACCGAGGCCGGGTTCCTATTTGACCTAAGCGCCCTACACGAAGGCGCGAAACCGGTGATCGTATTAAAGGCGATGATCGTATTCATCTCCAGTGCGAAGCCACACGAGTACAATGCTCACCGTCGGCTAAGCAGCGATCTAATGCTCGAATGTTTCCCAGTTGCTGCCTTCGCCTCACTCATCTTTGTTTCCGTCAGCTTGGAACTTGCTCACTTACTTGAAATTGTCAGCGCCACTCCCGCTTCTTTGGCAACGGGCTCCGCGGGTTCGGAGCCATGGTGATTTACAATTAGCCGGGAGCCCCGCTGTCCCGTGGCATAGGTCCAGACCCATTGCAAGAAGACGCTCGCGCGCAGACTGGACTGCGCCAGAAACTGCAGGTGGACTGCGGCCCATGCGAGCCACGCGAGGAAGCCGCTGATGTGGACCTTGCCGCTTTGCAAAACGGCGAACCCCTTGCCGACTACCGCCATATTGCCCTTGTCGAAGTAACGAAACGGCCCAGGGGTCGATTTACCGGTCACAATCCGATGAATCAGGGTTCCCGCATAGCGCCCTTGCTGAATCGCCACCTGCGCGACGCCCGGTAGCGGTTTACCATCCTGATCGAGCGAGGCAGTATCGCCGACGACAAAGATTTCCGGATGCCCAGCGACAGTTAGGTCTTGTTGGATACGTACTCGCCCGGCGCGATCTGTACCAACGTTCAGCCATTTGCCAGCGGGTGATGGAGCCACGCCGGCGGTCCAAATCACCGTCTTGCTCGCAATACGCGCCCCATCCACTAAGACACCGCCCGCGTCAATTTGATCGACGCCGTGACCCAGTCGGACCTCTACACCCAAGTTTGCTAAGCGTTCTTTCGCTGCCTGTGCGAGCTCCTCCGAGAACGGTCCGAGGACCCGAGGCGCCATGTCCAGCAGGATAATTCTTGCCGACTCGGGATTGATGCGCCGGAATTCGGACTTCAGTGTGTTACGGACCAGCACGGCGATCGCACCGGCCATTTCCACTCCGGTAGGGCCCGCACCTACCAGCACAAACGTTAGCAGGTCGCCGTGACGGGTGGGGTCTTCCTCGGCCTCGGCCTGCTCGAATGCCAGCAGGATTTTGTTCCGGATCGCGACAGCATCGGCCAGGCTTTTCAGTCCCGGCGCAAACTTCTCGAATTCGTTGCGACCAAAGTAACTGTGGGTTACGCCCGTTGCGAGGACGAGGAAATCGTAACCAATCGGTACTCCCACACGGTCAGCGTCGTTGACGAATACACATTTCTTGTCTTTGTCGATGCCCGTAACTTCACCGAGTATTACGGTCGTGTTTTGCTGCCTCCTGAGAATGTTCCGAATCGGCGAGCCTATTTGCCCAGGCGCCAGCACCGACGTCGCCACCTGATAGAGCAGCGGCTGGAACAGGTGGTGATTCGTACGGTCAATCAAGATGATTTGCGCAGGAGTGTGTTTGAGGGCCTTGGCTGCTGCTAAGCCGCCAAAACCCCCGCCAACAATCACGACACGTGGGACACTCTCAGACATACTCGTCCGTCCTTTAGCTCGCGTTGGTCAACTTAGCTGCCTCGGTATACTTCGCGCGGAGCTTGAGGAGTGCGACCAAAACCTCGTTTTCCTCCTGCGCGAGTTGCTCCACCGAGCGCCCCCCCGCCTCCTGTAGCACCCCATCGATGATTGTTTGCTTAAGTTCGGGAGTAACATCTGGATCCCCGATGCCTTTCATCAGGCCAGTCAGAGGCCCCATGAGGTGCTCCATGTAGTGCTGAATTCCGCCCTGGCCGCCACCAACGTGCCACTGCAAGCTGGGACCCATCACTCCCCACCGGAGGCCAGGCCCGTAGCACACGGCGACATCGGCGTCCGCGACGCTCAGCACACCCTGCTGGATGAGATATATGACCTCCCGGTAGAGCGCTGCCTGTAGCCGGTTAGCGACATGGCCGGGAAACGCCTTTCGGAGATAAATCGGCTTCTTTCCGATCGACGCATAAAACGCCATCGCCGTTTGGATTGTTTCGGGCGATGTCTTGTCCCCTCCCACTACCTCGACTAACGGAACTATATGAGGAGGATTGAAGGGATGCCCGATGACGCAGCGTTCGGGACGCTTGCAACCGGATTGAATGACACTCATAGTTAGACCCGACGAGCTCGACGCGATGATCGAATCAGGGGGAGTAGCTGCGTCCATGTCGGCAAACAACTTGATCTTGAAATCCGGCCGCTCGGGCCCGTTTTCCTGGACGAGATCCGCTTCCGACAATGCTTTCTTCATGTCGGGAGTGAACGTGAGTCTGTCGCGTGAGGCGTTCTTTGCGAGTCCAATGGCCGTGAGGTCCGGCCACGCCGCGTCGATATACTCGCGGAGATTCTGATCCGCGTTCGGCGCCGGGTCCGTTGCGATAACATCAAGGCCACATGCCAAGTACTGTGCCGCCCAGCTTGCACCGATAACCCCGGTGCCGACGATTGCAATACGTCGTACTGGTTTGTCCAATGCCATAATTTGTGTTCTCCTTTGCCCGAAGGCGCTCGAACCTGCCATCCGCACGCGTTCTGCGTGGGAATGGTAACGGGGGCAGCGACACAGAAACATGCTGCCCTTTTTGGATCGGCCCGTTTAGCTTTGATCGACGTCCGCTTTGCCTACATCCTGGAAGAGACGTGGTCAGTTGTTTTGGTTGGGTGTCTGCGCATTCCGAATGATTCTTGTGGGGTTCATTGGGCATAGCCGGGTTCACAAAGAACGTTATTCGATGAGTCGAGCCTTGCCAATCCATACCGCCAGCGCAGCTCGCACCGGTCCCTCGACGACATCGATGGATCGAATGGTTTCGGGATCCACCAGATCGAAATATTCATCTTGATGGCCGGGAAAACATGTAGGACTTGTCCGGCGTGTTCCGCTCTCCACGCGCGATTCGCCCGCTGCCGGCCAGCAAGGCTTTGAAGTGACAAGGCGCGAAGGCCCGTTCTCTCAACTTCAATCGCCAGTACCCGTGAGCTCATCGCAAAACCGTGGCTTTTCTCGCACCGTCCGTACGCCGACGTATTCATCGATCAAAAAGTCTGCCGGTCGATGACCATGACCGTGAGCAACGCAGGCAAGTAAAAAACGGACGCCAGTAGCATATAGCGCGCTCGATCCAAGGTTCGCTCCCGCCCAAGTCGCAATCCAACGTAGAGCAATGCTAAGCCCCCTGCAATTGCGGCAGCCGCGTAGATAGATCCCGTCATGCCGAGGAGGCGGGGCAGAAGGCTTATCGGTATCAGCAGAATCGAACAGGCCACAATGCGTTTGGCAGTCGATTCGCCGTCCGGCTCGATCACGGGCAGCATTTTTATTCCGCCCCGGGCATAGTCCTCTCGATACATCCACGCGATAGCGTAGAAGTGAGGGAACTGCCAAACGAATAAGATGAGGAACAACGCCAAAGCCCAGGTATCAAGGGCCCCGCTCGCCGCCGCATAGCCGATCAGTGGGGGCATCGCGCCAGGCAACGCGCCTACGGTTGTACACGCTGGTGAGCGCTGCTTCAACGGTGTATAGACAAACATGTAACTAATCAACGTGAACAGTCCGAGCTCGGCCGCAAGTACATTTGTCCCGACCCACAGCTCGACAAACCCGGCAGTGGACAGCAACACGCCAAAAACGAATCCGTGACTGCGTTTCATCCGTCCCGCGGGGATGGGGCGCCCGCGCGTTCTGTGCATTCTGGCGTCCGAGTCCGCTTCATACCACTGATTGAGCGCCGATGTCCCAGATGCCATTAGCGCCGTTCCGAGCAGCGCGTGTAACAGTGTCAGGAAATGAAAAACAGCCCGGCAGCCGAACAAATAGCCGACGGCTGTGCAAATCAGGATTAGTGCTGTGATTCGCGGTTTGGTCAACTCTAGAAAATCTCGCATCGCTTCACCCTTTCGGCTTCCGCCTCATCAGTCGTTCGCGGACCACAAAGATCACGATCATCAAAGGCGTAAACGCAATGTAGCTCCAGTGCGAAGCCGCCATTTCGGGAGCGGGCGCTACGTAGATTGTCCCTGTTGCGTCTGTCCACTGACCTTTCCACAGAATTGTGATCACGACCTGCCACTTCCCAGATTTCGCTAGCATTACCGGTACCGCATATAGCAACTTGTTCTGCGCCTGCGCTCGGGTTGCGTGCGCTCGGACTTCGCTACTCAAAGCGTCTGCACGCAGGAGCAACGAAACCTCGGCATCCAGCACTGGTTCGAGTCCATTCCGGTTCTGCAAGAGCAGACTTATATCGACGGGACCAGCAGAAAGAGGCGCCGGTGAGGTAAACACGGTAATCACAAGTGCTCCAGCTTCCTGACGCAACTGAACTGTGCCTCCGTCGGCGAAGACAGTCGCCTGAGCGAATATCATGACGACTAGCAATAGAAAGTTGGAAGGCCTCATCCGTGCTCCTAATGCATCATCGTCATTCCGCGCATCTGCATCGGCTGAAAAACAATCCAAACACCGATCGAATAGAGCGCACCCGCCAGGATCGCCCAAGGCGACATCACTGCGAGCGCCGCGCGGTCACCATCGGCTACACGGCATGCCACTGCCCAGGCAGAATACAGAGTTAACAGTAACCCGAGACCCAACAATACAAGCTCAAGAGAGGGAAGCCAGCCCGGAATCCATGCTCGCGGATAGATCCCAGGCGAAACTCGGGATAAGACTCTCTCGGCGGCCGGAACGAAACTGCTCCATCCCGCGACTAGGTGATTAGAGAAGTGGGCAAGCCACATGCCGAAACCAACGGGGATGAGAGCCAACGTAAAACTGCAGGTCAGGTCTTTCCAACTATTACCCGCCTGTCCCCAACAATGGCTGACCCAGCCACACGCAGCCGCTAATATTGCAGGAAGAATCAGCAGGCCCCCGGCATACAGAGCCGTCACGATCGGAGCCATAGAGCGAAATTCCAGTCGAGCGTGCCAGTGATGCATCCACATCATGACCGGCTCCGTCATTCCGGCAGCGTTCACAAATGCGCCGAATACCAGAATCAGTACTAGGACGGCGACATCCAGACGCCGGTTCAGACGCCCGATTCCAGAGCCGCGACGGTCGTCACGCAGGCTCCCTCCAGGCAACACGTGCAGAATGCCGACATTTTGTTGCGGGCAAGCCTGCACACAATCAAGACAAAACGTGCAGTCGAAGCTCCCTACCTTCTTTGGCTGAAACAAATGTAATTCACATCCTCGCTGTCGATTGTTTCCGCGAATGCAATCGTGCGTGCTGCACGATCCGCAGACCGCTGGCTCGCGCACCTTCACCTGCAACGGCGAGACCAGTGAGTGAACGAAATGGAACTGGCCAATCGGGCAAACGTACTTACAGAAGCTGGCTCCTTTGAAGACAGTGTCGACCACAAAAGCAGCGAGGAAATAGCCCAGAATGATCCAGGCAGTCGAGCGGGGGCTGTCCCAAAGGGAAAAAGCGTCATACGCCCAGAAGTAGGCAGCTAGCAAGCCGGCCGCAATCCACTTGGAGCGCAATCGTCGCGGCCAGCGGTAGCGAGGCGAAACGAATCTTCGGGCCAGATCGCGCGGAAGAGTGAACGGACATGCTAGGCAAAAGAGATTTCCGGCCATCACCAGCGCAATCACGGCCAGTCCTCGCCAGTAAGTCCACGGAAGCACACCGGCGAGGTTCATCGGTGCGATCTGTGGCCCGAAGAACCCGTCGACGGCGACAACGGCGGCTAGGAGCAACATTGCTGCCTGAACGGATCGCCGAAAGTGGCGATGCCGCAGAATCGGGCCGAGGATGGGCGTCCGCAGGAGATCCCACGGCCCTTTTGCTGGAAGACGCGGAACCCTGAGGCGCGTATTCAGTCGAATCGGATGGATGCCTCCCGGGTCCAGGGCTCGCATTCCCAGCATCACCGCTGGTAACAGAAACGCGATCGATCCCGGCACCCACATGATGGCTCCCGCCGCGGATTGATCGCCGAGAGCGGAGATGCCCCAAAGACGGGGTGCTAGTTGATAGCTCGCGTACAGTACGTGGTCCGAAAAGCTGAAAACCGCGGAAAGGCCAGTGTTAACCAGGTCCGCCAGCAGGAGGTACGGAATCATCGCCCATCTGGGCCAGATTGGATGGGTCGGCCACACGCCAATCACCGGCCACCAAAAAGCCATCGCTGACCAAAAAAAGCATGCGTGCTCGCCCTGGTGCCATGCCTGCGAGTGGAGCGCTAACTCGTAAAATCGCGGCAAGTGCCACACGATAATGACAATCGCGAAGGTGAACCAGGAGACGATTGGGTGCACGATTGCGCCACCAACCTTCTTGAGTTCCCGCCACCGAAGAAATGGTCCGAGCGCGTCCTTGAAAATCCATCGCGGCAAACCGCGCAATAGCGGAAGCACAGGCTGCCCTAATAGCACCAGCGGGGGCGCCACCATGATGAGCAATAGATGCTGGATCATGTGCGCCGACAGGAGCATGTCCCCAAAGGCATCCACTGGCGATACGAGAGCCAGCAAGACTACAACCAGTCCACCAGCAAAGGCCGCCAGTCGGCCAGCCGTGTATTTGCGCGGCAGTTCGGCGCGAAGGTGTAGCCAACCCCTTATATACAGGGCCGCGACGGCGAGCAGTAAGCCCACCGTTTTCAAATCCAACGACCACGATGCGAGCACCGCCGCGGCGACTGGATCCATTTCAATGCCTCACCGGTTGACTAGCACATCGCTTTTCTGTGCATCCGCCGAGGTCGAGTTCACCGCCTGGGTGGAATCCCGCGCCTCCGGCTGATAAGAGGGACGGAGCGTTTGCATGAAGGCGACCAGCGCAGTCACTTCCGCAGGACGCAAATTTTTGCCATAAGCCGGCATGTTCCCACTGCCCTGAATGACTTGCCTGATAAGCTGATCGCGCGTGAGGCGCGTGGCCACAGTATCCAGAGCCGGGCCTCTCATCCCCCCTTCGCCCCCAAGACTGTGACAGTTCCGGCACTGCTTGCCCTGAATGAGGATTGCTCCCTGAAGTTCAAGAGCCGACCTCCCTTTCACGTATGCGGCGGGCGTGGCTGCGCCGCTCCACGCCTCCATGTGCGGAGACCATGGCGCGAATGTCCCAAGATAGGCGAGCAGCCCGGCTGTTAGAACTGCCAGCAGTACAACCAATACCGCGATCGGACGTCGGCGGTAGCTCTTTTCCCCAGTTCCCGAATAGAATGGGAGCAAAATCAGGATCGCCAGCGCAAATACGGGTGCCACCAACAGGAGAAAGGTCTCCATGTAGGCCGGTAGAAGCGCCAGGATCGCGTATATTGGCAGGAAATAGAAGTCCGGCTTCGGTGCCGTATGAATGAGTGTCGGATTCGGAGGACCCGACGGACCCTGTGGTCCAAAAACGAACGCGCAGATGACAATCGCGACGATTAGGAAGCCGCTGAAGATTAGGTCTTTGCCAATAACGTTCGGAACGAATGGCACGCCGGTCTTCTCGACCATAGCTTCGTACTCGGTTGCGTAGGATTCCTTTCTCACAACGCTGCCTGGCTTCGGGTACTCATTGATACCCTTTGTCAAGACGAGTCTCAAATGAAGACTCAGAAGCGCGATAATCATTCCCGGCACTACGAAGACGTGCAGAGAGAAGAATCGGGATAGCGTTTCACTCGCGATCGTCGATCCAGCCAACATCAGATGGACCAGCCGAGCGCCCATGAACGGAACTCGCCCCATGATGGATGCGCCGATCCCCAAGCCCCAATACGCGTCCTGATCGAACCGGAGGATCTGCCCGGTAAACGCCATTCCCAGAGTGCAAAGAAAGAGAACGCAGCCACTGACCCACGTCAGCTCACGCGGGTATTTGTAAGCCCCAAACAAGAACGTCTGGACCAAATGCAAGCTCATGATGGCGACCATGAAGATCGACCCCCAGTTGTGGACCGCGCGAAGGAACCACCCCAGAAACTGTTCATTATTGAGGTATTGCAGGCTGGTCCAAGCCTGGCTTGTCGAAGGCACGTAGACAAAAGCCAAGCAAGTGCCCGTCACGATCTGCAGGACGAAGCACAAAAGGGTTCCGCTGCCAAACACGTAGAACCAGCTATTAGTGCTGGGTGGAACTTTGTGGCCGGCTGTCGACTCGAACAGCTTCGTCAAATGCAAGCGTTCTTCGAGCCAGAGCGCGATTGATCTCAACATGATCTGCTCCTCATACGTTTCTTCTTCAGAGGGGTTCAGCGAGAGTTGGAAGATGGCCGCCCAACACTTTCAATTCGCCGCTGTCGATCTTGTGCTGATATTCGAATAGTCCACGCGGCGGTGGGCCAGAGGCATGCGATCCGTCCTCATAGAAAGCGCCCCCATGGCATGGACACATGAACAGTCGCGATTCCTGAAACCAACGAACCGGGCAGCCGAGGTGGGTGCAGTTGATCGCGAAAACCTGGAACTTTTCGGAATCGATTCGACGCACCCAGCACGGCACTTCGGCAGTGTCTCCGTCCCAGGGCTTGGTTATAGGATTGCGATAGACAGCCAATCGGGTTTCGCCTTCAGGGAAGCGATCCAAAGAACCGAGTGAAATCCAACTGTTCCGCGAACCCTTCGTGAAACTCGACAAGACGTAGCCCAGAACGGGCACGCCGATAAGCGCAGCTGCAATGCCGTTCAAGCCCGCTCCGACCTTGAGAAGGAGATTGCGGCGCGAAATACCCGAGGCCGATGGATCCTCGGTGGGGGCCAGTTTCTTGCACCCGCAATCTGATTTTTGATCCGTGCCACTCATGGTAGATTCGTTCCTCCTTTTGCTCGGTTACCAGGAAATGCGCGATGGGCGGATATCCAAGCGACAACGTCCGAGACCTCCTGTCCTGTCATCACGTGGCCGGGAGAATAACTTCGCAAGTCTGGTGCGCCTTGGTCCGCGCGACCGGCGATCACCGTAGTGCGGAGGGACTGATTGCTGACGAGTGCTAGAAATGCCGGATTGACGACCGATCCGCCCTTCGCTCCGCCCAACCCGTCTTTACCGTGGCATCTGGAGCAATAGTCGTGGAAGACTGTCTCTCCATGTTTTGCGTCGCCTGAATCCGCGCTATACGGTGGCAGAGCGACTGCTATAAAAGCCTGCGACCGCGACCAATGCTCCTCGATCTGACTAGCCAGCATTGTGATTTGCTGGTCCGTCAGCGCGCCGCCGGCATTTTGCGCGAAGGCCGGCATCGCCGTCCCCGTAACTCCCTTTGCGATCACGTCTTGCAGCTTCTCCTTTCCAATCAAAGCGAGGAAGAGTGGATCGTTCAGTGGACGCGCCGCGCCAAAATGGCCATCCCGCCCGTGGCAACCAGCGCAATTACTCTCGTAAAGAGCGGAAAAGTCTGACACCTGGTCCGGCAAGATAAACTGCTCCGGCCGATTGCTGCACCCGAGCAGAAGAATGGCAAGACCTGCCGGTAACCAGATTGCATGGCGCTTCATAGCCGCGGTTTCTCCTGAGAGCCACTCTGATCGGCATCACTTCTCGCTGCTTCGATTCCCGCTCGTTCGGCCAGTGGCCAGCTTTGCATGGTCTCGATCTTTGCTGTGCGCGCGATCACCCAGGCGGCAGCTAAGCCGAACGCTATTTGGGAACCCACAAACCAGAACCAGTCGATGCGCTCGTTCAGAGTGGGATTGATCACGCTGAGCGTCGAAGCCACCAGCCCCGACCACAGCACTGGAGTAACCAGCCCGCTGCGCCAACTCGCGCCGCGCGGAAACATTGGAAGCGACACCGCATATAGGAGTCCCACGAAGAGTGAAAGCGTCCCGTGAATTAGAGAGCCAGCGATCAAGCCGACTTCGCTAAAGTTCCTGAGCTGGTCGATCGGCGCGGCTGCCAGAGAGGGTAAAATGCCAGCGGCTAGCAGATTGATGGGATACCAAATGCTTCGCTGTGCGATTAGACCAAAGAGCATCGCCACAACTGCCATTGCGACGGCACCCGCAAGTCCGCCGTAGAGACCAGTCCAGTACGGATGCACCTCCACGGGGACGCGGGCGCGATGGCTCCCGACGCCAGCCGCCAGGTGGTCTACGACTGAAGAGCTTTTCGGTACTTCTGCCCAGCTCCGCTCGCTGATTCTCACTAGTGCAGCCTCTTCTTTCTGGTCCGGCAACACATCGAACCACCACCCGGCAGCCGCCCGCAGCAGGACCGCTACTCCGACAATGCTCACCGCCGGGTGCGTGACCAGCCCGGTGAAAGCCAGAGCGATACCGAATGCGGCAATAAATGGCCAGGCGGTCGGCGCCGGCACCAGAATCGAATTTGAAACGTTTTCGTTCGCCATTAGACTAACGTCCAATCACGTAGACGACCGTGAACACGACCACCCACACTGCGTCTACGAAGTGCCAATACCAGGCCAACAGCTCGAATCGCCGGCCCTGTCCCCGCATGCTTCCCCTTAGTCCAAGGCCCAGCGTAAGCAACAGCAATGTTAAGCCGAGGACCACATGACCAGCGTGTAGGCCGACCAATGAGTAGAACGTGGTGCCAAAAAGATTCGTGGTGATCGTCAAATGCCAATCTGCGATCAAGTGGCGCCACTCAAGTGCAGTCTGCCGCAAGAATTCCAAACCCAGCAGAATGGTCACCGCCGTCCACATTTTGAATTTCCGTAGCTGATTGCCCTTCAAGGCGCGTGCGGCAATTCCGACCGTAACGCTGCTTGAAAGTAGGCAGATTGTCGGCCACACCGGCAACTCCAGAACTTGGCTCGGCGAGGGACCGGTGAGACTCTTTCCGATGTAAAACACATAAGCGACCACAAAGATCGTGAAGAGCGCAAATTCAGTCGCGATCAGGCATATCACTCCAACCCGGCCGCGATCCGGCAACGTCCACTCGGTTTGTTGTATTGCGATGGTTGGTGTCATTCGTACTTCCAGTCCGGATCTTCCGGATGTTTCAGGTCCCACAATGGACGACTACTGCGCACTCTGGGCTCGACAGCAAAGTTGTATTCGGGAGGCGGCGACGTTGTTGCCCACTCGAGCGTCCACGCATCCCACGGATCGTTGCCCGCCGGTGCGCCTTGTCGTAGTGAGCGGATGATGTTCCATATCAGACACGCGACTGCGACGGCCTGAAAGATCACGCCAATCGAAGCCAACAGATTCAGGCCTTCCCAACCCCGTCCCGCTGCGTACGTGTAGATACGCCGCGGCATACCAAGAATGCCTGCGAAATGGAGCGTGTCGAATGTCATATGGAAACCGACTACAAGAAGCCAGAAATGCCATTTCCCAAGCGTCTCGTTGAGCATCCTTCCCGTCGCCTTCGGGAACCAATAGTAGATGGCGCCAAACAACGTGAACAGGAGTCCACCCAAGAGGACGTAGTGAAAGTGCGCCACCACGAAGTAAGAGTCGGTTAACTGCCAGTCGAACGGGGCCGCCGCCATCATTACTCCAGTCAGGCCCGCGATAAGAAACTGAAACAAAAAGGCGACGCAGAACAACATAGGCGTATCAAAGCGGAGTTTGCCGCCGTACATGGTTCCTAGCCAGTTGAAGATTTTGATTCCGGTTGGCACACCGACCAACATCGTTGAGGCTACAAAGAAAATGTTCGATGAGGACGACAGGCCGACGGCGAACATGTGGTGAGCCCATACACCCACCGCCAGAAGTCCGATCGCCACGGTGGCGCCGATCATCGCGGCACGTCCGAAAATCGGTTTCCGCGAGAATACTGGGATGATCTCCGAAGCGCAGGCGAATCCCGGGAGCATTAGGATATAGACTTCGGGATGCCCAAACAGCCAGAAGAAATGTTGCCACAGCACCGCCGATCCGCCTGCCTGAGTGTCGAAGAAATGCGCGCCGAGATACCGGTCCAACAACAGCATCATCTGTGCCGCAGTCAGAGGCGGTAAGGCCATAACCACCATCGCCGAGACCACAAGCATCAACCACACGAACAACGGCATGCGCGCGAGAGTCATGCCTTTGCAGCGCATGCTCATGATCGTCGCGATTACGTTTATCGCGCTGGCCGTACTACCGATACCGCTGATGACAATGCTGAGGATCCAGTAATCGGTGCTTGTCCCGCGGGAAAACGCGCGCTCAGTCAGCGGAGCGTACGCAAACCAGCCCACGTCGGGTGCCGTACCGTGGCCGGCAAGCCCTTCCCCGGCGACGTAACTAAAATACAGTAGTATCCCGCCGAAAAGAAACATCCAGTAGCCGAACGCATTTAACCGTGGGAAAGCCATATCCCTAGCGCCGATCATCAGCGGTACAAGGTAGTTGGCCAGCCCCGCGAAAAATGGCATGCCAACGAGAAACACCATGGTTGTTCCATGAACTGTGAACAGCCGGTTGAACACTTCTGGCGGCAGAACCTTTCCATTTGGGAAAGCCAGTTGCGCGCGCATGAGTGCAGCCAGGACTCCGGCCACCGCGAAGAAGAACAGTGAGGTCGCGATGTACATGATTCCCAGTCGCTTGTGGTCGACGGTTACGATCCACTCATGCAACTTCGAGGGCACGGGTAGAGCCTCCGTTTTTTCCAAGCCATCCGCATAGGTTGTAGTCGCCATTGTGGTTCCTATTTCAACGAGGAGAGGTAGGACACCACTTCATCCAGTTCTCGGGCATTCAGTTGCATATTCGGCATGAGGTTTCCCGGTTTGATCACCTGCGGGTCTTTCACCCAGGCGCGAAGATTCTCCGGCGTGTTTGGAATAACGCCCGAGCCCAGCGTGCCTCTGCTCATCAGGTGAGAGAGATCCGGACCGAACGTGCCTGAGGCGGACGTGCCACTTACGCTATGACAGTTTACGCAGGAAAGAGACAGGAACTTGGCACGGGCGACTTGGATGTCCGAATCGTAGGCAGCCTCAGTTTTCTGACCACCGGCCCATTTCTCAAAGTCCTCCCGCGACTGGACGATCACTCGCAGCAACATGTTCGCATGCTGCATTCCGCAGTATTCCGCACAGTTCCCTAGAAACGTGCCTTCCTGTCGGGGGTCGATCCACATGGTGTTGGTGCGATTCGGAATTAGATCAGTCTTGCCGGAAAGTTGCGGCACCCAAAAGCTGTGCGCCACGTCGGCGGACTCGAGCTTGAGAAATATCGGAGACTGCTTGGCAGTGGTGCTCACAGGTACATGTAATTCGTTCGCCGTAACGATCCCGAGATCCTGATAACGGAATTCCCACCACCACTGATGACCGATGACGGTGACCTGAAGAGCGTCCTTTGGCGCCGACTTGTTCTGAAGAGCGATCACCACCCGCGCCGTCGCCATCGTAAGCACAAGAACGATCAGAATCGGAATCACGGTCCAGGCAACTTCAATGCGGTTGCTCCCATACACCTGCGCAGGCTCGTGACCGTCATTCCCTTTGCGGCGGAAGCGCACGATGGTGAAAGTAAGCAAGCCCGCCACCACAAAGAAGATGGCGGCGCAGACCGCCATCACCAGAAGTGAAAGATGGTAGACAGACTCCGCTGGTGTAGCCTGCGGATCAAAGATATTTCCGACCGGATGAACTGTCTGCCCGAGGGCGACGCCAGTCATGACGCACCAAAGGCCGATAACCCGAGAGAACGAATTCATATCAACGCTGCTGTCTCATAAGAGCTTCATAAAAGTGCTTTGGTTGGCCTCTCTCAGTCGGTGCGCTTGGCTCTACCCAGATCGCGCATACCGTTCGTCCGTTCATCCACCGGATACGGGTTGAGTGAGTACATGATATGAGCGGTGTACCTTAAAGAATGAAATTCGTCCGGAAGCCCACCACAGTGGAATTCCTCATCCGCGGATTGGCTCCCGTGTCGAAGTAGTACTGGATTACCGGCTGGAAGCTGAACCATCGTGCGAATTGAAACGAGTAGTTCACTTCCAGCGCTCTCTCGTTGCCGAACGGTAACAGGCCGAGACTGGCATACGTCCGGTTCAACTGGCCGCTAATCCGGCTGCATACGACGCCAATCGCAACTGTATCGCGGCTGCGACGGGGGATGAGGCCGCGATAGCGAATGCCGCCGGTGATCTGGGAGTAGACGCGAGTCACGCTATCCGGCGTCCAGTCGATTGCGAAGTTGAGGTCGAGCCCGCGATCGGTGCCGGCTTCGGGGCGGTAAATCGCCTGGATCGCCATGAAGTAGAGCAGGTAGTTCCCGCTGCTCCTGATGCCGGTGACGATGTTAGGAAAGGGACCGGGGTTTAAAGCCGCACCAAACTTGTACGAACCGGGATACGACTTCTGCGTTGCTGAAGGAATGGGGCCAACAATGTAGCCGGCTTCGGTCGCGATGACCGGTGTATCTTTAAACTTGAAATGAAAGCCGTTGGGGTCATCACCGTACGGGTGACGATTCCCGGAAAAGATGGCGGATTTCAAATAGATGGGCTTAAAGGGAGCGATGCGGACCTCAGCGCCAGGGGTTGATGCCGGATCAAATGTCTCGTAATCGGCGGAGAGGTTGCCCAGCGCGTAACCGAGCGGCTCCAGCAAGTATGATCCGCCGTGGCCTTGAACACCGTAGGAGTCCTGACCGGCAAATTGGCCTAGGCGGATAGAGAGCTTGTTGTGCGCGAGGGATTGCTCGAACCACCACGAGTCGAGGCGGGCCGTGTTCGCGCTCACGAGGCTGCTTGGATTGGCGATGCTGCCCATATAGGCGCCCAAGTTACCGCCTCCCTGCCAGAGACCGGTAATATGAAAACTAAGGCCCGGTGCCAACTTCGTCTTTCCGAAGTCGATATCGAGCGTGCCGCGCACGCGGCTCCAGTTGGCAGCGCCACGATGGGTGTCGCGGAGGAAGTCATTCACGGATTGAAAAGTGAACGCGATACCCTGCCGCTCGAATTTCGTTCGCGCGCCACCCCAGTCTCCAAACATGTACGAGCGGTCCTGCCAAGATGGGGCCGGCGGATCGTTTAGAGTTTGTGCCCATCCGGATACCGCTTGACAACCGAACACAATTGGAACGGCCAAAGCTTTCAGGAATTGGGAAAGATTGCGTTTTATCATCTCTAAATGCAATATGTCGTGCGGGAGATCAAGGCAGAATCGATCCATTTCCACTCGCTGCCCGCCTCGCTGGGCAACTCGAACTCGAGCGGCCGCCAAAAACGCGTTCTGAGGTGATGTGGCTGCCTTTCTTTGCGCAGGTGAGCGACGAGTGCTACTTGTGCGACGACGCCCTCGATTTCGGCAGTTCGAGTCTCACGCCGTGGTAGGTTCTGTTTTTGCCTTGCCACTGATTCAACTTCAGACGCTGCCGTTCGGGTGCCCGGTCGCCCAAGAGCCGCCTCTCAATGAGCGGCCCGCACGAACCCGTGGAGATCTGCATGTTTCGACCAGATTGGAATCGTTTCTGCGAATGCTTCCGTTTTCTGTGCTTCAATTCCCCATAGCGACTCCCGCGAAGGAATGCCCTTGTATCACTTTGGAAAGCCAACGTCTTCAGATGAGAGGAGCGCGAAACCAATCCTTCAGTTGGCGAAATAGCTGTTGATTCCGAGGTGAAATATTACAAGTGTGGTTTTAGAAATGCGCCGCGCGCACGAAAATGCCGGCCAGCATGGCGCCGAGCAATGGTCCGACGACTGGAATCGCAGCGTACCCCCAGTTCGATCCCGCCTTCTTGCCGAGCGGCAACATGGCATGCGCGATTCTCGGACCCAAGTCGCGGGCAGGATTGATCGCGTATCCAGTGGTTCCACCCAGCGACAAGCCAATTGCCCATATCACCGCAGCGCTTAGGACCGTACCAAGTCCTGCGACCGGACCCGCCGCGACCTTCCCGGAGAAGATAGCTCCTACAACCGTTACTAGCACGAAGGTACCGATAATTTCGCTCAGCAGGTTCGCGCCAAAGTTAGGGATGGCCGGCGACGTCGAAAAGCACGCGAGTTTCAAGTTCGCATCATCGGTCACCTTCCAATGCGGCAGAAAATGGAGCCACACGGCGATCGCTCCGGCCACGGCGCCGAGAAGCTGCGCCGCTAAGAAGGGCAAGACCTTCGAGAAATCGCCTGATACGATCGCCATTCCCAGCGTCATGGCTGGATTCAGATGGCTATCGGGGCTGCCGCAGGCGGTCGCCGTGAAGCTGCCCGCCATCACGGCAAACGCCCAGCCCGCGGCGATGGCCGTCCATCCAGCGCCTTCCGCTTTGGAATGCCGGAGCGAAACATTCGCCACAACACCATTACCCAGAAGAATGAGGACGAGAGTCCCCATGAATTCGCCGAAGAACTTCGCGCCCATTCTTGTCCCAGATCTCAGGCCACGGCATCAAGTCAATTGTGCTTGCTTCATAAAGACTGCTTTTGTTGCATGGCTGAACTCGACCTTTGTTCGACCCTTGCAGTTCACCTGCTTGTGGCCTCCGGCGAGAGCAGCGGGCTAATCTGCTATTAGGTTCGGCAATCTTTCGCGGCTTCTTTTCCGTTCGGATGAGTCTTGCCGGAAAGAACTCCGGAGATCCAGCGAAGGAGATTCGCACGGACCTCGTCCCGGTTGATCTCGTTTAGCATTTCGTGTCGCCCACCAGCGTAGAAATCGTGTTCGATATCGCGGATACCCGCATCGCGATATCGGTCAAGTAGAACGGAGACGCCTTCGAGCTGCTGGCCGACGGGATCTTCACTTCCCGAAAACACGTAGATGGGCAAATCCTTGCGAATCTGACGAAGACGAACCGGATCGGCCAGCCGGGACGCCGCGGCGAAGAACGATTGGTTCGCAGCAGGTTGTAGCCATCCGAAACACAGCGGGTCATTCATAAATGCATCCACGACTGCGGGGTCGCGACTTAACCAGTCGCACGGCGTCCGCGCTGGCTCGAAGGCCGCATTCACGATTTCTGCGGGACTACGTTTATCGGATTGAACAAGGCGAACTAGCCCGTCGAGTGCACCGGAACCAGAGAGGGCCAGCCCGTCGATAAATTCACTGTGATCGATCACGCATTGCTGCGCCGCGAACGACCCCATGCTATGCCCAAGAAGTATGAAAGGCACGTCGCGATGTTCCTCTTTGGCAATCGCCGTTAACCGCGCGACATCCTCGACGAGCAGATTAAATCCGCCGTCTCCGAAATCTCCAAAGTTCTTCGGCGAGAGCGCGGTTCGACCGTGTCCGCGGTGGTCATTGCCGTACACAACCAAGCCCGCGTGCACGAGATACTCGATCAAGCCAACGTACCGTGCGATGTGTTCGCCTAGTCCATGGGCAATCTGAACAATTCCCCGGGCACGTCCGCGGCTATCCCACCTCGCGCAAGCAATGGGCAGTCCATCTGTGCTCGTGAATTGGAAACGGTGAGGTTGGATCGTTACAGTAAGCATGGTCTAAGCATCTCTTGGGTCACCGGTTGGATTCTTGAGCGAGCTTTGCGATGAGCGCCTGAGCGGCTGCAGGCGTCTTCGTTCCATCTTCAACGATTTGGCTGTTTTTTAATGTCTTGCCATACAGGGATTTGTTCCCGGATTGATCGGGCTTCAGGATTGCGCCGTCAAGACCGAAGCCAGCGAAAGCCCCTTTGGTCTGACCGTAAAAAAGAATCTTGGCGTTGGGGTCGTCGTGCGCCGACCTACCGTTTCCCCACGCAGCAGAGGCGTCCGACCCGATCGCGAACCGATCAGAAAGCATCTTCGAGCGCCGTTCCTTGTCCAACGATAGGATGACGATATCGATCTTCTCGCCGCCGACCTGAACACCCAGGCTGCCGCTCTCTAATGTGACCGCGCCTGGCGCCGACCAGTTGCTGCCGTTCCGGCAGGAAATAAATCCCCGCCCGTAGCCAACGCCGACAACCGCGGCGCCCTTTTCGAATCCAGGAATGACAGCAACGCAGTCGGCGCCGGCGATCTGTTGCGGCTGAATCCCGTGCCCAGATTCCGTCATCGCATTGAGAACGGCCAGGGCCTTTCCAAGCCGTGCCACGGTGTCATCTGCAGCTACCGCAGAAAATGTTGCCACGATTGTCAAGAAGAAAATGCATTGTGTTTTTCGCATAAGTGTTGTGTCGTCCTGGTGCCGCGGCTAGATGTGAAATACCGCCTTCACAACGATAAGAGCTTCGCAGAGTGCGGTTGGTTGGGCTCGATGCTCACGGTGAGTCAGCTAGCACTGGTGGAATCCAACCGGTGAGCTGCGCCAGGGCTCTTTTCTCTAGAACGATCTTTTTCAATGAAGATCGACGTTCGACGGAGGGTAGATGACAACAGTGCTCGCCGACATCTTCGCACAACTTGGACAAGTAGGAACCCTTGTGGTTGCATCTCTCGGAATTTTTGTGGCTCTGCGAAACCAGCACCGGCAGCTCAACGCCCAAATGTTCATCGAGTTTTCCGGACGATTCCAAGAGCTGCTACGCTTGTTTCCAACCGAAGCGTGGCTTGCGAACCGCAATCCTTCTCAACCCCTCCCCCCTTCGAGCCAAGAATTGACCGACTGCACTTTGTACACCATCCAGTTCATAGCCGACATCTATTACCTTCACAAGGGCGGATACATCTCGAAACCTCTGTGGATGCTCTGGGAGCGTGAAATCAAGAACACTCTGAGCGGGCCTCTTTTCCAACGAGAATGGGACGGTGTGGCGGCAGAGTTTGCCAATAACCGCGACTTTCTTCAGTACATAAACGCGCTGATGCGCTGCAATCGGTTGCGGCGGTGAGCTGCACTGCGTGAGGGGACGCTTATTGGGGCACTTTTCGATCCTTCGGCTGGCGGATTCGTACCAGGCTCCATGGACGCTGTTTAACCTGGTTCGTCAATTGATCTAGGTTCTCTGTGGCGACGCGGAGATTCTCTATCGTTTCGCGAATGTTGTCATCGTTGCCTCGTACCACGGTCTGAACGCTGGCGATCAGACTCTTCGCCTGCTCAAGCGTAGATTGCAATTGCGCAAGATCTTGCCGGATCGGGTCACGCAGTTGATCGATTGTGGAATTGACATTGGCAACCGTCGCGTCCGTGTGATCCACCAAAGGGCCAATCTTCTCGATGGCTAAATCCGCGTCCCGACTTACCAGTAGCACCTGATCCGTGATCCGGTCGATTTTAGGGGACTGCTGAACCACCATTGAATTAACTTCCTGCAGGATCTCGGCAATCTGCCTGCGGTTTCTTGGTCCCGTTGCTTCATTTAGGTTCGCGAGAAGCGTCTGCGCTTTCCCGCTGATTCCCTTGAGTTCACCTTGTACCTGGGCGATCAAATCCGACGCACTGTCCGCAATTCCGGACAGCTTCCGAGTCATATCGTCGATGCTTACAGTTTCCTGCGATGCGATCACCTGCCCTGCTTTGAGGCGCGGAGCCTCCTGAGCGCCCGTTGTGATCGAGATTGCGGGGCTACTCATCAGACTCACCGAACCAAGCTTCGCCACAGATTTCCCGTTCACCGGCGTGCCTTCTTTCACCTCAAGCAGGATTTCGATCTGTGTTGGATCCTGGCTCCAGGCTCGAACAGTCGTTACCCGGCCGGCTGCAATACCGCCGAAGAGCACTTCCGACCCTGCCGCCACGCCCCCGGCGTAGCGCAAGTAGGTTTTGTACGGCGTCAAATGGCGCCCCCACTCCTCGTTACCCACGTAGTAAACCGTCACACCCAGCAGGAGCAAACAAACGATTACGAACGTCCCCACCTTAGTTTCTGTGTTCATACTGAGCCCCCTTCAAGGTACCGTTGGAAATACTCATCAAGTGCTCCCGTGTCTGCGATTTTGTCCGGCACGCGATCAAAAAACTGCCGGATACGTGGATGGGAGTTGCTCTGGAGCTCCCCCTTTGTGCCCACTGCGATCAGCGAGCCCTTGTACAGCATTGCCATCCGGTCCGCGATTCGGAATGCACTCGCCATCTCGTGAGTCACCACGACAACAGTCATATTGAACGCGCGCTTCAGGCCCAAAATCAATTCATCGAGTTCTGCCGCCACGATCGGGTCCAGGCCGGCGGAGGGCTCGTCAAAGACCAGAATTTCCGGGTCGAGCGAAAGGGCTCTTGCAACGGCAGCGCGCTTCTTCATTCCCCCGGAAAGCGCCTGCGGGCTGAGCTTTCCGAATTCCGCCAACCCGACCACCGCAAGCTTCATCCAAGTCATTAGACGGATCGTCGATTCTTCCAGCCGCGTGTGCTCCCGCAGGGGTAGGGCGACATTGTCTTCTACTGACATGGAATTGAACAACGCTGCATTCTGAAACGCTACTCCAATCGAACGCCGCAGCTTCTTTAGATCCTCCAGTCTGCAGTTTGCGAGATCTACACCGTTCACCAGAATCCGGCCGGATTGCGGACGCTCCAAGCCGATGATTTGCCGTAAGAGCGTGCTTTTGCCGGATCCGCTGCCTCCCAGCAAGACCATCGTCTCTCCGCGCGAGATGTCTAAGTTGATACCATCGAGTACCCGCCGCCCGTTGTAACTAACCACCACGTCGCGGACGGAAATAACCGGTTCCGTTCCTGCGTGTGCTGGCGCTCCGGCCATGGTTCACTTTCCTCCTGTCAGGTAGAAGATGGCTGTGAATCCCACGTCAGCGAGGATGACCAAGAACGTGGATTTCACGACTGCCGCTGTAGCCGACCGGCCAACAGCGTCCGGCCCTCCGTGTACCCGGAAACCTTCAAGACACCCGACGTGCACAATGATCGTTGCGAAGGCCAGGCTCTTCACCAAGCCCGTCATGACGTCACGCAGCACTATTGACTGCACAACGTACCGGAGGTAGACGCTAAGCGCCATGTCTGTACTAAGGCGCATAAAGAGGCCACCCGCCAGAATTCCGCAGGCGCTGCTGATGACTGTCAGGCACGGCAGCACAATCAGTGCTGCTAGGAATTTCGGCGCAAGCACGAATTCCACTGGGTCGATAGCCATCGTCCGCAAGGCGTCTATCTCTTCGGTAACCACCATGCTGCCGATCTCCGCGGAAAATGCCGAACCTGAGCGTCCGCTCACTGCAATCGCCGTGAGCAATGGACCTAATTCTCGGGTGAAACCAATTGTCACCAAATCGACTACAAATTGCATCGCCCCAAAACGGCGGAGTTCCGAAGCTCCTTGCATCGCCAGGATAAATCCGGCGCAAACGGCCATGATTCCAACCATTGGAAATGCGTCGACCCCCACCGCGAGCATCTGATGGATTGCTGATCGCCACCGGTAGCGATTCCCGACGAGCGGTAGAGTTCGTCTTAGGGCGCCGAGAGCGTTCCGGAGCTGAATTACGAGGGCACCCACATACTCGACGTGACGCAGGGTAGCACCGCCGACACGCTCAACGATAGATGTCGTCACTTCGGTCCCTCAACGACGACTGATTCGCCCGCAGCGTTTCGGCCGTCTCTTTCATCGAAGAGATGCAGGAGTCGCGTCGTCTCTAGCAGGTACCGTGGCCCCTCCCGGAGCCCGCTCAGATGGAACGTCTTTCCCCGTGTTCGTGCGGCCTTAAGCGTCTCGACCAACATGGCGAGTCCTGAGGTATCGACGTAACCGACTTCGCAAAAGTCTACGGTCAGGGCTAGGCATCTTGTGGATTCCAGGCGCTGCAGCAGGAACACGCGCAAGCCGGGTGAGGTGTCAATTGTGATTCGGCCTGAGAGCCGG